>Ga0075431_100002084_pt1 | contig 19090 bp, 14 predicted proteins | sample RhiMetdeltSRZDD5_FD_75297 | JGI IMG/M metagenome (GOLD analysis project Ga0075431, IMG submission 75297) | Populus rhizosphere microbial communities from Tennessee, USA - Rhizosphere MetaG P. deltoides SRZDD5 | ecosystem: Host-associated > Plants > Roots > Rhizosphere > Soil | place: USA... | reverse complement strand
GTGGTGGCGCCCAGCTGTGCCAGACCTTCCGCGGTGGCTCGGCCGATGCCTCGGGTGGCACCGGTGACGATGCAGACCCGGCCGGACATGTCCACGGGCCGCTTCATGGAACCGGCTGCAGGTGCTCGGAAAACCAGCTGACGCTGGCATCGAAGACTGAATCGAGCTCCGATGTCGCCGAGCGCCAGGGATGGGTGGCGCCGAACGTGTGCCCTCCGCCTTCAATGGGGAGGAGCCTGGTCCGCTCGCTTGGTGCAGCAGCCGCGAGTGCTTTGGCCTCGCCGAATGGCACGGACTCGTCCCGGGTACCGTGGAGGATGAGCCAGGGGACCTGGATGCGACCGGCGGCGGCTTCGATATCCAGTGCCCGGGCGTTTTGCTCGATGTCGTCCAGGACGTTGGTGTAGAGCGGGAGAATCTGACCGGTGCGCGCGTTCTTGATCTCGGTCCGCCCGGCAGCCCGCCAGCCGGCCCGCTCTTTCTCCGGCCACCGGTCCACCCCGAAGATAGCCGCCCAGGTGACCAGCGCCTGAACCCGGGAATCGCGCGCGGTTTGCAGGACCGCCATGCCGCCGCCGCGCGAATGTCCCAGCAAGCCGAGGGCAGAGGGGACTGCAACGCCGAGTTGGCCGGACATCAGCGCGTTGGTGACCCGGCCAATGTCCTGGAGCTCGGCGGAAAAGGTGTTGTGGCCGAAACGGTCCGGCAGGGAGAATTCTCCGGCATCGTCCACGCCGCTGCCACTGAGATTGAAGCTGAGGGCTACGAACCCCGCGCGGGCGAGCCGCTCGGCCAGGTGGGGAAACATTCCCCAGTCCTTGAAGCCCTTGAAACCGTGGACGATCACGACAGCGGGACGGGAGGCTTCTCGAGCGCCGGCCCGGATGTCGATCAGAATCGGGCCCAGCGTTCCGGTTACTGAGTGTTTGCTGAGGGTGGGGGTCGCCATTCGCTGAAGTGTAGCAGAGCCAGGCTCAGACTACCGCCGGCTCCAGCAGCTCGACCTCACCGGCTCCGGCATCCAAGCGAGCTCGAACCCCCAGCGGCATGGTCCACTGGGCTTCGAGATGGCCGACCGGGAAGCCGTAAGCGACGGGTATTCCAAGGGGCTCGAAGTAGGTGGCGAGGACCTCATCGAAGCCCAGTGCGCCATCCCGGCTGGCACGGTCGAGCTGAGTGAAGCGCCCGACTATCACTCCCGCCAGCGATCGAAGGGCACCGATCAATCGCAGGTGGGCGAGGATGCGGTCGATGTTGTACAGGTCTTCCCCGACATCCTCCAGGAACAGGAGGGCGCCGTTCAGATCGGGGAAGTAGGGCGTCCCAACGAGGCAATGGAGCAGCGTCAGGTTGCCGCCGGCAAGCGGCCCCTCCGCGGTTCCGGAGACCAGGGTAACGATCCGGTTCTCCTGAGGGACCAGCACATCGGGTGGAAACGGGAGTCGCTTTAGCCGCCCGGCTGACCTCCCGGAGCCGAGTACCAGCTCGAAGTGCTCCCGGCTGAACCTGGGCATCGCTGCCCGGGCAACCGGCCCATGGAATGTGACTACGCCCGAGCGCCGGCTGACGGCATTGAGCAACGCCGTGATATCGGAAAACCCGATGACTGCCTTGGGACGGCGAGTAATGGCCTCGTAGTCGATCCGGTCGAGTAGCCGAACGGCACCGTAGCCGCCGCGAATGCACCAGACTGCATCGATCGAGGGGTCGCCCAGCGCCTGGTTGAGATCTGCGAGTCGCTCATCGTCGGTACCGGCCAGGTACCCATGTCGGCGATAGGCGTTCTTGCCGAGTACGGGGACGTAGCCCAGCGCACGGCAAAGTTCTTCGGCTCTGGTTAGATCGTCTCTTTCCAGCAGCGGGCCAGCGGGCGCAACGAGACCAATGCGGCTCCCGGGGCCGAGTTTGGGCGGTCGAACGGGTGGTTTTGACCCCATCATGACCCCGGCTTTAGATTCACGAACCCCTTCTTAGGGAGAATATCAGTGCGCGCTTCGCAGCCTGCATTGCTCGCTGCCGGTCGTATCATCGCGGAGATGCGTGACTCGATGGTTTCCCAGTGGGCGGACTGGCTGGGAGACCGGATGACCGCCGCCCCCACGATACCGCGGGCAACCGTCGAGCGGGAGTTCCGTCTGCTGTTCGACGTCATGACCGAGATGGTAGGCCCGCTGCGGCGAGAGGTGAATACTGTCTGGTTCCATGTCTGCGAGCACTACGGTCGAGTGGGTTCCGCCCGGGGGCTTGCTGCCGGCGAGGTGGTCGAAGAGCTCCAATTCCTCCGGGAGCTCCTGATCCGGAACCTGGCCCCGGTACTGGTCGCAATGCGAGCCCGGCAGGGCATGGCAATCATGCTCCGACTCAACCGGGTGATCGACAAAGGTGTCGCGGTTGCTGTCGTCGGCTACACCGACGCATTGGTCGCGACGCTCTTTTCCCAGAACGGAGTTCCCTCCTTCAGCGCCGACCATGATGTGGGCGACGTCGAGCGGCAACTGGATGCCTTAGAGCAGGAGCTGCAGGCGGTCTCTCAACAGGTGGAGTAGGCTCTCCTTCCGCCTCGTGTTGCTCCCAAGCGCCGTCCAGCTGCTCCCGGCGGCTCCCTGGCTGCTCCCGTTCTTTACTCTGCCTCGGCTGGCCCGACGCTCCCCCAATCTGAGCGATGCGCCACGCGCGTCGGGACTGCTGGTGTCCATCATCATTCCGGCTCGTAACGAAGCAGGCACCATCCAGACCGTGGTCCGCTCGATTCTCAACACCACCTATCAGCCGTTCGAATTGATCGTGGTTGACGATCGCTCCAGCGATCAGACGGTCACCCTGGTAGAGCAGATGCAAACCGAGGGACCGGTCCGGCTGGTCCGGGGAAAGGAATTGCCGGAGGGTTGGTACGGAAAGCCCTGGGCCTGTTTTCAAGGCTTCCAGGAAGCCCGGGGTGACCTGTTGCTCTTCACCGATGCCGATACCCGCCATGAGCCCGAGTTGCTCGAGCGTGCCGTTGGCGGATTGCTCACCCAGCGTGCCGACTTGTTGACGGTCTCGCCGGTGCAGCGCTGCCTCACCTTCTGGGAGCGCATGGTCATGCCGCAGATCTGGCTTCTGCTGGCGCTCAGATATAGTCCAGCCAGCGTCAACCGGGCTCGGCGCTCCCGCGACGTGATCGCGAACGGGCAGTTCATTCTGACGACGAGACCGGCCTATGAAGCCGTGGGGACCCATGCGGCAGTGCGCGGGGAAGTGGCGGAAGACCTGGCGCTGGCGCAGACCTACCTGGAAAGGGGGAGGAAGCTTCACTTCGCTTTTGCCGAGCGGTTGATGGAGACGCGAATGTATCAGAACCTCGGCTCACTGGTGGAGGGCTGGTCCAAGAACATCTACCTCGGGGGCCGGCGGTCATTTCCTCACAACCCCACTCTCCGGGCCCTGGTGCCGGTCATGCTGGTGACAGCGATGCTCTATTGGCTGATCCCGCCGGTCGCGCTGCTGGCCGCCGTGGCCGCACCCGGGCTGGAGCTTCCTGCTCGGGCAGCGGGACTGGCAGTGGCGTTTTCCACTCTGTTTTGGATGCTGATCTGCTGGGGAATGCGGATCCCCATCATCTATGGGGCAGGCTACCCGCTCGGCGCTCTGATGACCCTCTTCATCGGGATGCGCTCGACCTGGCGGGGGAGTCGCCGAGTAGAGTGGAGGGGGCGAGTGTATGGAGAAGCGGGTAAGCGGGTAAGCGGGTAAGCGGTTTATTCTCTGTCAACCACCACATCCTGCACCGGGATCCTGCCACCCAGGAGTCTCCCCTGGCTGTCGAGCTTCAGGTGAATCCGGGTATCACCGATATCCATTCGGATGCTGTCACCCCGCAGTGGCGCCAGTCTGGCGACCAATGTCTGTCCCCCACCCAGATTGAAGAACGGGACCCTAGCGCCGCCGTGGGCTACCCGTGCCCGCCGCACCGCCTGCTCCAGCAGGGCAAATGAGAGGTTGAGGTAAGGCACCGCACCCTCCTCGGTCCCAAAGACCCTGGTGACCAGACCGGACTCTCCCACCTCGTCCACAGCCGCACTGTCCTCTTTGAAGATGACCCGGGCTCGTTGCCGCACCTTGGCTCGCACTGCCCCACTGTCGATTCCATCGCGAACGGTCACTTCAATCAGCGGCACGGTGGCATCCGGCGCTACCACGGCGGAATATCGCTCGGAGGTGCGACTCGAGTTTCTGAGCTGAATGGTGCCTTGAAGCTGGGTCGCTGTCCTGGTGAACTGCTCCAGGGCGACGGTATCCTGGCCCCGGCGCACCACAAACGCTCCCGTGTCAGTGGGAGCTTGGGCCCAAAGAGACCCTCCCCCACCGAATCCGAGCAGCAGAATGGGAAGTGAATATCGGGTGATCATCGGCGAAATGTTTTCCCGGCATGAGTGGGAGTCAAATTTCGGCACCGTCAGCGGTGATTGGATGGCGAGGTCTCAGGCACTACATCGTAGCGTGAAGCTCCGTCACCACCGGAGCTCTGCCGGATGGATCTCGAAGGGTCAATCCGGTGCATTCAATCGCTCTCGGATGTTCCTCAGCTGATTGCCAGACTCGGACATCAATCACTCTGGGAGCCTGTCCCCGAGGAAGCCTGGACTCGCCGCGGAGAAGCGCCGCTCAAGGTCATAGCCGTGGGTCAGACCGGCCAGGTGCCATGGCTTGGGCTCGAATCTGACCATCCGCAGCGGGATGCCAAGCTGCTCGCGCGCCGAATCAGCCGGCGTGGCAAACTGGCATTGGTCGTCTGTCTCGATGGTCAGCTGCGCCGCCTCGCTATTGCCGCGGCATTCGACCGCTGCCCTTCCCTGGAGCTGAATCTCTGGCATCCTGACCCGGAAGGGGTCGCCGCACTGACCCGTCTGGCGGCCCCCGCCGAAGGCGGAGCGTTGGCCTATGCTGCGCGCGCGGCTGAAGCCCTGGCAGGCGAGCCGGTCAGTCAGCGGTTCTTTCGAGCATTCCGCAGCACTCTGGAGCGGATGGCAAATGACTTACCCGGTATGTTGCCGGCGCGAGACCGCCAGGCCCTGGCGCTCCTGCAGCTCACTCGAGTGCTCTTTCTGTATTTCATCCAGGCCAAGGGGTGGCTGGATGGGCGGGACCGTTTTCTTGCCGAGGAGATCGACCGCTGTCTGATGCGGAAACGGAAAATCCATCGGGACGTGTTGCGGCCGCTCTTCTTCGGAACCCTGAATCAGCCTATCGGCCACCGCACCCGCGGCGCCCGGCAATTCGGGTCCCTCCCCTTTCTGAATGGAGGTTTGTTCGAGCCTCACCCATTGGAGCAGCGCTGGCGCGGCGATGTGTCCAACGAGCTGTGGCGGCAGGCATTCGGCGATCTGTTCGAGCGCTTCCACTTTGTGGTGGCGGAGGGGAGCAGTCGGGGCAGCGTTGCGCCTGACATGCTGGGCCGGGTTTTCGAGGGAGTGATGGAACCCGCCAGCCGGCGGTCGTCGGGAACGTTCTACACCCCGGCAGCACTCGTCTCCCAGATACTCGAGACAGCACTGGTCGGCCTACTCTCGGAGCGGCTGAGTTGTACCGAAGCTGAGGCGGATCGGCTTCTGGGCGAGGGTAACCCGCGGGCTGGCCGAGTTCTCCGATCCATCACCATTCTCGATCCTGCGGTGGGCTCAGGCGCCTTTCTCCTCTGCGCCCTCGAGCGGCTCGCCAGTCTGGGGCAGCCTCGTGGCCTCACCGACCGAAAGCGGCGGATCCTGCAGCGCAATCTGTTCGGGGTAGACCGGAACGCCGCCTCGGTGCGTCTGGCTGAGCTTCGGCTTTGGCTGGCAGTAATTGCCGACGATGCCGCCGAACGGCCGGAACGGGTGCATCCGCTCCCCAACCTGGACTGTCTCATTCGCCAGGGTGACAGCTTGTTCGAGCCGAGCGGTTTGCAGGCGAGCGGGCTTACCGCGGCCGACGGGAAGCTGGCTGCGGAAATCGCTGCACTGCGACGGGTGGTGGTGGGCACTGCCGGGCCAGCCAAGCGTCAAATGGTACAGCGGCTCCGGACCTTGGAATCGCGCGCGGTACGCTGCTCGATTGATGCTGCAGAGCAGCGGCACCTAGTGGCGGTAAAAGAGTGTCTGCAGCAGGCCCGCTCGCCAGATCTATTTGGGGGCCGTAGGGGAGTTGACCTCGCGCTCAACCGCCGGCTGGGGGATCTGCGCAGCTCGCTGCGAGAGCTCCGCCAGGCCAGGCGGCGCCTCGCCCAGGAACGCGAGGTTCCCTGGTTTCACTACCAGAGTCACTTCGCGGACGTATTCGCCCGCGGCGGCTTCGATCTAGTAGTCGGGAACCCGCCTTGGCTCAGGTCGGAGTCCATCCCACCAACCATCCGACGGCAGCTCGCGGGACGGTATCGCTGGTGGCGGGGCAAGCGGCGTTCGTACGGCAACTCCCCGGATCTGGCGGTCGCGTTTCTGGAGCGGGCCTTCGAGCTCTCGGCGCCACACGGGACCGTCGCAATGCTGGTCCCGGCCAAGCTTGCGACAACCAGCTGCAGCATAGCTGCGCGGCATGCGCTCGCAACCACAACGACACTGCGAGTGGTCGCCGATCTCACCGGCATGCCGGATGCCTCCTTCGATGCTACGGTCTATCCCCTGGCAATCATTGCCACTAAGGCTCCGCCGCCACCGGATCATCAGGTGCGCACCGGACTCGTCCACCAGGGCGGCGCTCGGGTTCGTCAGTCGGAGCTGAGCGGAGGCTCGCCCTGGATCCTCACTCCGGGGTTGCAGGAGATCATCGCCGAGCTGGAGCGCAGCACCGCGCCACTCGACACCACCGTGGCGTGCCACCTCGGCGTAAAGACGGGACTGAACCGCGTTTTCCTGAATCCGCCAGCGGATCTTGAGCCCGAAGTGCTACGGCAAGCAGTTCGAGGTCGAGACCTCAAGGCGTTCCACTGCCGCTCCCAGTTGACGCTGCTCTGGCCGCACGATGACGCGGGCCGGCCGCTTGGCATGCTTCCACCGAGGGCAGCAGCGTACCTGGCTCAGTTCGAGGCCGACCTGCAGGCCCGCCGCGATTATGAAGCCGGACCGATATGGACGTTGTTCCGGACTCGCGCCGCCACTGCGCAGCACCGGGTGGTCTGGCCCGACGTGGCTCGGCAGCTCAGTGCCGTGGCGCTCACCGCCGGGCACGATGCCGAACGCATTCCCCTCAACAGCTGTTACATCGCACCGGTGCGCTCCGCCTCGCAGGCACATGCTCTGGCAGCCTGGTTGAACTGCACCTGGATCAGAGCCGTGGCACGAGTCAGAGCGGTTCCCGCCTCTGGCGGATTCGCCCGCTTCAATGCGCAGGTCGTCGGCGGCCTGCCTCTCCCTGACGGTGCGCTGGCCGATCCCACACTCAGCCGGCTGGGACGCGCCGGCCAGGGAGGAGAGTCGGTGCAGGACGAGCTGGATCGGATCACCGCACAGCGACTCTCACTTTCGCCTCTGGCTCAGCGTGCGCTTCGTGCGGCGGTGGACGGCGCCTCCAACAATCGTCGCTGAGTCGCTCCTCGGAGTGCCGGATGCTCTGCTGACGGCCCTGCAGCCGGGCCGGCCAGCCTCCGGGGCTGCGGTGGCAGCGGCATTGGCGGGGAGCGTGGCACCAAGGGAGCTCGCGACAGATCCTCCTTCATGGCTCCTCCCGGAGCAGGGAAAGAGCTTTCGACGGGTGCTTGCTACAATCGAGCGCTACCGCGGCGCCGTCCTGGCCGATCCCGTCGGGAGCGGAAAGACGTTCGTGGCCCTAGCCGTTGCGGCAAGACTGAACCGGGGACCAACCGCCTGTCTGGTTCCGGCAATGCTTCTGGCCCAGTGGCAGAGAACAGCAGCACGGCTGGCCATCCCAGTCACCCTTAGCTCTCACGAACAGGTGAGCCGTGGCCATCTCCCCAAGGCAGCTCGGGGTCTGGTGATCATCGACGAGAGCCATCACTTTCGGAACCCGCGCACCAAGCGTTACCGCCACCTGGCTCCCTGGCTGACTGGACGACCAGCCTTGCTGGTTACCGCTACCCCGATCGTGAACAGCATGCGGGATCTGGCGCACCAGCTGTTGCTCGCAATCAAGGATGATGCGCTAGCACCCCATGGTGTACGGTCGCTCCACTCGATGCTGGCCGGAGGGTGCGCGGTTGAGGCCCTGGGACAGCTGGTGCAGGAGAACGAACGGGTGACCGAAGGGCGCCCGCTGCGGCGGGTCCAACGCAGTCTACCGGACGAGACGGAGTCAGCCGCAACGCTGCATTGCCTGGACTTGCTGGGGCAGCTGCGGCTCTCCCGGAACGAGGCGATTGCCGGGTTGATCCGAGGCGTCCTCCTGCGAGCGGTGGCCTCGAGTCCCGCCGCCCTGGAAGGCGCGCTGCGCCGCTACCGAAGACTACTGTTCTGCGCGCGTGATGCGGCGCAGGCCGGGCAACCCATGGATCGGGCCGAGCTGAGGCGGTTTACCCGGGAGATGGGCGACCAACTCGTCTGGTGGGAATTGCTGCCCGGAAATGGGACTCAGGGCGAGATAGAGTTGGACGATCTTTCCCAGCTGGAGCGGCAGGTACGAGAGGTTGGAACGGCCGTCCAACAGCCAGACGGAAAGCTGGACCGGCTGGAACATCTGTTGAGTGAGAACACTCCAACTCTCGTGTTCACGGCATTCCGTGACACGGTCAGATATCTGCGCGATCGCCTGGGTCATCTGCGCCTGGCATGGTGTAACGGAGAGCGGGCCGGCATCGGGCACACTCCTCTAGCACGCGATGCCGTCCTCGGCTGGTTTCGGGGTCCAGTCAACTCCAGCGTCGCCCCCAAGCATCTCGTCGTCACCGACGTCGCGGCCGAGGGACTCGATCTTCAGCGGGCAGCTCGGGTGGTCCACTACGATCTTCCGTGGACCCCGATGCGCCTGGAGCAGCGAGAAGGCAGATCGGTACGCTATGGCTCGCAGCACGCTCAAGTCGAGGTGATCCAGTTCGCGCTTCCACCGGAGCTGGAGCGGCAGCTCAAGCTCGAATGGGTCCTGGCGCGAAAGGCTCGGATTCCCGCAGCCGCCGGGATTGGGCCCAACGGCCGCCACATCTGGCGGTGGAGGGCAGAGCTGGCCGAGCGTTTCCGGAGCGCTTCAGCCCAGTCCGGCGTTGCGGTCATCGATTCTTCCACTCCCGGCCTTCTGGTCGGGTTCGCTCTGCACCACCCCGCGAGTCCGGGTGCTCTTGCGAGCACCATCCTATGGCTGGCAAAGGATGGCTCGTGGAGCGAAGCGCCGGCAGAAGTAAGTCACCGACTCTCCCTGGCCGCGGCACAGCAGGACGTTGTAGTGGTTGATCCCGCTCTGCTGCGTGAATGGCTCGCGCTGCTCGCTGGTCCACTGCGAGAGCGTCTCACCCTGGTTCGGGGCCGGCGGTGGATCTCACCGGACCCGAGCAGTGCGACCCGGCAAGCCGTGAACAGAATTCAGTCGCTCATCGGCGATGCCGCCCGACGGCGTCAGCCCACCTGGCTGGCCGAGCTGGAAGGTGCCCTCGCGTTCCTGGCGAGCGGACACACCGCAGGCGAAAAGACCATGGTCGAACGCCTGGTGCAGGCGCCGGTCCGGGAGCTCGGGGAGCTGATCCGGAGGCTGCCGATCCAGCCATTCAGGTGGGAGGGGCTCGAGATCCGGCTGACTGGCCTGGTAGTGTTCAGGCCTGCGCAGGGCTCCAGTTCCCCGCTAGCTTCTGCGGGTGCCAACACTCCAGACCGCATTATTCGATCTCGACGGGACCCTGATCGACTCGATCAGGCTGATTCTCGACAGCTACCACCACACGCTCACGCAGCACAACCAGCCCGCCCGAACCGATGAGGAGTGGCTGAGGGGAGTGGGTACTCCGCTCCACATTCAGTTTTCGGCCTGGCAGGACTCACCCCAAGTTCTGGAGGCGATGATCGCGACGTATCGGGAATACAACCTCAAGCACCATGACCGTATGGTGACCATCTACCCCGGTGTGCTCGAGGCCATACGTGAGATCAAGGCTGCGGGAATTCAGACTGGTCTCGTCACCAGCAAGAACCGGCAGGGTGCAATTCGAGGGCTCCAGCTCGTGGGCCTCGAGGCATTAATGGATGTGATGGTCTGTGCCGATGAGGTGACCAATCCCAAACCGCACCCGGAGCCGGTCGAAAAGGCCGTGGCCCTGTTGGGAGCCGCTCCCGCCTCTACCGTATACGTGGGCGACAGCATCCACGACATGCATTCGGGACGGGCAGCAGGAGTGAAGACCGCCGCAGCTCTATGGGGCCCGTTCAAGCGGGACCATCTCGAGCATGCGGAACCAGATTACTGGCTGGAGAAGCCGGGGGATCTAGTGGAGTTGTTCACCCATCCAAAACCTCTCTCAGGCGCCTCGTGAGTGTTTCCACCGTAAATGGCTTCTCCAGGTATCCGGTCCCGGCAGGAATCGACCCGTTGCTGGTAAAGGCGCGCTCGGCGTAGCCCGACATGAAAACCACCCGGAGCTCAGGGCGGCGAGCCCGAAGCCGCTCGACCAATTCGTAGCCTCCCATCTCCGGCATGACCACGTCGGTGAGTACCAGATCGATGTCTCGCTCGTAGGCCTCGAAAACTGTCAGGGCTTCGGCTCCATTGCGCGCTTCGAGGACAGTGTAGCCATGCCACTCCAGCAGTCGGCGGACGGACGCGCGCACCGCGGCTTCGTCTTCGACCAGGAGCACGGTCTCGGTGCCGACGTCCGCCGTCCGCTGCTGAGTAGCTCCGAGAGCCGGCTCTGATCCCCAGTAACGGGGGAAGTACAGGGTGAACGCCGCACCCTGACCCGGCGCGCTCTCCACAGCAACTCGACCGCCGCTCTGGTCCACGATCCCGTAGACGGTGGAAAGACCGAGACCCCGGCCACCACCGCCTTGCTTGGTGGTGAAGAACGGCTCGAAGATCCTCTCCTGCGCCGAAGGCTCAATACCGACCCCGGTGTCGCTCACCGTCACCGCTACATGGGATTCCCCCTCGAGCTCGGTGTTGAAGCTGGAGATCAACAGCTGCCCACCTGACGGCATGGCATCCCGGGCATTCAGCGCCAGATTGACGAAGGCCTGTTCTACCTGCGCCGGATCCACGAAGATGTTGCCCAGCTCGGGATCCAGCTGGGTCTCCAGCCTGATTTCAGTCCCGAGGAGCCGCTGCAGCATTGGCTCGAGCTCCGCAATCATCGTGTTGAGAGAGACCACCCGAGGCCGGAGCAGCTGCCGGCGGCTGAAGGCCAGCAACTGCCGAGTCAATCCGGCCGCGCGTTGTCCGGCATCGCGAATCTGCTCGATATCATTTCGGATAGGATCGTTGGGCCGCAGCTCCTGAAGAATCAGATCGCTGTAGCTGAGAATCCCGGTCAGCAGGTTGTTGAAGTCGTGCGCGATCCCTCCAGCCAGCCGCCCCACCGCGTCCAGCCGCTGGGCGTGCTGCAGCTGTTCCTCCCGCTGTTGTTCGGCCGCGTCCCGCGCCTTTCGATCGGAGATGTCCTCCGAGAGGACGACGGCGCCGGTTATCTCGCCAGTGGGGGCCTGGAGAGGCGCCGCGGCCAGCCGTACGGTCCGTCTCCCGGCCGCGGTGTCGACCAGAATCTCTTCGTCGAAGGGGCCCTCGCCTCGCAGCACCCGCCCCGGTCCCCAGTCCACCAGCTGCACCGGCTGGCCGGTGGCCGCCCACCAGGTGGCACGGTCGCTCAGAGCCTGCAGGCTATCCGGAGTTTCGCCCCAGACCTGCTGACTGGCGGGATTAGCGAAGACGATGTTTCCAGTCTGATCCAGTAGCCAGATACCAACCGGCATGGCGTTCAGTACCTGTTCCGACTGCTGTCCCCGGCTCAGACCGGAAACGTCGGTCATCGCCGCAATCACCCGCTGTGGGCGTCCGGCGTCGTCCCGGCTGATCGACGCACGATCCTCCACCATGGCGTAAGAACCGTCCGCTTTGCGGAACCAGTACTCCTCGAGCCATGTAGTGGCTCCGCCGGTGATGGCGGCATCGATGCTCTGGACCACCCGTTCCCGGTCCTGCGGATGGATCCTCTGATACCACCAGTCCGGTGCTTCGGCGAGAGCCTGCCAGTCGTAGTCGAGGGGAGGCGCCACACCAGGGTCCCACGTCATTCGATCGGTAGCCAGGTCCCAGGTCCGTACGGCGCTGCCGGATCCCTGGAATAGAAGCCGATACGCCTCCTCCTGACCACGAAGGCGAGCCTCAGCCTCCTTCCTTTCGGTGATGTCCTGCACCGCTGCGATGAGATGAGACGGCTGTCCGTCGGGCCCAGTCACCAGCGAGACGTTCACCAGTGCCCAGAGCACTTCATCGTTGGGCTTGAGGTATCGCTTCTCGATGGTATAGGAGCGGCTCTCTCCGGCGAGCAGAAGCCGGATGGCTTCCTGATCGACCGCGACGTCATCAGGATGGGAGCGAAGCTCGACAGGAAAGCCGACCAGATCCTCCACCGGTGTCTGGAGGAGTTCGGACAGTGCCCGGTTTACCCGGATCCAGCGGCCATCCAGCGACACCAACGCCATCCCCGTACCGGCATGCTCGAAGGTGCTGTACAGCTCCTCCTCGACGTCCCGCTGGCCCAGCTCAGCCTGACGCCGCAGCGCAGTCTCCCGGCGAAGCTCGATCTCGGTTATGACCCACGACGCAAGATCCTGCAGTAGGGCAATGTCTCGCTCCGACCACAGCCGTGGCATGCGGTCGACCACACAGAGGCTACCCAGCACGTGGCCTTCCCGGTCGATCAGCGGCACTCCGGCATACGAGACCCAGCCCAGTTCGCGCAGGGCCTGACTGTGGCGGAGCAAGGGATGTCGTCGAGCATCCTCCACCAGGAGCGGCTCTCCGGTCCCGGCCACCGTAGAGCAGAAGGAAAAGGAGAGCGGCGCGTTCCGGCGGCTTGCCCAGGGCTCTGGTAACCCTGTGGTACTCTTGAAGAACTGGCGTTCGTCCGTAACCAGAGAGATCAGCGAGGTGGGGGCGCCCAGGAGCCGCGCCGCCATGCGGGTAATGCGGTCGAACCCCTCTTCCGGTGGGGTATCCAGCAGGGCAGTTCGGCGGAGGGCCGCCAGCCGGTCGGGGCGAAGGAGCAGACTATTGGTCATAGGCCCCGAAATCGCGCAAGCGAATCCCGGTATCCGCCAGGTGGGCGGAAGCACTGTACTCCGCCGGGCAGGCGGAGGCACTAGGGGGAGAATCTGCCCGAGGACCCGCCTCCGTCAAGGAAGATGCCAAGCTTGCCAAGCCTACCGGGGGGGCTATCTTACCGCCGCCTAAACCCTCGGCTCAAAGGTTTTCCATGCGTCTCCTCCCTCGTGACGAGAAGTTCTTCGATCTCTTCAGTTCGGTGGCCACCCTGGGGGTGGAGGCGGCCAAGCTGCAGGTGGACCTGCTCAAAGCCGAGCCCCTGCGCCGGCGAGCCATCGTCGACGCCATCAAGCGGTTGGAGCATGAGGCCGACCAGGTCACCCACGAAGTGGTGACCCGGCTGGACCGGGTCTTCATCACTCCGCTCGACCGGGAGGACATCCACCTGCTGGCTTCCCGGCTGGATGATGTGGTAGACCTCATCGATGGGACGGCGAGCCGGGTTCAGATGTACCACGCGGGGGAGGCGCCACCTGGCGCCGTACTGATGGCCGATGTGGTGCTACGGGCAACCCAGCAGCTCCTGGTGGCGGTCCAAAGCCTGGAGAAGAACAAGGACCGGGTGGTGCTCGAGGCGTGCGCGCAGGTAAAGCGGCTGGAAGAGGAGGGAGACTCGGTCTACCACGAGTGGGTCGCCCGCCTGTTCGACGGCACTCCCGACGCGCTCATGGTCATCAAGTGGAAAGAGATCTACGACACCCTGGAAAAGACCCTGGACCACATGGAGGATGCCGGTAACGTGCTGGAGTCCATCTCCATCAAGCACGCCTGAGCAATGCCGGACGACATTCTGTACGTCCTGATCATCATCGCAGTTGCGCTCGCCTTCGATTTCATCAACGGATTTCACGACAGCGCCAACTCCATTGCAACGGTCGTGTCCACCCGGGTGCTCAGCCCCGGCGTGGCGGTGCTCTGGGCTGCGTTCTTCAATTTCATGGCCGCCTTCGTGGTCGGTACTGCGGTGGCCAAGACGATCGGCAAGGGGCTGATCGATCCAGTCGTGGTGGATCCGAGCGTGGTCCTCGGTGGGCTGCTGGGCGCGATCTTGTGGGACCTCATCACCTGGTACCTGGGGCTGCCGACCTCATCCTCCCATGCGCTCCTGGGGGGGTATGCCGGGGCCGCCATTGCCAAGGCCGGTTTCGGCGCTCTGATCCTGTCAGGGTGGGTCTTGCCAGTCGCCTTTATCGTCGTTTCCCCAGTGCTGGGCATGGCCCTCGCGCTCGGGCTTACCGTCGGACTCTCCTGGCTGCTCCGGAACATGAGACCCGGTCCGCTCGACAAGGCTTTCCGCCGACTCCAGCTGGTGTCCGCCGGCCTGTACTCCCTGAGTCATGGAGCCAACGACGCGCAGAAGACCATGGGCATCATCGTCGGCCTGCTGGTCTCCACCCAACATCTGTTCGTGCGGCAGGATGGCTACCTGCGGCTCCTCTATCTGCCCACCGCGGATCACATCCCGCTCTGGGTCGAGATGTCGGCCTATACGGCTATTGCGTGTGGAACCGCGCTGGGCGGCTGGCGGATCGTCAAGACGATGGGTACGCGCATTACCAAGCTGCGACCGTTCGGTGGATTCTGTGCCGAGACGGCGGGCGGAATCACCGTGCTGATCGCGTCGAGGTTGGGAGTGCCAGTCAGCACCACCCACACCATCACCGGAGCCATCGTAGGAGTTGGAGCGGCGCAGCGGTTATCGGCGGTACGTTGGGGGGTGGCGAAGCGGATCGTTTGGGCCTGGATTCTTACCATGCCTATGAGTGCGGCAATCGCGGCAATGGCGTATCTGGTGTTGAGCAGGAGGATTTGAGCGGAACGATCACGCGGCCCGGATCAGCCGCCGATTCTCGATTGCCTCACGATAGTCTTCCAGCAACCGGTCGTAGACCTCGTCCCACGTCCGCTCCCCCGCCGTCGCGAGTCCTCCCGCAGCCAGCTTGCGACGCAGGTCGCCGTCGTCGATAAGCCGCCGCAAGCCGTCGGTCAGGGCCGCCGAGCTGTTGGGCTGTACCAGCCAGGCATTCCGTCCATGGCGGGCGAACTCCATTACCCCGGCAGCACCGGCAGCCAGACAGGGAAGCCCCGAGCCCATGGCCTCGAGGAGCGAATTGCCGAACGTCTCGGTCGCCGACGGGAACACGAAGATGTCGGCGGAAGCATAGGCCTCAGCGAGGGCACGGTCGTGCATCAGACCCCGCACGTGCACGCCCGGCATCTGTCGCCGTCGAATCTCGTCCTCCAAGGGCCCTCGGCCGACCAGCGCCAGTTGGGCCGGTCCCCGCTGACCAGCCAGGGATTCCCACGCCAACAACAACTGCTTCAGATTCTTTTCCCGGGCGATCCGTCCGATGTAGGTGACCAGAAGGTCATCAGGCTTCAACCCCAGCGCAGTGCGGTACTCCTCGCTGCGGAAGCGGGGGTGAAATTCCCGAGGATCCACGCCCCGGCTCCAGATGCCGGTGTGGGTGACGCCTCGACGGTGGAGGTGCTCCTGATAGATCGACGAGGGGCACAGGACCCGATACGCCTGGCCATAGAACCAGCGGAGATAATGCCAGCCGAGGCGGAGAGCCCAATCCACGCCGTATCGGGTGGCGTACCTGTCGTAGTCGGTGTGGGCCGATGCGATCACCGGCAGCTTGAGCTGTTTCGCAGCCTTCAGTCCGGCCAACCCGACCGTGAATTCGGTAGCCACATGCACCACGTCCGGCTGGAACTGGCCCAGGTCTTCCACGACATCCCGGAGGCGGGGAAAGGCCCATTGCACATCGGGATAGAGGAAGAGCGGCACACTGGGCGACCGGTGCACCTCAGGACGGTCGGGCTCTCCCGGAGGCAGCGCATAGGTGGCTGAATACACCCGCACCTGGTGGCCGCGCTCTTGCAGCGCTTTGGTAAGCCGAAGCAGCGTGACCCCCACGCCGCTGACCATGGGCCAGTAGACCTCGGAAAACAGGGCTATTCGCACGGGCTAAGGGTACGGCGAGCAGGGGAAAGCGACAAGGTGCCCTGCTCCCCGGTCCTGGGTCCCCTACTAAATTCACATCCCATGCGCATCCGCGAACCAGTCAACGGCTTATCCCATCTACTGGGCCTGGTGCTGGCCGCCGCCGGCACCTTGTTTCTGCTGGGGGCAGCACAGCGGCCCGAACAGCTGGCTGCGTTTTCCATCTACGGCAGCACGCTCATTCTACTCTACGCCGCCAGCACCCTGTATCATTCGCTTCCGCTCCCCGACCGACCGCTCCGCGCACTCCGCACCGCAGACCACATTGCCATCTACTTCCTCATAGCCGGCACTTACACCCCGATTGCCCTGCTGACCCTGAACAGCCGGCTGGGCTGGACCCTGCTCGCCGTGGTATGGCTGATTGCTGCGGCGGGAATTCCGTTCAAGCTCTATTTCCTGGACGCGCCGGTCTGGCTCTCGACCGCAACGTACCTGGTCATGGGATATCTCGCCCTGGTGGCGGTAATCCCGTTGGTGCGGGCAGTGTCCGTGAGTGGAGTGCTGTGGCTGGTTGCCGGCGGGTTCGCCTACACTGTGGGCGCGGTGATCTACAGCCGCCAGCGCCCCAATCCCTTCCCGGGCTGGTTCGGCCATCACGAGATCTGGCATGTCTTGGTGCTGGTCGGCAGCGCCTGCCACTTCGCCTTCATGGTCTACTACGTGGTATGAAATGAATGGAATAGAGATTCGCGCCCCCCAGATTCCGGAGTCACGCCAGATCATCACACCGGAGTCCCTCCAGTTTCTCGAACTGCTCGCCCGCCATTTTACCCCTCGCCGCAAGGCCCTGCTCCAGCGGCGGCGTGAGATCAAGGACTCACTCCGGAAGGGCGCCCTCCCCGACTTCCTCGAGGAAACGAAGGCCGTCCGGGAGCGGAGCTGGACGGTGGCTCCAGCCCCCGCCGACCTGACCGATCGCCGGGTGGAGATCACCGGGCCGGTGGAGCGCAAGATGATGATCAACGCGCTCAACTCGGGGGCCAAGGTCTTCATGGCCGACTTCGAGGACGCGCTCTCTCCCCCCTGGAGTAATGTGATAGCCGGTCAGGTGAACTGCATGGAGGCAGTACGCCGGGCGCTGGAGTTCACCAGTCCTGAAGGGAAGCGATATCGGCTGGCCGATCGGTTGGCTACCCTGGTGGTTCGCCCCCGGGGCTGGCACCTGCAGGAAAAGCACGTGCTGGTGGATGGGGAGCCGATGTCGGCCAGCCTGTTCGATTTCGGGCTCTACTTCTTTCACAATGCCCGGGAGCTGCTGGCCCGAGGAAGTGGACCCTACTTTTACCTGCCCAAGCTGGAGAACCACCTCGAGGCCCGGCTTTGGAATGAGATCTTTGGGCTGTCCCAGGATGCGTTGGGTATTCCCCGGGGGACCATCCGGGCGACCGTCTTAATCGAGACCATCCTGGCTGCCTTCGAAATGGATGAGATCCTGTACGAGCTGCGAGACCACGCCGCGGGCCTCAACGCCGGCCGCTGGGACTACCTCTTCAGCATCATCAAAAATTTCCACGATCGTCCTGAATTTCTCCTGCCTGACCGCTCCCAGCTGACCATGACGGTTCCGTTCATGCGAGCGTACACCGAGTTGCTGGTCAAGACCTGCCACCGCCGCGGAGCCCACGCCATCGGAGGTATGGCGGCCTTCATCCCGAGCCGCCGGGACCCGGAGGTCAACGAGACGGCGCTGGCGCGAGTGCGCGAGGACAAGGTCCGGGAGGCGCAGGCCGGATATGATGGAGCCTGGGTGGCCCATCCCGACCTGGTCCCGGTCGTACAGCAGGTGTTCGAAGCCGAGCTCCGGGGCAGGCCGAATCAAAAGGATCGGCAGCGGGAGGACGTGGTGGTGAAGCGCGATCAGCTGCTGAATGTGCGGATCCCTGGAGGCCGGGTGACCGAGGCGGGACTCAGGGGCAACATCAGTGTCGGGCTGCAGTATCTGGCTGCCTGGCTCGGCGGATCCGGCGCCGTGGCGATCAATAATCTGATGGAGGACGCGGCAACCGCGGAGATTGCCCGCTCTCAGCTGTGGCAATGGATCCGCCACGCCGCGAAAACCGATGCGGGTGAGCCGATTACCCTGGAACGCTGCCGGGCGATTCTGGGTGAAGAACGAGTCAAGCTGGAGCGGGAAGACACCGATCGGGAGCGACTCGGCACCGCCGCCGAGCTGCTGGATGCCATGTTTTCGGCGGAGGAGTTTCCCGAATTTCTTACCCTGGCGGCATATCAGAAGTTGAGCTAGGAAGTGGAGCTGGGGCGGCTGGGGTCGAACCAGCAACCTCCCGGTTAACAGCCGGGCGCTCTGCCAATTGAGCTACACCCCAAGGTAGGAATTGTACCGCTGGCGCGAGGGGTAGTGACTTTACTCTTGGCAGCCCAGTAAGGTCAAGGTCGCCGGCGGGTTGGCTACAAGGCCACGAGTTTCCGCACCTGCCGAAGAACTCGCCGCTGTGCGGCGGGATTCTTGACCGCGAGAAAAATTGTATCGTCCCCGGCGATGGTCCCAATCACCTCGGGCCAGGCCAGCCGATCCAGCGCTACCGCGACGTGGTTGGCCTCCCCTGGCGAGGTGTGCAGCACCACGAGCGCGTCGCCGGCCCAATCCATGGTGAGCACCCCTTCGGCCACCCGCAACTCGTCAGGATCTGTCTGGGGGACTCGCGGAGGAGGCCGGCGGTAGACTCCGTCGACCTTGATCAGCCGGAGTGCAGCGATGTCCCGGCTCACCGAAGACTGGGTAACATCCCAGCCCAAGGCGCTCAGTGCCTCCGCCAGCTCCTCCTGGGTCCGCAGAGGCCGGGTGCTGATCAGCTCCAGGATCTTGAGGTGCCGCTTTCGCCGATCGCCAGTCACGACTGGTGCGTAGTCCGGCGG
>Ga0075431_100002073_pt1 | contig 19136 bp, 21 predicted proteins | sample RhiMetdeltSRZDD5_FD_75297 | JGI IMG/M metagenome (GOLD analysis project Ga0075431, IMG submission 75297) | Populus rhizosphere microbial communities from Tennessee, USA - Rhizosphere MetaG P. deltoides SRZDD5 | ecosystem: Host-associated > Plants > Roots > Rhizosphere > Soil | place: USA... | reverse complement strand
CCGCCCGCCGCGCGCATCGAGGTGCTGGGCCCCGCCGAGGCACCCATCGCGGTGGTACGCGGCCGCCACCGCTGGCGGCTCCTGGTGAAGGCACCGCGCGAGCTGGACTTGCAGGCTTACCTGCGTGCATGGCTGGCGACATTGCCCAAGCCGCCCTCGGATCTGCGGCTCACGGTGGATATCGATCCGTACAGCTTCTTATGACGGGGTCAGACCCTGCGGGTCTGACCCCGCGGAATGATCTCAGAGACTTGTCCTGAAGCTGCGCTTCCTGCCGCAACGTGGTCACGCTACTGCAGATGTGGGCACAGCACCCGGTCGCCGTCGTAGGTCGTGTAGTAGCCGGTATCCGGCTCGAACGAACGGAACTGGGCGGCGCACCGGCTTGCTGCGTCATCCTGGAGCGCGCTGTCATCGTCATCGTCCTGGATGAGAGCGGGGGGATCGGGCTCGTAGTATTGCACATGGGTGACACCACCGGTTGCAGCGGATGGTGCTTGCAGGCCCGTCGTGGGCCCGGCTGTGGCGGACAAGGGCGCCAGCACGACCATCGGAAGGGAGGCGAGGCAAATCAGTCTGAACAGCCGCATCTCGTTGCTCCTGATGTTTGGGGGTTGCTGCAGGCGAACCATCGGCCTGTTCTGGCCCCAACGCATGCTTCGCGCATCGGTTCCGGGCATCCGGCCAACGCACTTGGCCGCAAGGCTCCGACTCAGTTGGAGCGTTTGCGTTCGGCTTGAAGCACCGCTTCGGCGGGCATCCGTCCGCCACAGCTCGCGCGGCTGCTCCGCACTGCCCCTATCCCTGCGGCAGCTTGCGCAGATGCTCGATCAGCGTGGCGTTGAAGCGGGCGGGGTCCTGCACCTGCGGCGAATGGCCCAGCTCGGGGAATGTCACCAGCGTGGAGCCCTTGATGCGCGCCTCAGTCTCGCGCGCCAGCACGGGATAGTTGCCCAGCGCCTTCGCCGCCTCCGGAGGCGCCCGGTTCTTGCCGATGGCGGTGGTGTCCTTCTCGCCGATCAGCAGCAGCGTCGGCACGGCGATGTGCTCCAGCTCGTACACCACCGGCTGCGACAGGATCATGTCGGACGTCTGCGCCTGGTTCCAGGCCACGCGCTTGCCACCTTCGCCCTGGTACATGCCGGCCAGCATGGCCACCCAGCGGTCGTACTCGGGCTTCCATTGCCCGGCATAGTACGTGCTCTGCTGGTACGTCTTGATACCCTCGAAGCTGGTCCTCTGCTCCGAGGCGTAGAGCTCATCGACGGTCGCCAGCGGCACCCCCTTGGCCTTCCAGTCCTCCAGCCCGATGGGGTTGACCAGCACCAGCCCGCCCACGTCCCGCGGGTACATGAGCGCGTAGCGCATCGCCAGCATGCCGCCCATGGAATGCCCCATGACGATGGGCTTCTCCACCTTGAGACGGTCGAGCAGCGCGCGCGTGTTGGCGGCCAGCTGGTGCAGGCCGAACTGGTAGCCTTCGGGCTTGCTCGATTTGCAGAAGCCGATCTGGTCGGGAACGACCACGCGGTAGCCGGCGTCGCGCAGCGCCGGGATCACGCCCTCCCAGGGGGCGCCGCAGAAGTTCTTGCCATGCAGGAGCACGACGGTCTTGCCGTTGGACTTGGTTGCCTGGCCTGGCGCAATGTCCATGTAGGCCATGGACAGCGCCTGACCCTGCGATTGGAAGTCGTAGCGCTCGACGCGATGGGGATAGGTGAAGTCGGCCAGCATGGGGTCCGCCAGCGCCGGCCCGGCGACCAGCGCGGCACCAAGGGTGGCGCCCGCGAAGCGGAGAGAGATGGGGGCCATGAGGCAGCGCTCGCCTTGGCTCGTGTGTCCGGGATCCTGTGCCCAGGATCGTGTGCTCTGCGACACGAGACCAACGCGGGGTCGAGCACCCCGGTTCCGGCCGGGCGCCATGCGCCAGACCCCCGGCCTGAGCCAGCAGGAGGCGCGGAAATATGACAATCCAGAAGGGGGACGGCCGAAAAGCCGACCTTGCAGCGTCCCGGCTTCCGACCTACCCATGACCGCCCCGGCGGGGGCACGCCGGGGCGGTCTGGCGGGGGCAAAGAGCTGCCGTGAGCCGAGGGAGAGGCGCAAAGGGGTGGGCCGCTCTTGGCTCACGAGGCAGCGTGGAGAACCTGTAGCATGCACAGAACAAAAAGGGAACGATAAATCGACATGAGGCGCAGGAAAAAAGTCTGCGACGCGGCGACCGGGGTGGTACATCGCCTGCGGCGAGGTAGGTCCTCGGCTCGGCGATAGCCAGGCACAACGTAAGAGCGCAGGAATCGGCGCCAGAAAGGGCGGACGAGATGGGGAGGCCGGCTCGCACCTGGGCTGCCGCCTGTGCGGCAGCTGCGTGGCTGCTGCTGGCGGGTGCCGCAAGCGCCTTCAGCTTCCGGGACGAGGTCGGCAAGTTCGCCGCCGAGTTCCCCGCGGAGCCCACGCTGGACAAGCATGAGGGGGCCTCGGCGTCGGGCCCGCACGTCCACTACACCTGGGAGGTGGACGTGGACGACCGGCATTTCTCGGTCACTTACACCGAGTACAGAAGCCCACCGGTCAAGAACTACGACAAGAACATCATGGGGCTGCTGGCCGCCACCAAGGGCAAGCTGGTGCATCAGGCCAGGATCGAGCAGGACGGCGTGGACGGGCGCGAGGTAGTCACCCTGCTGCCCGACAACGCAGTGATGCGCCAGCGCCTGTTTCAGGTCGGCAACCGGCTCTACCAAGCCGTCTACGCCGGGCCGTTCGGCACCGAGGCGAAGGCCGACGTGGAAGCGTTCATGACCTCGTTCCAGATCCTGAAGTAGCCGCCTGCCGCGCAGAGCTTCAAGGCTCCGGGCTCAGGATGGGCGTGCCATCCTTGCGCACGAACCGGCCGTCGGCGTTGGTGCTCATCATGTCGATGTCGGAGCAGACGGTGACATCGGCAGGCTGGCGGGAGCCGACCTCGATATAGACCGCCACCGTGCCCGACCTATTGATCAGGTGATGGCCGTTGCCGGTACCCTTCGGAAACGCCGCGCAATCGCCGGCACGCAGCACCGTCTCCGCGCCGTCCTCGACCAGCGTCAGCTCACCTTCGAGGACATAGACGAACTCGTCCTCGTGCGAATGCCAATGCCGCTGGCTCGACCAGCTGCCCGGCGGCAGGCGCATGAGGTTGACCCCGAAGTCTGTGAGCCCGCCCGCGTCGCCCAGCCGCTGGCGCACGCGCTCGGCACAAGGCGCGTCGAATGGCGCCGGATAGCCCGAGCCCTTGTATTTCGGCACGGCGGCGTGGTCGATCTTGGGCATGGCGGGTCTCCCGGTGATCGGCGGTCGCGCTTCATCCACGGCCGCGCACAGCCGGTCAGCTGGCACGGCTCCCGGTGAGAGAGCATGGCTGCCAATTGCTTTCACGTGAGGCGGAACGGCGAGGAGTGCTAAAATGCCAACATGGCAGGCAGGGGGCGACGGCCCGGGATCGGACCGGCAAGACCTCGCCTCTGCCGCAGCGAGACAAACGGAACACTGGAGGCGAGGGGTCTGACCCCGTCCATGGGCGACACATCCGATCACGGCCAGGCCGAGCGCGGCTTCCTGCGCGGCCTGCAGAGCTATGGCGACCGCGACTTCTCCATCTACATGCGGCGCGCGTTCGCCAAGTCCATGGGCTACTCGGGCGACGAGCTCGCCCGCCCCGTGGTCGGCATCGCCTTCACCTATTCCAGGTTCAACCCGTGCCACCGGCACTTCCCGGAGCTGCTCGACGCGGTGAAGCGCGGCGTGGCGGCGGCAGGCGGGCTGGCGCTCGAGTTCCCCACCGTCTCGCTGCACGAGTCCACGCTGGCGCCCAACTCCATGAAGTTCCGCAACCTCATGGCCATGGACACCGAGGAGATGATCCGCGCCCAGCCCATGGATGCGGTGGTGCTGATGGGCGGCTGTGACAAGACCGTGCCGGCGCAGCTGATGGGCGCGGCCAGCGCCGGCAAGCCGGCCGTCCAGCTGATCGGCGGCCCGCAAATGACCTCGCGCTACAAGGACGATCGCGTGGGCGCCTGCACCGACTGCCGCAAGTTCTGGACGCAATTCCGTGCGGGCAAGATGAGCCGGCCGGAGATCGAGGCGGTGGAGGGCCGGCTCGTCACCACCGCCGGCACGTGCGCGGTGATGGGCACCGCCTCCACCATGGCCGCCATCGCCGAGGCCCTGGGCATGACGCTGCCCGGCACGGCCGCGATCCCCGCCGTGCACGCCGACAGGCTGCGCGCGGCCGAGGCGACGGGCGCTCGTGCCGTGGCGCTGGCGCGCTCGGACCTGACGCCGGACAAGATCGTCACCGCCGGCGCGGTCGAGAATGCGGCGCGGGTGCTGCTGGCGCTGGGCGGCTCCACCAACGGCGTAATCCACCTCGCGGCCATCGCCGGCCGCGTCGGGCTCAGGCTCGACCTGGCGCGCCTCAATGAGCTGTCCGACACGACGCCGGTGGTTGTGGGCGTGAAGCCGGTTGGCGACGAGTTCTACATGGAGGACTTCTTCGCCGCCGGCGGTATCGGCGCCGTGCTGCGCGAGCTCAAATCCCTCCTGCATCTCGACTGCGTGACCGTCACCGGCGAGACCCTGGGTGAGCGCCTGGCGGCCGAGGAGGGCGCCTACGTCGATCGCCGCGTCATTAGATCGGCCGCCCAGCCGCTGGAGCCGCAGGGCGGCCTCGTCGCCCTGTTCGGCTCGCTGGCGCCCGACGGCGCCATCCTGAAGCGCTCCGCCGCCACACCGTCGCTGTTCGAGAAGACCGGTCGCGCCGTCGTGTTCACCTCGCTGGAGGACCTTGCCGCCCGCATTGACGATCCCGCCCTCGACGTGACGGCCGACGATTTCATCATCCTGCAGAACGCCGGCCCGCGAAGCGCGGCCGCCATGCCCGAGGCCGGCTTCCTGCCGATCCCCAAGAAGCTGCTCGCCGCCGGCGTCAAGGACATGGTGCGCATCTCCGATGCCCGCATGTCCGGCACCGCCTACGGCACCATCGTGCTGCACGTGGCACCCGAGGCGGCCGTCGGCGGCCCGCTGGCGCTGGTGCGCTCGGGCGACCGGATCAGGCTCAGCGTCAAGGAGCGCCGGCTCGACCTGCTGGTGGACGAGGCGGAGCTGGCGAAGCGTCGCGATGGGGTCAGACCCTGCGGGTCTGACCCCACGGCTCGAGGCTATGATAGGTTGTTCCGCGAGTCCGTGATGCAGGCCCCCGACGGTTGCGACTTTGACTTCCTACGCTCTGGTGGGCGTTAGCCCCAGCGGATCTGACTCCCTATCGCCCCGCCATTCGACGGCGAGCCGCGCCGCCCGCACATGGGGAATGCCGGGCTACCCCGCCTGGGCCACCGTGGGGGCGTCGCCCGCCACGGTGGTGCGACGCACGTCGCGGGGCTGGGTCTCATCGTACCGGCGGCCGCGATGCATGGTCTGCCGGTTGTCCCACATGACGAGATCGTCGAGGCGCCACTTGTGCACGTAGACAAACCGCGGCTGGGTGGCGTGCTCGCCAAGGTCGCGGAGCAGGATGCGCGCCTCGGGCATCGGCATGCCGAGGATGGTGCCGGCGTGTGAGGAGAGATAGAGCGACTTGCGCCCCGTGACGGGATGGGTGCGCACCAGGCGCTGGAGCACCGGCTTGAACATCTGCTTCTCCTCGTCGGTATAGTCGAGGAAGCCCAGCGAGCCGCGCGAGTACATGAGGGAGTGCTCGCACACATAGTCCTCGATCTCGCGTTTGGTCTCCTCGTCGAGGGCATCGTAGGCGGCGCGCATATCGGCGAACTCGGTGTCTCCGCCCTTCGGGTTGACGCTGCGTGCCGACAAGAGCGAGTACTTGGCCGGCACGGCCCGGAACGAGCTGTCCGAGTGCCACAGCATGTTGCCGAGGTTGAAAAGGCGCTGGCGGCTGTCCAGCGCCAGCGGCTCGTGGCCCTTGTCGAGGTTGGAGACGTCGGTCATGCCCAGCCGCAGCCGCCGGTCCTCCATCTTGGTGATGTTGCCGCCGTGCGGCGTCTCCAGCGGGCCGAAGTTGAGCGAGAACGCCATCTGCTGCTCGTCGGTGAGCTTCTGATCCCGGAACACCAGAACGGCGTAGCGGTCCATGCCCCCCTCGATGGCCGCCACGTCCTCAGGCGCCACCGGCTTGGTGATGTCGATCCCCGAGACCTCTCCGGCAAACACGGTACCGATCTGGCGGATGGCGATGGGCATGGGCGCGTCCTCCATGCGTCGATCTGTGTAGGTTGGGTCAAGCGGAGCGCAGACCCAACACGTGTAGCAATACAACGGGCGTTGGGTCTCGCTTCGCTCGACCCAACCTACAAGAGGTTCGTCCGGAACCGCACGCGGCACTGCGCCGGGTCGAAGTTGCGCTTGTAGGCGGGCGGCTCGGTCGGCTTGACGCGCAGGAGCACGAACGCCGTGCCGTTGCCTTCGCGGACGAGGCGGGCGCCTTCGGCGATCTCACCCTCGCGCTCGACCGTGAGCGTGCGCTTGATGCCGGAGCCGGCGGCAATCCTCTCCAGGTCGACGCCCAGGCTGGTGTGGCTCTTCTGGTAGCCGGTCTCGCCGTAGTGGCCGTTGTCCACGCACAGGATCGACAGGTTGGGCGGGTTCAGCACGCCGATGGTGGCGAGCGAGCCCACGTTCATGAGCAATTCGCCGTCGCCCGTGACCACCAGCACCCGCCTGTCGGGCCGCGCCAGCGCCAGCCCGAGGCCCATCATGGCGGCTCCGCCCATGGCGCCGGCCATGGTGTAGACGTGGGCGCCGTCGTCGGTGAGGGCCGCCACATCGCGCGAGGTGCCGGCGAGGCCGGCGACGAACAGGAAGTCCTGGTGCCGCCCGATCAGCGCCGGCACGGCCTCAATGCGGTCGAGCACGAAGGCAGGGGCGACCGCATCGGCGATTGTCTTGGATTGCGTGGTCATCTCTTGTCATCCATCATCCCGGAAGCCGGGCCCCGCAGGGGCGAGACTGTCCGGGGCCTCCATCGACGTGTCGCACACCTCCCCGAGATCCCGGATCGGAGCGTTGCTCGCCTGCGGCTCGCACCGACCCGTCCGGGATGACGGGTGATTCAAAACCGCTTCGACCCAAGCAGCCGCTGCGTCAGCAGCACCGCCACGGCGCCCCCGGCCTGGAACGCCGTGGTGAGCGCAGCGCCGACCATGGGCACCACCTCGTCGGGCGTCTCGGCGCGCAGGCAGATCACGCCCATGGCCTCCAGCACCTTCTGCGTGGCCTGGCCCATGGGGTACTGCCACGGATTGCCCTCGCCGAAGTCGCCGCGCATGCTGATGAGCGTGAGGAACGGGAAGCGCCCGCCGCTCATCAGCGACAGCATGTTGATGCAGTTGCCCGCGCCGCTGCTCTGCATCAGCAACACGCCGCGCGCTCCGCCCAGATCGGCGCCCGCCAGCAGCGCCACGCCCTCCTCCTCGGTGGTGAGCGGCACCGCCTGCACCCCCGGATCGGCCAGCGCCCGCTCGATCAGGATCTTGTGCCCCGCATCAGGCACGTAGGCGATCAGCGTCACGTCGTGCTGGCGCAGGAGGTCATAGACCTGGTCCTGCCAGCGGGTCGTCGTCGGGGCGTCGATGCTCATTGAACTCATGGCAGCTCAGCTGGTCTTCCGATGGGTTGTTCCACGACGGTTCCGATGCGATCCGACTTCCGTCGAGTCGGGTGCATCGGCGACTGCGCGCTCGAACGGCGCCAGCTGAGATTGGACCCGCCTCGTGAGGCCGGCGCGGACGAGCCGATAGGAGGCGGTGATGCGGTGGCGCAGTTCGGCCTCCGGGGTGCCCCAAGGCAGATTCACCCAGGAGCGGTGGAAGTAGGGCGCCTTCACGGCAACGCCGGCGTCGATCAGCATCTGCGCCGTCTCGACGCTGTCGGTCTTGACCGAGACGCCGGGCATAACGGCACCGATGCAGGCGAACATCTTGCCTCCAACCTTCCAGGCGTCGTGGCCACCGCCCCAAGGATCCGACACCTCGGCGCCGGGGAACGACCTGCAGATGGCGTTGACGATCTTTCGGCTCATCGCACTCCCAAAAGGCGCGAATGGGGAATGGCGAATGGTGACTGCCACTCGCGATTGGCCATTCGCCCATCACTGTTTCGGCCGCGTCTCCTCGAACGCGGGGACGGCCTTGGCAAACTCATCCAGCCAGGCCACCAGGGCGGGGCGGCCGGAGCGCCATTTGCCCTCGTGGCGGAAGTCGAGATAGCCGAGCGCGCACGCCAGCGTCAGGTGGCCATAGTCCGGGCTGGCAGTCCAGGCCGGGGTGCTGGCCTCCAGGACATCGAGCGAGCGGTCGATCTTGGCCTGCTGACGCTCCTGCCAGGGGGCGTGCCATTTGTCCTCGGGCCGGAACCGCTTCTCGTAGACCAGGAGCAGCGCCGCATCGAGGATGCCGTCGCACAGCGAGCCCAGCGTCAGGGTGCGCATGCGCTCCACGCCGCCCTTGGGGAACAGCACCGGCGCCGGCGTCAGGCTGTCCAGGTACTCGCAGATGACGTGGCTGTCGTAGATGGCGGCGTCGCCGTCGATGACGAGCGCGGGGATCTTGCCCAGCGGGTTGGCCCTGGTGATGTCCGGGTTGTCGAGCGGGTTGGTGTCGACCTGGACCACCTTGATCCGGTCCTTCAGGCCCTTCAGGGCGATGGCGACCTTCACCTTGCGCCCGTAGGGCGAGAAGGGATGGGAGAGCAGCGTCATCATGGCGTGTCGGTTCTCGCGTCGGTCCACCAGCAACGACCCGCATGGTGCCCGCCGACACCGCGGCGGGCAAGCGCGAACGCAGGGAGGACCTGGCGAGATCTCGAGGGCGCAACCTGAGGGAGCCGGGGAGCCGACTCGCACCGCCCGACTCGTCCCCGTGTCGGAGGTGTCCCCGCTTCAGCCGGCTCCCTGGGCCATGCTATAGGCCTGCTGCGCCACGGGCGCACGGCCGCAGGGTGCCGCAGCGGAAGAACGCTGGGGAAATCGTGTGGACAAAGGAAGCGGCCGGGCCGGCACCGCGCCTACCCGCAAGAGGGGACCTACAACAGTCAGCCCGCGAAAACCGGCCTCAGCGAATCCACCAGCAGCCGCATCTGCACCTCGGGGTCGGGAAGCGAGAGCTGGGCACCGAAGAATTCCTGCACGAGCTGGCACACCTTGTCCGGCTCGGCCTGGGCCAAGGCCTGCTTGTTCGACAGCATCTGGAAGTCCGTTTGCGTCCAGCCCCGATTGCTCAGCTCCTTGGCCAGCTGGCCGTACTGGGCCTGGCTCGGCCGCGGATGCACGCGCGGCACCTGGCGGCCCTCGGCGATCGCCTCGAATACCGCCGTTTCCAGCGCCTGCAGATGCGCGGTGTGCTCGGTGCCCTGCAGGAGGGCCACGATCAGCGGCTCCGCCTCGCCCTGCTTGATGAAGCCGCTACAGGCCTCGGGGCTGTGCTTGCGCAGCCTGGTCAGGCTGTCGTAGTAGGCGGCCGCCACCGTCTTGAGCATGGGCAGCTTGGCGGACAGTCCGTTGGCGACCTGCTGCCGGCGTAGCTCCACCAGCTTGCGCGCCACCAGCTGGCCGATCACCGCGTCATCCTTGCTCTCGCGCGCCAGCGCAGACGCCTCGGTCAGCCGCTGTGCGTACCAATCGGGAAACTCGCGCTTGATGACGCGCCACAGCGCGGCGTTCTGCAGCGTGGCGTCGATGGCGTCGATCGCGCCGACCCGGAAGCCGAGCAGAGGCGGCGTCTCCAGGCTTTTGCGGTCGGCAATGTCCATGGCGCCCGACGAGGCGCTGAACGATGCGATGAGCGGCGTGGCCATGCCGGTCAGCTGGTCACGATAGATGTATGCCGCGCCTCCGGCGCCGGCCAGCATCGCAACCAGCAGCAGGAGCGCGAGGACGCGCCTCCCGCGCCTCGGCCGATCGCCCTCGTCCGCCTCCTCATTGACGGCGCGCTTGCGCCCGATGGGCGCCGGATCGGTCGTCACCTCGTCCGCCGGGCGCGCGCCAGCTCCGCCTCCCGGGACGCCCCGCAGGGGTCCCCGCGGCAGGGCGGACCCGCGCGGGGGAAACACCACCATGGCGGGCCGCCAGTCGGGGAAGCCGTCGCGCCACAACAGGTCGGTGGACTGCAGGTGCCCCAGCTCGACGAGCTTGGACATCTCTGCCTCGGAGATCGGCCCGAACTGCTGGCCGTCGCGGGCGAGATACCATTGCGGGTGTGACGCTGGCCCTGACATCTCTTGTCACTGGTGTGTCGCCGGTGCGGCCGATGGCGCCCGCAGCTCCAAGGAGTAAAATGCTCGCTGGAGCGAGCTAGCACGCTTCGCGCCGCGAATACTAGTGCCTGTTGACTTCAATGGTCCAGGAACACAACGACTTAGCCGCTCGTTTGCGGCCAAGGAAAGGCAGCCCGGCCGGCAAAGGGGTCAGACCCCTCGCGGGTCAGGGTCACACCCCTCGCCTCGACCCGTCGATCCTGCGCCACGTTGGTCGCGAGGGGTCTGACCCCTTTGCCGGCCGGTTGTGGGAAACGGAGGAGCGGCGCTATAAGGCAGCCCGCAGGCGCAATCATGACAACCTCAAGGAGAGCCGGATGGCCATCGAGCGCACCCTATCGATCATCAAGCCGGATGCCACCGCACGCAATTTGACCGGTGCCATCAACACCTTGATCGAGCGGGCGGGCCTGCGGATCGTGGCGCAGAAGCGTGTGCGCTGGAGCAAGGCGCAGGCGGAGAAGTTCTACGAGGTGCACAAGGCGCGCCCCTTCTACGGCGACCTTGTGGCCTTCATGACCTCGGGACCCATCGTCGTGCAGGTGCTGGAGGGCGAAAACGCGGTCAAGGCCTACCGCGACGTGATGGGCGCCACCGACCCCGCCAAGGCCGCCGCCGGCACCATCCGCAAGGAGCACGCCGAGAACATCGAGCGCAACTCGGTGCACGGCTCCGACAGTGTGGAAAACGCGGCAACGGAGATTACGCTGAATTTTCGCCCAGATGAGATCGTAGGCTAGCGGAGGATAAGCCAACGCTCGGTTTTGGGTTGCCGGATTTGGGGCGCGTGCGTGGCTTTCCTTCGTCTTGGGGGAACCGCATGCATATCATCGCCATCATCGGCGCCGTCCTGGGCGTCGCCGCCTTGGTTCTTTTCCGCATGCAGCAGGCCGCCAGTGCCGCGCGCGACATCGCCGACGCCGCGGACGAGGCGCGTGGGCTGTTCCGCCGCTGGGGCTGGCGCCGCAAGCAGCTGAAGAGCCCGCTCGACGCCGTGGACGACGCCCGCGAGGCCGCGGCGGCCATGATGGTGGCCGCCGCCCAGGCGGACGGCGGCATCAGCGAGCGCGAGCGGACGGCCATCACGGCCGCGATGGCCAAGCACTTCGGCGCCTCGGAGCGCCAGGCCGACGAGCTCTTGGCCCGCGCCCGCTGGCTGGTGCAGGACCGCACCGACGCCGGCGAGGTGTTCCGGCGGCTGACGCCGCTCATCGTCCGCAGCTGCGGACCAACGGAGCGTGCCGACCTCATCGGCATGCTGGAGGCCGTGGCGAAGGCCGACGGCCGCAGCGACGAGGTGGTGGCACAGGACATCTCTAATCTTGCCTACAACTTGAGATCGGCATGATTGCCATCGATTACGTGCGCGCCATGGCCGAGTACAACCGCTGGCAGAACGAGAGCCTGTACGCCGCGGCGGAGGGACTCGGCGACGCAGCCCGCAAGGAGCCGCGCGCCGCCTTCTTCGGCTCGATCCACGCCACGCTCAATCATCTCCTGTGGGGCGACCAGATCTGGATGAGCCGCTTTGCCGGTACGCCGAAGCCGAAGGCAGCGGGCATCCCCGAGTCAGTGTCCCTGCACGACAGCTGGGACGAGCTGAAGCGCGAGCGCGCAGCCTTCGACGAGGTGATCCTCGACTGGGCGGCGCGCCTCGACCCGGCGTGGATGGAGGGCGACCTGACGTGGTTCTCCGGAGCTGCGGGCCGGGAGGTGACGAAGCCGAGATGGCTGCTGGTGACTCACATGTTCAACCACCAGACGCACCACCGCGGCCAAGTCCATTGCATGCTGACCCAAGCCGGCACAAGGCCGGGCACGACGGACCTGCCGTTGCGGTAGGCGTCACGCTCTTGCTGCGGGCCTCATCGGCCCACGCACTGCTTGTAGCGCTGCAGAATCTGCTGGCAGTTGCCGGACGTGTAGCCGTATGAGCCTCGCTCCCGCTCCCTGATGTTCACGTCCCGGCCACCGGCGCGCCGGCCGCGATCGCGCTCAATGTCGATATCGACCCTCGTGCGCCTGTCGACCCTGGAGCCGCCATCGCGTCCTCCACGCACGTTGACGTCGGTGCTCCGCTGCCCTTCGCGTGCGCCCTTCTCGCGCGTCTGTGCGCCTTTCTCGCGCTGCTCGCCAGCCGCGCCCCGCTCACGCTGGCCCTGACCCTGGTCCTGACCCGGCCGCGCCGCGCCCTTCTGGCCGCCCCCCTCCTGACCCATGCCGGGCTCGCGGCCTTTCGAGCCAGACTCGGCGCCCTTCGCACCGCCGTCTTGGCGCGCACCGGCGCCTTTCTCCTCGCCCTTCTGGGCATAGTGAATCGCAGTCTCGGAGCCGATAACCGTGGCGCCCGGAGAAACCGTTGCCGCATCCAGATGGCTCACCGCGAGAGCGAGCGCCGATCCAGCGGCAGTCAGCATCAACTTGTTTCGCATTGCGTGACGTCCTTTGCGATGCGCCCATTCGCCAGCCTTGAGATGTGAACGTTGAAGTCGAGAGCAGGTTGCTCCGTTAACCACACTGAGCCGCGACTTGCGCTCCCAAGGCGCTTGAGCCACGTCCGGGACGCCGGCTGATTGCGCTCCCTGCGGTTTGGGTGCGGTGCGGGCTGTGCAGCGGGCCTCCCTGGCTGCATAATGACGATTGCCGGCTTGCGGATTGGGGGAGGGGCATGGCTTCGACGGTCACAGTGCCGATGTGGATGGCCGTCGCCATCGCGGGGCTCGCCGTCGTCGCGCTCGTCGACCGGCTGGTCGGGCCGGCGCTCGGGTGGTGGCTGCAGCGACGGGCCAACCGGGCCATCGATGAGCTGAACGAGCGCCTCCGTCTCAAGATCCCGCCCTTCAAGCTGGCGCGGCGGCGCCAGCTCATCGAGCAGCTGATGTTCGATCCCGAGGTGCTCAAGGCCGTCGAGGACGAGGCGAAGGCGCGCGGCGAGCCGAGGGCGATGGCCCACGGGCGAGCGCGCCGCTACGCGCGCGAGATCGTGCCCGCCTTCAGCGCCTACACCTATTTCCGCATCGGAGCGGCACTGGCCAAGCGCCTCTCCACCGCTCTCTACCGGGTGCGCATCGGCGCCCTGGAGGAGGCGGCGCTGGCGCGGGTGCCCGACGACGCCTCGGTGGTATTCGTCATCAACCACCGCTCCAACATGGACTACGTGCTCGTCACCTATCTCGTCTCGGAGAGGTCGGCGCTCAGCTATGCCGTCGGCGAATGGGCGCGGGTATGGGCGCTGCAGAGCCTGATCCGCGCCATGGGTGGCTACTTCGTGCGCCGCGACTCCTCCAATCCGCTCTACCGCAAGGTGCTGGCGCGCTACGTCCACATGGCCACCGCCTCGGGCGTGGCGCAGGCCCTGTTTCCCGAAGGGGGCCTCACCCGCGATGGCGCCCTGCGGCCGCCCAAGCTCGGCATCCTGAGCTACATGGTGGCCGGCTTCGACCCGCAGGGACCGCGCGACGTGGTGTTCGTGCCCGTGGGCCTCAACTACGACCGCGTGCTGGAGGACCGCATCCAGGTGGCCGCCGCCGGCTTGGCCCAGGGCGAGCGCCCGCGCTTCGCCTTCAATCCGCTGGTGCTGGCCCGCTTCCTGTGGCGGAGCCTGGGGCTGCGTCTGCGCGGGCGCTGGCACCGCTACGGCTATGCCTGTGTCGGCTTCGGCCGCCCCTTGTCGTTGCGGGAGTACCTGCGCGATCACGCCATCGACCTGCGCGCGCTCTCCGGTGAGCGGCGCCATGCCGAGATCGAGCGGCTGGGCCTGCACCTGATGCGGGAGGTGGGCGCCGTGGTGCCGGTGCTGCCCGTCTCCCTGGTGGCGACGGCGGTGCTGGCGGCGGGCGCGCACGGGCTGTCGAGCCTGGAGCTGAAGGGCGCCGTTCACGATCTCATGCAGAGCCTTGGGCGTGTCGGCGCCCATGTTCATATCCCGCGCCACGATCGAGAGTACGCCGTCGAGGTGGGGCTGCGCATGCTGCTGCTGCGCCGGATGGTGCTCCTCGAGGACGGCGTCTATCGTGCCAACCCCGAGGAGCGCGCGCTGCTGGCCTACTACGCCAACGCCGTCGCGCATCTGGTTGCCGGATCTGCCATGGGCACTACGCGGGGCTGAGCGGCGGCACTCTGGGGCTATTCGCGTCGTCGCCAGGGTCATCGCCAGTCTGTCGGCGGGCGAGGCCGGCGAGATAGGTGCCGATCAGGTTGTCGATCAGGCGGCCCGCGGTCTCCGTCGTGACCACCGAGAGCTTGTCGGCTGTGGACAGGGACGTGATGCCGTGCACGCCGGCCCACAGCGCGTGCGCCGCACGACGGCGCTCGTCCTCGCTGCCGGGCGGGAAATAGGAGGCCAGCGCGCGCTCCATCTGCGCCGTCAGTGCCTCGAGCTTCTGCTGGTACCAGGGCGGCAGCTGCGCTCCGCGCGGCATGTGGTGCTCGAACAGCAGGTTCCACAGGCGCGGCTTCTCCTGCGTGAAGGCCAGATAGGCGCGGGCGATGCGAATCAGCGGGTCGTCCGCGCCGGCCCCATCGCCGGCCCCATCCCCAACCTTGTCCGGACCGACCTCGGCAAGCCGCTGCTCGAGGGCATCGAGCACGCGCGCCTCCACATTCAGCACCACGTCGTCGAGGTTGGCGAACATATTGTAGATGGTGCCCGGCGAATAGCCGATGCGGCGGGCGATCTCCCGCGCGGACAGCCCAGCCAGACCCTGCGCCTCGATGATCTCCTCGGCCGCGTCGAGGATCAGCGCGCGGATCTGCTGCGGTGTGTGCGACGACCGTCGTCCCATGGCCAAGGCGGGGCCCGCCCCCGTGATGCTGAACGGCGGCCAGCATAGGAGGGATGTGGGCTTGTGGGCAATCGGAGGCAGTTGCAGGACGCCGGCGCCGGTCCTGGCCGGGATGCCCGGCCGGGCCACCCGCCTCATGGCGTGCAGCGAACATCCCGTTACGGCGCATTGGGTTGGTTGTCGTAAATTAACCGGCCATTCATGATTTCGCGTTCACATTCGGGCGGCTAGTCCGGCCTCCCTGATGTGCGCGTGGTTGCGAGGGGGTGATACTGCAATTTCCGGGTGTGCACATCGCCAGCATGGCAGGCCGAGCGTGCCTTTTCGCGTGAAGCCCGAAGAGGCCAGACCCCAAGGCTAAACCATGACGCGCCAACAAGAGTTTCGCAGGCAACCGGCGCCTGCCCGTCTCGCCTCTCCCGGGCTGGTGGCGCTGCCGGCCCCGGCGGAGGGCCGCTCGCCGCGCAAGCTGCCCGCGTGCGACCGGTCCAGGGCCGATGCATCCGCCCCGGCGCGCGCCATTCCCAGCATCTCCATCCAGGCGTACTGCGAGGCCGACAGCACAGCCGCGGCGCTGGAGGCGGCAAGCGCCGACCGGCGCCTGGCCAAGGTGCACATGGAGGTGAGCGGCGGCGGCATCGACGCGGCCATGGTCGCGTGCACCGAGGCGCGGGCGCCCAACGTCATCGTCGTGGAGACGACGCTGGCGCGGACGCAGATGCTGGCCAGGCTCGGCCGGCTTGCCGAGCGGTGCGACCCCGCGACCAAGGTCATGGCGATCGGCCACGTCAACGACATCCCGCTCTACCGCGAGCTCATCAAGCGCGGCATCGCCGAGTACCTCATCGGCCCGGTCTCGACGGCGCAGTTCATCGAGGCCGTGGCGGGCTTGTGCGGCGCGCCCGTCGGCGGCCACGCCGGCCGGCTCATCGCCTTCGTCGGCGCCAAGGGTGGGACGGGATCGAGCACCGTCTGCCACAACGTGGCCTGGGCGATGTCGGAGACGCTCAAGAGCGAGGTCGTGGTCGCTGATCTCGACCTGGCCTTCGGCACCGTCGGGCTCAACTTCAACCACGAGACAATGCAGGGCGTGGCCGAGGCGCTGCAGGCGCCGGAGCGGCTCGACGAGGTCTCGCTCGACCGGCTGCTCACCCGGTGCTCCCAGCATCTGAGCATCCTGGCCGCGCCGGTGGCGCTCGACCGCGACTTCGACATCTCCGCCGGCGCCTGCCGCGCTGTTCTCGACGCACTGCGCCAGCACGCGCCCTTCGCGGCTCTCGACCTGCCGCACGCCTGGACGCCCTGGCTGAAGCAGGTGCTGCTTGCCGCCGACGACATCGTCCTGACGGCGGCCCCCGATCTCGCCAACCTGCGCAATGCCAAGAACCTCATCGATCTGCTGGAGGCCCATAATGGCAGGCAGCCGCGGCTGGTGATCAACATGACACGGCGGCGCAAGCGCCCGGAGCTGACGGTGGAGGAGCTGTCCTCGGCCCTCGATCTGGAGCCCGCGCTGGTCGTCGAGTACGACGGCGAGACCTTCGGCATCGCCGCCAACAACGGCCAGATGATCGAGGAGTATTCGCGCAAAGCGCGCGCGGCCCAGCAGTTCCGCGCCCTGGCGTTGGCGCTGGCGCAGCGCGCCCAGCCGAAGGCCGCAAGCAGCCCCTCGCCGCTCGCGCCCATCCTCGACCGGCTCAGGGTGAGGGTGCATCTCTAGCGAGGCTCCGGCAGTCGGCAGGTGGGCGTTGGGTTTGGCAGTCGCCGGCCAGGCCTACCCGACTGCCGATCTCGAATGCCACCTGCGCCGGCGACGCCTTCGTGCTATCGCGTCCGGGGCACATGACGCCGCCTGAAGCGCCAGGAGCATGATGCCGTGAACGCCAAGACCGCGAGACACACCCAATGCGTCATTGCCGGCGGCGGGCCGGCCGGCATGATGACGGGCTACCTGCTGGCGCGGGCGGGCGTTGCCGTGACGGTGCTGGAGCAGCACGCTGACTTCCTGCGCGACTTCCGCGGCGACACCATCCATCCCTCGACCATGGATGCGCTGGCGGAGCTGGGGCTGCTCGACGCCTTCCTGCGGTTGCCGCACCAGAAGGTGCGATATGCGGAGCTGGAGATCGGCGGCGAGCGCGTGCGCGCCGCCGACTTCGGGCGGCTTTCCACGCGCTGCCGGTTCATCGCCTTCATCCCGCAGTGGGACTTCCTCAACTTCATGGCGGAGCAGGCGAAGGCTTTCCCCAGCTTCGGCCTGATGATGGAGACCGAGGCGGTCGACTTGATCCGCGACGGCGCGCGCGTTGCCGGTGTGGTGGCCCGGTCGCCGTCGGGCGAGCAGGAGCTGACCGCCGATCTCGTCATCGCCGCCGACGGACGGCATTCGACGCTGCGCGGCGCGGCGGGGCTCGCCGTGAAGAATCTCGGCGCACCCATGGACGTGCTGTGGTTCAGGCTGCCGCGCGGCCCCGAGGAGCCGGGCGCCGTGCTCGGTCGCATCCAGGCCGGCGGGGCGCTCATCATGCTCGACCGCGGCGACTACTGGCAGTGCGCCTTCATCATCCGCAAGGGCACGGCCGATGCGGTCAAGGCCCAGGGCCTGGAGGCCTTCCGGGCCCGCGTGGCCCGCTTCCTCGGCCCGGCGGCGGCGCAAGGCATCGCCAGCCTCGACGACGTGAAGCTGCTGACCGTGACGGTCGACCGGCTGGAGACGTGGCACAGGCCCGGCCTGCTGTGCATCGGCGACGCTGCCCATGCCATGTCGCCGGTCGGTGGGGTCGGCATCAATCTCGCCATCCAGGACGCCATCGCCACCGCCAACCTGCTGGTCGACCCGCTGCGCCGCGGCATCCCGGCCGAGGACGACCTGCGCAAGGTCCAGCAGCGCCGGAGCTTTCCCACGCGGGCGACGCAGACCTTCCAGACCGTTGTGCAGAACCGCGTCATCGATCCGGTGCTGAGGAGCTCGACGGAGCCGAGGCTGCCCCGGCTCGTGCGCTTCATGCAGCGATGGCTCCCCTTTCTGCAGGGCATTCCGGCACGGATTGTCGGCGTCGGGTTTCGGCCCGAGCACGTGGACCTCGCCGTCATCGACGGACGGACGCCTGACCATCCGAGTCCCCGGTAGCGCCCGCTGCCACCATCTTGTAGGATGCCGCCATGGCCGACGAAGCCGAGAACCTGGTTCTGCACTACCTGCGCCGCATCGACGCGAAGGTGGACGGCATCGACCGCAAGGTGACCGACCTAACCGAGCGCGTCTCCAGCCTGGAGAAGCAGACCGCCGCCGGGCGCGTCGATTTCGCGGATCTGCGCGCCGACTTCGTGCGCATCGAGCACCGGCTGGACGGTTTCGAGAAGCGCCTGGAGCGCATCGAGCGGCGGCTCGACCTGCACGACCCGGCCGTCCTCGGTTGATCCTGCTCAGTCATATAGGCCTGAATGGCGTGACCATCGATTGACATTTCGTCCGACGACGGCTACTCCCTGCGCCATGATGACAGCACCGTCCGCCGCCGGACTGTATTACGCGCCGCTCACATAGCGGCGGGCGCTTGTTATTGCTCAACCGCTGCCTGGCCAGCGGTTGACCTCCGGCGGAATGTCTCTGGCCTCGCAGCCTTGTCGAGGTCGGTCCATGCAAAGCCGCAGCGATACCAGATCGGGCACAGTCGTTGGCCTTATAGGCTTCGGCGCCTTCGGCCAGTTGATCGCGCGGCACATTCGACCTTACGTCGGACTGTGCGCGTATGATCCCGCACCCGGCCTCCAGCCGATGGCCGATCGTCATGGCGTTACGCTTACGAGCCTCCCCGCGGCGGCGAGCTGCCCGGTTGTCGTGCTTGCCACGCCAGTGGGCTGCCTGCAGCAGGTCGTTGATGCTGCGTCCCCTCATATCCGGCCAGGATCGATTGTGCTGGACGTAGGGTCGGTGAAGGTCGGCCCGGCGGAGATCATGAGCCGTGGGCTTCCGGACCATGCAAGCATTGTTGCGACCCATCCGCTGTTTGGCCCGCAAAGTGCACGCGACGGCATTGC
>Ga0075431_100002069_pt1 | contig 19161 bp, 17 predicted proteins | sample RhiMetdeltSRZDD5_FD_75297 | JGI IMG/M metagenome (GOLD analysis project Ga0075431, IMG submission 75297) | Populus rhizosphere microbial communities from Tennessee, USA - Rhizosphere MetaG P. deltoides SRZDD5 | ecosystem: Host-associated > Plants > Roots > Rhizosphere > Soil | place: USA... | reverse complement strand
AGGAGTTGCCGCCCCGGGAGCTCGTCTTCGCGGCGGTGGACGTCACCGAGCGCGAGCAGCTTCGCGAGGACCTCGCGCATCTCGTCGGGCAGCTCACGTCGATCTTCGGCGTCATCCCCGACGCCGTGCGGGTGTATGACGTCCATGGGAACGTCGTCCGCGCCAACGCCCAGGCGATCAGGGACTGCGCGCTCGGCGCCTCGGCCACGCTGGCCGCCCAGATCGAGTGCGAGCAGCCGCGCACCCTCGACGACGTGCCGGTGAAGCTCGAGCATCACCCTACGTATCGCGCTCTCCAGGGTCAGGCCGTTCGCTCGGAAATGCTGCGCGTCATCCGCGCTTCGTCAGGGCCTCGCGTCATCGAGGTCAGCGCGAATCCGCTGCACGACGACATTGGGGAGGTGCGGGGCGCCGTCACCGTCATCCGTGATGTGACCGATCGTCTCGCCCTCGTGCGCGAGCTCGAGGAGAAAGCCCGCCAGATCGATCAGCTGTACGCACGTGCCTCGACCGAGACGGAGCGGCTCGAGCGCATGGTCGCCGAACGGACCGCCGAGCTGCTCGCGATCCAGGAGCGGCACGCGCACGAGCGGAGGCTGGCGGCGATTGGTCAGCTGGCGGCCGGCGTCATGCACGATGTCAATAACGCGCTCAATCCGATCATGGCGGCCGCGTACCTTCTCGATCGCCACGCCGATGACCCTAACGCGGTGCGGGAATACGCCGCACGCATCGCCAAGGCGGCGGAGACAGGAGCTGCAACTTCCGCACGGGTTGGGCGGTTCATCCGGCAGGACCCGATCGACGAAGGCACGCAGGCGCAGCTCGATCTGGGAACGCTGGCGAGCGAGGTCGTGGCCATGATGCGATCGCTCTGGGCGGAGCGTCAGGCTGGCGGCCCCATTCGTCTGGAGCTTCGCCTGGCGTCGGCGCCCGCCGTCGGCGTTGCCGGCGAAGTGCGTGCGGCAATCATGAACCTGATCAACAACGCGCTGGATGCGACTGCAGCGGGCGGGGCGATCACCATCGAGACGCGGACGGATGGCGTCGATTCCGTCGTCGAGGTGAGCGACACGGGCGTGGGAATGACGGAGCACGTCCGCGAGCATGCGTTCGAGCCGTTCTTCAGCACCAAGGAAGCCACGGGCAGCGGACTTGGTCTCGCCGAAGTATACGGCATCATGCGGCGCCACCGCGGATCGGCGGAGATCGTCAGCGAGCCGGGCGCCGGCGCCATGGTGCGCCTTCGCTTCCGGACGCAGTCCGTGACGATGCGGGACACGCCGGCAAGTGTTCCACCGCCGCGGTCGCGGCGTCGCATATTGCTGGTGGAAGACAACGAGGCCGGTCGCGAGTTCTTCCGAATGGTGCTCCAGTCGCACGGCCACGAGGTGGAGTCGGTCGCCACGTACGGCGAGGGTCTCTCGCGCCTCGAGGCGGCGGCCGCCGACCCGTTCGAGGTCCTCATCAGTGACATTGGGCTTCCTGATGGAAGCGGATGGGACCTCGTGCGAAAGGCGCGGGTGCTCTGCCCGCGCATGCGGATTGGGGTCGTGACCGGATGGGAGGGAAACCGCGAGGGCCCCACCGAAGCCGATTTCGTGCTGCGCAAACCCGTGCCGCCCGCCGAGCTGATCGCCCTCGTCGGCGTTGGCGCTACCTGAGGGTCGCCTCGTGTCACCTGAGCCAGTCATCCGCCCGCCCGATACGACCGCTTCGATCCGCGTCCTCGTCGCGGAGGATGATGAGAATGCTCGGGCGCTGCTCGTCGATGTGTTGCGCGATCTGGGGCATGACGTGGTCGCGGAGGTGGGAACGGGGGAGCAGGCAATCGTCAGGGCTCGTGAGGCACACCCGGACGTCGTGCTCCTCGACGTCCACATGCCGGGACGATCCGGAATCGAAGCAGCCGAAGCGATCGCGCACGAGGTGGATTCCGCCGCTGTCGTGCTGTTTACCGGCGACGGCGCACTCACCCTGACCGACCGCGACGTCGACGCCACGGCGGCGATCGCGTTTCTCCGCAAACCAGCGCCTCCGCCCGTCATCGACTCCACCGTACGGCTGGCCGCGCGGCGCGCCCGCGAGCTCACGCACGCACGACGCGCCGCTATCGACGCCAAGCAGGCGCTCGAGAACCGGAAAATCATCGAGCGCGCCAAGGGGATTCTCATGCGACGGACGGGGTCGTCGGAGCAAGAGGCGTATCGCATCCTCCAGCGCTCGAGTCAGGACCGCGGGGAGCCAATGGTCGACATCGCGCGCGCGGTAATCGAGAGTGAGCCAGGACGATAGCCAGGGAGAAGGCGTCCACAGCGCGGAAAGTGCTGGGCGCGCGACCGCTCACTCCGCGCACCCAGCGACCCATCGCCCACACGTCGTCATCCTTGGCGGCGGATTCGGAGGAGCCGAAGCCGCTCGGAAGCTCCGCACTGCGCCGGTGCGTGTCACGCTGATCGATCGCACCAATCACCACGTGTTCCAGCCACTCCTCTACCAGGTCGCCACCGCCGGCCTGGCGCCGAGTGACATCGCGTCGCCCATCCGCTGGATGCTGCGGCATCAGCGCAACGCCACGGTGCTCATGGAAGAGGTCACGGCCGTCGATCCTGAACGCCACGTGGTTCGCGTCGCGAATGGAGGCGGAGAGATCGCGTACGATTATCTCATCGTGGCGACCGGTGCCCGCCATTCGTACTTCGGCCACTCCGAATGGGAGGCGCGTGCGCCCGGGCTCAAGAGCCTCGAGGATGCACTCGAGATGCGGCGGCGATTCCTCCTCGCCTTCGAGGCCGCCGAACGTACCGATGATCCTGACGAGCGCCTCGCGCTCCAGACGTTCGTGCTCGTGGGTGGGGGGCCGACAGGCGTGGAGCTCGCCGGCGTGATGCAGGAAGTCGCCCGCGGAATGCGCAAGGACTTTCGTCGCATCGACACGAGCAGGACACGCGTCGTATTGCTCGAGGGTGGTCCGCGCGTGCTCCCCTCGTTTCCCGAATCGCTCTCGGGGCAGGCGCACCAGGATCTTCTCGACCTCGGCGTCGAGGTGCGCGTCAATGCGCTCGTCACACGGATCGAGCCCGATGCGGTGTGGGTGGGGGACGAGCGCATCCCGACGCGCACGGTCTTCTGGGCCGCGGGCAACGAAGCCTCACCCATCGGTCGCTCGCTCGGCTCTCGCGTGGATCGCGCGGGACGTCTCGATGTGAATCCCGACCTCTCGCTGCCGGGTCATCCGGAGCTATTCGTCATTGGAGATCTGGCCATCGTCAGGCAGGGCGGCAGGCAGGTTCCGGCGGTGGCGCCGGCCGCCATCCAGATGGGCGCCTCTGCCGCACGGAACATTCACCGCGATCTTCGCGGCGAGCCGCGGGTATCATTCCGGTATCGCAACAAGGGAGATCTTGCCACGATCGGCCGCTACAAGGCGATCGCCGACTTCGGCAAGTTCCACGTCACCGGACGGCTCGCATGGTGGTTCTGGCTGCTCGTGCACATCATGTATCTCGTCGGATTCCGCAACCGGCTGAGCGTATTGCTCCAGTGGGCATACGCCTACTTCACGTATCAGCGCGGCGTGCGGTTGATCACCCGCGAGTCGCGGCTCTGTTGATTCGTACGTGGGCCGCCGTCGCCGCCGTCTTCTTCACGGCATGCAGCGACGCGCCGTTGGGGCCCGGGAATTCGGGAACGCCGGTGGCGCGGGTCATCATCGCACCCGACAGCATCGCCCTTCCGCGCACTCAGTCGATGCAGCTCGTGGCCCTCGTGCTCGACGCCGCTGGCAACGAGCTCGAGGGCCGCGCCGTCGCCTGGTCCAGCTCGGCCCCCACTCGAGTCGCCGTGACATCGACGGGGCTGATCACCGCGTCAGAGATTGGGTCGTCGCTCGTCCGCGCGATCAGCGAGGGAAAGGCGGATTCGGTGAAGATCATCGTCACACCATGAGTGGTGACGAATGACGAATGAGGAATGTCGAATGACGAATGAGGAACGATGAACGAGGACCGAGGAATTCGATTGACCGGGCTTTACCCAATCGAATTCCTCGGTCCTCATTCATCGTTCCTCATTCGGCCTACTTGACGACCGCCTCCTCCTTCGCCGCCTCCGGGACACGCACCGCGAGAAGCGCCGTCATCGAGACGAGGATGGCCGAGGTCAGGAAGGGAATGAACGACCCTGCCTCGCCGAGTCGAGCGTGCGCAATGTCCCACGCCGTGCCGGCGAAGAGCGCGTAGAGCACGCGGGTGATGTTGCCCACCGTCTGCTGAAGACCCATGTACAATCCGCGCTCATGATCTCCAACGACCTGGGAGAGCATGGCCGTGACGCAGGGGAAGAGCAGCGTCGCGCCGAGCGGGAGAAGCGCCGTGGCGAGCGCCAGCGTCGCGATGGAATGCGTCAGCGGCATCGCCAGGAAGCCTAACGTCAACGAGACGATTCCCATGCGCGTCGCCCGCGCCTCGCCAACGCGGTCGATGACGCGGCCCAGCAGACCAATGCGGAAGACGACGTTGAGCACGCCCAGGTAGGTGAAGAAGGAGCCGATCGTCTTCTCCGTCACGCCGTGCCGCTCCATGAGAAAGAACGGCATCACGCCGGACAGCGTCAGCCCGTAGAACGCCCCGATGGCGATGGCGTACACCCAGATGAATCGCTTCGCGAAGTCCGGGTTGGGATGGGAGAGCGCGGCTGCGCCCTCCTTCCCGAGCGTTAGGCGGGTGATCAGGGTCACGGGCCAGATGGGCGCAATCCGCCACACGGCCTTCACCGTAGCCCACCGTTCGCGACGCGCCTTCGCCTTTCCCGCCGCTCCATGCGACTCGCCGAGGAAGCGCATGGCGAACGCGATGTTCACCAGGCACAACACGGCCGCGATCAGCCCCGGTGCGTGGCGCCCCCAGGTGGAGGCCGCCGAGCCGAGCAACGGGCCGAGCATGACGCCGACGTTCGTTGCCGCCGACAGCCATCCAAGCCCCTTCGCGCGATTTTTCGGCTCGACGACGTCGGAGACATACGCCTGGATGACGCCGACCGTCCCCCCGCCCGCACCCTGGATGATGCGCGACGCGAACAGCAGCCAGAGCGAGTCCGCGTACGCGAACACCACGTAGGCGATCGCCGATGCGGCCAGTCCGCTGATGAGGGCGGGCTTGCGCCCATAGCGGTCGGAGACACGTCCCCATAACGGCGCGCTCACGAGCTGCGCGATGAGGAACGAAGATCCGAGCCACGCCATCACGTAGCCGTTGGCTCCCAGCTCCTTCGCATAGAACGGGAGGAGCGGCAGGAGCATGAGGACGCCAACCATGTCCATGAACGCCGCCAGCATGAGCACGGCGAGGTTGGCGGGGATGGCGGAGGGAAGCTTCACGACCAGGGGATCGAGGGCGATCGGGGGCGCTCGAAGGCGGTCAACGGGCGGCCGGACCGCGACCGCGGCATGGAGCGCCCGTCGATCGCCGTAGACCGCCGTCGATCGCCCTCGCCCGCGTTAGGCATCACCCTTCCCTAACGCCGCCGGCGGTGTTGACCGCGCCACGAATCCACCGACCGCGACGATCGTGAGGACGTACGGAATCATCTGCACGAACTGGCTGGGAATGCCCTGCATCCCTTGAAGCTGGATCTGCAAGGTCTCGGCGGCGGCGAAGAGCAGGCAGGCGATGCCGGCCCGCACCGGCTCCCACCGTCCGAAGATGATGGCTGCCAGCGCGATGAACCCGCGTCCGGCCGTCATGGAATCGGTGAACTGGTGCTGGTCGAGCGCCAGGTAAACGCCGCCGAGCCCGGCGAGGATCCCCGAGAGCACGACGGCGAAGTAGCGAACGCGTCGAACGGGGACGCCGAGCGTTTCCGCCGCCGCGGGATGCTCACCGACCGCGCGAACCCGAAGCCCGAACGGCGTGTAGTGCACCAGCCAGGCGACGAGCGGAATGCTCAGCAGGCCGAACCAGACGAGCGGATTCCGCAACAGCGCGCCGGTGAGCGCGCCCCCATCGCCGGTGACGCCGAACCCGGCGACGCGCGGTGAGTTCGATGAGCTGTCGAACGCCATCAGCAGGAAGAAGCGCGTCAATCCCACCGCCAGCAGATTGATCGCGATGCCGGTGACGATCTGGTCGGCCCGATAGCGGATCGATGCCACGGCGTGGATGAGCCCGAACACCAAACCACCGCCAATTCCACAGAGAACCCCGATCCAGGGACTCCCGCTGTAGTAGCTCCCGAGCGTGGCCGCGAACGCTCCCGTCAGCATGAAGCCCTCGAGCGTCAGGCTGACCACACCGGCACGCTCCGCGACGACGCCTCCGGACGCCGCGAACAGGTACGGGATCGCGATCCGGATGGTCTGCGCGACGAAGGCGACGATCTCGCTCATCGCGCCGCTCCTGCGCGCACACCCTGGACGAGACGGCGGACCTCGGGCACGGCGGCCGCGACGGCCAGAATCACGACGCCTTGCAGCACTTCCACCATCTGCTTCGGCACCAGCGCGTGAATCGCGAGCCCGCCCTGCGACAGCGTCGCGAAGAGAAACGCGGCGATGACGACACCGAGTGGGTGATTGCGGCCGACGAGCGCGACGGCGATCCCAAGGAACCCGGCGCCGCCACTGAAGCCCTCCTCGTAGTAGTGCTTGTAGCCGAGCGTGTAGTTGATGCCGCCAAGTCCGGCGAGCGCGCCCGAGATCATGAACGCCTTGATCCACACTCTGCCGACCCGTACGCCGCCATACTCCGCCGCATCGGGCTGTAGGCCGGCCGCGCGCAGCTCGAACCCGCCGCGCGTTCGAAACAGCATCCAGCCTACGATCACCGCCGCCGCGATGGCGATGAACAGTGATGCATTCGCCGCCGAGCCGTGAAACGGCGAGATCCAGTCCATCAGGCGAGGCAGCGTGCCTGCCCGCATCTCGGGCGTGTGCAGCGTCTCGGGGACGTGGAGATGCGACGCGACGATCCAGTTGAGAAACGCGAGCACGATGAAGTTGAGCATGATCGTCACGATCACCTCGTGCGCGCCGAAGCGAGCCTTCATCACGCCCGGTACCGCACCGACGAGCCCGCCGGCGGCGAGCGCGGCGCCAATGCACAACGGAATGGCGAGAATGCCCGGCGTTCCCGCCGGAAGCACGAGACCCACCACCGCCGCCGCGAATCCACCGGCGGCCAGCTGCCCCTCGCCGCCAATGTTGAATAGCCCCGCACGCAGCGCGAGCGCGACGGCGAGACCGGTACACAGGAGCGTCGTCGCCTTGTAGAGCACCTGCCCGAATCCGTACCAGTTACCCCACGTTCCGCTCAACATCAGGCGGTAGACCGCGCCCGGAGACTGCCCAACGAGCAGGATGAGGATGTCTCCGACGACCAGCGCGACGAGAAGCGCGACGAGTGGCGGGAGCAGCGCCTCCTCCACTCGCTGGCGCGCGGCGATCGTCGTCACGCGGCTGGTCTCGTCGTGTCGGTAGCGCCAGTCATCAGCGGGCCGAGCCGTTCCTCGGACGCCTCGCGGCGCGGCAGCGTCGCGACGATTCTCCCGCCGTACATCACCGCCACCCGATCCGCCAGCGCCAGGATCTCGGACAGCTCCGCGGAGACGAGCAGGATGGCTTTCCCCGCCTCACGAGCCGCCCGCAGCTGTGCGTGGATGAACTCGATGGCGCCGACATCGACACCGCGTGTCGGTTGCGATGCGAGGAGAACGTCGTACGTCCCACCCATCTCGCGCGCGATCACGACCTTCTGCTGATTTCCGCCCGAGAGCGCGCGGGCGGGCAGCTCGGCATCGGGTGGGCGGATGTCGAACCGTTGAATCTCGTCGTTCGCGTTCGCCTCGATGCGGCGGCCGTCGAGAGCCCAGGCGTGCCGCGCTCCCGTCGCGTAGTGGTGCTGGTCGCCGAGAATGAGATTGTCCGCGACGGAATACTCGAGGATGAGCCCGCGACGGTGACGGTCCTCCGGGATGTGAGCGAGACCAGCCTCCGTGCGCTCACGGACCGATGCGTGCGTCACGTCGCGCCCGCCGAGCGCGATCGTCCCCGACGCCACCGGGCGCAGACCGGCGATGGCTTCGATCAGCTCGGTCTGCCCATTCCCTTCGACGCCGGCGATGCCGAGGATCTCCCCGGCGGCGATGTCGAACGAGACGCCGTCCACCGCGCGGCGACCGCGATTGGTGACCACGAGGGAGCTGACGGACAATGAGGAACGAGGACCGGGGGACCGAGGGGTTTCTTCCAATGAAGTCCTCGGTCCTTCGTCCTCGTTCCTCATTGTGACGAGAGCCACGTCACGTCCCACCATTGCGCGGGCGATCGCCTCCGGCGTCGCCGCCCCCGTCTCCATGCGCGCGACCGTCTCCCCCTGCCGCATCACCGTAATGGCATCGGAGACGTCCATGACCTCATCGAGCTTGTGGGTGATGAGCACGATCGTCGCGCCGTCATCACGCAGGCGACGCAGCACGCCCCAGAGCTCCTTCACCTCGAGCGGGGAGAGCACCGCGGTCGGCTCATCGAGGATGAGAATGCGGGCGCCGCGAAACAGCGTCTTCAGGATCTCGACCCGCTGCGCCTCACCCACGGACAAATCGCCGACGAGTCTCGCGGGGTCCACGCGCAGGCCGTACTGGTCGCCGATGCGCTTCACGTCGGTGATGGCGCGGGCGATGTCGAGCATTGCGCCGCGCACCGGCTCGCGGCCAAGCACTACGTTCTCGGCCACGGTGAGGGTGCGAACGAGCATGAAATGCTGATGCACCATGCCGACGCCCGCCTTGATCGCGTCGGCGGTGGACCACCCGGTGACGTCTCGCAGATCGCCGCTCGGGGTCCCGACCTCGACGGTTCCGGCGTCGGGGGCGTAGAGGCCGGCGAGGATGCGCATCAGCGTGGATTTGCCCGCTCCGTTTTCCCCGACGAGCGCGTGAATCTCGCGTGTGCCGACCTCGAGCCGGGCGCCGCGGTTGGCGCGGACAGGACCGAACGACTTCTGGATGCCATTCATTCGAATGGCGGGCAGCGACGCGGTCATCGCGTGCTCGGCACTCGAATCCGCCCCGCGATGATCTCCTCCTTGAGCTGCTCGACGCGCGCGATCACGTCGGCGGGGATCAGGTCGCGGTTGTTCTGGTCGTAGATGTACCCAACGCCGCCTTCCTTCAGCCCATACGAGTAAATCCCGCCCTGAAACGTGCCTTCTCGCACGCGACGGATCGCGTCGAACGTGACCGCATCGACGCCCTTCACCATCGACGTCATGATGTGGCCGGGCGCCTCGGCGTATTGGTCGGCATCCACGCCGATGGCGTACTTTCCCGTCTGTCGTGCGGCCTCGAACACGCCGAGCCCGGTCGATCCCGACGCATGAAAGATCACGTTCACGCCCGACTGGTACTGGCTGAGCGCCAGCTCCTTGCCCTTTCCAGGATTCCGGAATGCCTCGGGGGTTACGCCCGCGTACTGCGCGATCACCGTGCAATCCGGGCACACGTGCCTAACGCCGGCCCGGAACCCGGCCTCGAACTTGTGAATGAGGGGAATGTCCATCCCGCCCACGAAGCCAATGCGCTTCGACCCGCCGGCGAGCACCGCGATCGCGCCGACCAGGAACGAGCCTTCCTCCTCGCGGAACTTCAGGGCGGCGAGGTTTGTTGGTGGCTGGACGGCGTTCCCCTGCGCGTCGACGGTCACCGCGTAGTCGACGCCGGCGAACTTGACCTCGGGATATTCGACGGCGAGATCGGTGAGGTCGTCGGTGAAGATGAAGCCGACGCCGATGACGAGGTCCATTGCTTGCGCGGCGAGCAGGCGGAGTCCCGCCTCACGATCGCTGCCTTCACCGGGCTCGATGAAGCGGATGTCGGCGCCGAGCACCGCCTTGGCGGAGTCGGCGCCCTTGTAGGCCCCATCGTTGAAGGACTTGTCGCCGCGTCCGCCGACGTCGAAGACAATGCCGACGTCCACGCCTGCACCGTCACCCTCAGCGGCGGCGCCACGAGGCTGGACGAAGAGCAGAGCAATGTGCGCGACGAGGAGGACGACGATGAGAATGAAAAGGCGGGACATAAGGGGGTAAAATGTGCTCCTTGGTCGAGGGGAGAGGGAAGAGCAACAGCGGGGAAGAGGTCGGAGCCACCCAAGGGGAGCGGGAAGCGGGAAGAGGGAAGAGGGTGTTGTGCCATCATCGCGATAACGGGCCGGGGTGGGCCGGCGGGTATTGGGTGCCCGTCCCCTCTTCCCACTTCCCGCTTCCCCCTTCCCTGAAGTGGCTCTTACCTCGTTAACTCTTCCCTCACTCCCTCGATCTCATCCCTCTACCCTCAGGCAGTAAGGCATGACGGAACGTGTCCGCACCCGCTTCCTCGTCGTCGGGAGTGGCGTGGCCGGCCTCCACACCGCCTGGCGCGCCGCTGAGGAGGGTGACGTCACCCTCCTCACCAAGCGCTCGCTCTTCGACAGCGCCACCGCCTACGCGCAGGGCGGCATCGCCGCCGCACTGGGCGCTGGCGATTCGCCCGCGCTGCACCGACGCGATACGCTCGCCGCCGGCGCGGCCCTCTGCGACAGGGCGGCCGTCGAGGTCCTGGTCGAAGAGGGTCCGGCGCGCGTGCAGCAGCTGTTCGCGGCGGGTGCGCGGTTCGATCTCGCTCCCGGTGGTCGTTTCAAGCTTGGGCGCGAAGCGGCGCACTCGCGCAATCGCATCGTTCACGCGCACGGCGACCAGACGGGGGCCGAGGTCGCCCGCACGCTGATCGAGCGCGTGAGCGCCAGCGACCGAGTCAACGTTATCGAAGCCGCTCGAGTCCTCGATCTGATCGTGCGTCGGGGCGAGTGCATTGGAGTCCGCGCGAGCGTCGCGGGGAAGCCGGTGGAGATCGTCTCCGACGGAACCGTCCTCGCCACCGGAGGATGCGGACAGGTCTATCGCTACACGACCAATCCTGTCGTCGCCACGGGCGACGGTTACGCGATCGCGTGGCGAGCCGGCGTGCGTCTGGTCGACATGGAGTTCGTGCAGTTTCACCCGACAGCGCTGGATACTCCCGAGAATCCCCTCGCCCTCATCTCCGAGGCGGTTCGCGGAGAGGGGGCGATTCTGCGCAACGATCGCGGCGAGCGGTTCATGAAAGGGCGGCACCGGCTCGCCGAGCTCGCGCCACGCGATGTCGTCGCGCGTGAAATCTTTCGCGAGCAAAGGCCGTCACGCGCGGGCGGGAAACCGCGCCGTGTATTCCTCGACGCGACGAAGCTCGGGGAGCGGTTCGTGGAGCGCTTCCCCGGCATTTTCGCGCTGTGCCAGGCCCGCGGTATCGACCCGCGCCGTGACCTCATCCCGGTGACGCCCGCCGCCCACTACATGATGGGAGGGATCGTCACCGATCTCGCCGGACGCACGAGCATGAAGCGGCTCTACGCGTGCGGCGAAGTGTCGAGCACCGGCGTTCATGGGGCGAATCGGCTCGCCTCGAATTCGCTGCTCGAGGGACTGGTCTTCGCGGAACGAGTGGCGCGCGATCTTCACGAGGTGGAGCGTCTTCAGCGCGCGCCGAGCCCGGGGTCCTGGGAGGTGCCGCCGCTGCTCGACCGCGGCGCGGCGCAGGTGGCCGCGGATGACGTGCGGCGCACGATGTGGGAGCATGCGGCGATCCACCGTGACGAGGGTGGGCTTCGGACCTGCCTCGACGATCTCGCGTCGATCGAATCGCGTCTCCCACAGGGAGCGACCGAGGAGCTCAACCTCGTGCAGTGTGCCCGCCTCATCGCGCAGTCGGCGTTGATGCGCGACGAATCGCGGGGTGGCCATTACCGGGGGGACTTTCCGAAGGCGAGGCGCGCCTGGACGGGGAAGCACATTCTCTGGTGACGCGGTGCCTTGAGAGCGGGCCAAGGGCCAGGGGCCAGGGGGAGGGTCAAGGATTGCAGAGCTACCGTAAACCCTTCACCCTCCCCTTGGCCCCTGGCCCTTGGCCCCTGGCCCGCTCTCTCTCCTTGCCGAGCGCTCTCGCCCCGGGTACGCTCCTCCCATGAGTCACGATTTACAAGCCGCGATCCGTTCCATGGCCAGGGAACGCAACGCGGTGATTCTCGCTCACAATTACGAGCGGCCGGAGGTTCAGGACGTCGCCGATTTCGTTGGCGACTCGCTCGGGCTTTCGCGGGAGGCCGCGCGCACGTCCGCCGATGTCATCGTCTTCTGCGGCGTGCACTTCATGGCGGAGACCGCCGCCATCCTCTCGCCGGAGAAGATCGTCCTCCTCCCGGACCTCGCCGCCGGCTGCTCGCTCGCGTCCACCATCGATGCCGACCAGCTGCGCGCCTGGAAGGCCGAGCACCCTGGCGCGATCGTCGTCTCGTACGTCAACACGACGGCGGAGGTGAAGGCGGAGTCCGATTATTGCTGCACGTCCGGCAACGCGGTCGAGGTCGTGAACTCGATTCCGGCGGACCGCGAAATCCTCTTTCTACCCGACCTCTTTCTCGGCGCGCACGTGCGACGCGTCACGGGGCGCGAGAACATGCACGTCTGGATGGGCGAGTGTCACGTGCACGCCGGGATCAGCCCCGAGAACATCCGCCGCCAGCGCTCGATGCATCCGGAGGCGGAGTTCCTCATCCATCCGGAGTGCGGCTGCTCGACGAGCGTGCTCGAAGCGATGTCGGCAGGGGATGTGGAGACCGACGGCGTCCACATCCTGTCCACGGAAGGGATGATCCGGCGGCCGGCGCAATCGCCCGCCCCCGAGTTCATCGTCGCGACCGAGGTCGGGATTCTGCATCGCCTCCGAAAGGAGAATCCGCAGAAAAAATTCTACGCGGCGAACGAGCGCGCGAGCTGCGCGTACATGAAGGTCACCACACTGCCGAAGGTGCTCCAGTCGCTGGAGACGCTCACCCACCACATCACCGTTCCCGCGGACGTCGCGGCGCGTGCGTACCAGGCGATCGAGCGCATGGTTTCGATCGGGGGCCCGGTCCCCACGCCCCTGCTGCCCGGCGAGGACGATCCGGGCGAATGACATGATGAATCAAGAGCCGTCCGACCGCGCCCTGCCGCCGCGCCGCGTCACCCCGCTTGCCGTGACGCCCGTGCAAATGCCTGACGAGCTCCTGTTCCCGCTCACGCGCCCGCAGGTGGAAAAGGTCGTGCATCGCGCGCTGCTCGAGGACGGTGCGTACAACGATGTCACGACCATCGCGACGGTGTTATCGAACCGCCGCGCGCGCGGCACCCTGGTCGCCCGGCAGTTCGGCGTCATCGCCGGGATCCCGCTCGCGCTCGAGGCGTTTCGGCTCGTCGATCCCAAGGTCTCGATACGCATCGATGTCGAGGACGGCATTCGCGTGGACGCTCACCACCCCGTCCTCTTCGTCACCGGCCATGCGCGGGAGATTCTCTCCGCCGAGCGCGTTGCCCTGAACTTCGTCGGCCGGTTGTCCGGCATCGCGACCCTGACGGCGAAGTATGTGGACGCGGTGCGGGGGACGAAGGTGCGCATCGTCGATACGCGAAAGACGACCCCGGGATGGCGAAAGCTCGAGAAGTACGCGGTTCGCGCCGGGGGCGGACTCAACCATCGCATGGACCTCGCGACCGGCGTTCTCATCAAGGACAACCATCTCGCCGCGGTCGACGGCGACGTCGCGCTCGCCATCCGGCGCGCGCGGGAGAAGGCGCCGGCGGGCATGCGCGTCGAGGTGGAGTGCGAACGGCCGGAGCAGGTGGAGGCCGCGGTCAAGGCCGGCGCGGACATCGTGATGCTCGACAACATGCACGTTACGACGATTCGGGAATGCGTGCAGCTCGTCAACGGCCGGGCGATCGTCGAGGCGTCGGGCGGGGTCACCCTCGAGACCGTTCGCGCCATCGCGATGACCGGCGTCGACTGGATCTCCGTCGGCGCGCTCACCCACTCGGCGCCATCGATGGATGTGGCGCTGGAGTTCGATCCGGCGTGACGGCCAAGGGTGTCAAGGATGTCGAGGGTGTCGAGGGTGTCGAGGCAGAGGTCGTCCAGGTCGTCGAGGTCGTCCAGGTAATCGAGGTGAATCAACGAGCAGTGATCTCGCGGTGATCCGAAGAACACCTCGACACCCTCGACGACCTTGACGACCTTGGCTTTGACCACCTCGACACCCTTGGGTCTGATCGCCACCGCCCTCCTCCTCGGTGCCGCGCACTCCTTCGCGCCCGATCACCTCGCGGCGGTGGGGCTGTTCGTGAGCCGCGGGCCGCGGTGGGGGCGGGCGCTGGCGATCGGTGCACGGTGGGGGATCGGACACTCCATCGTCATCATGCTGGTGGGTGGCGCGCTGGTGCTCACCGGGTGGCGTTTCCCACAACACTTTGCGCCCGTCGTCGAGCGGCTCGTCGGCGTCACGCTCATCGCGCTCGGCGTTTTCGCTTTCGCGCGAGCGATGCGCATTCACGGGCACGTGCACCAGCACGACGGCGTTGCACACTGGCATCTGCATTCCCACCGCCGGTCCGCTGAGCACGATCACGCCCATCATGCCGCACTCGGCATGGGTGCGCTGCACGGGCTCGCGGGAACCGGAGCGCTCGTGATCGCTCTGCCGCTCGCCGCCACCGAGTCCGCGCCGCTCGCGTTCGCGTACCTGCTGACCTTCGGCGTGGGAACCACCGTGGCCATGGCGCTCTTCGGCGCAGCCGCCGGGTGGGCCGCGCGGCGCGCAGCGCACCGCTCGCTGGCATTGATGCGCCTGACCGCCTCGCTCGCGGCGGTGGCAAGCATCGCCGTGGGACTCTGGTGGGCGACGGCGGTTCGATGAGCGACCTTACGCCTGACGAGCCGCCACCGGAGCCCGAGGACATCTGCGACGTTTGCGGCTCGGTGGACGTCGTCTGGATGCAGTGCAAGCTGCTGTGCCGCAACTGTGGATCGATCGTGAGGTCGTGCGCGGATCTGGCCCCGGGCTAACGCGCCGCGCTCTCTCTCAACAACTCGCCGAACCGCACGGGGTCGGAGGTTGGCTCCGAGCAGAGATATTGCCGGCACACGTAGCCGGTTGCCTTCCCGCCTCTCGTCGTGCGCTCCTCGAGCAGGGCGACTCCCGCGCCGTCGCCGGGCGGACCGCCCGCCATCACCAACGCCGGGAGGTATTGGCGCGCGACCTCCCCCGTCAGCGCCATGAAGTCGGGGGCTTGCGGCTCGCCGACGATCGCGACCTCCGTGGCGCCATGGATGGCGAGGTCGGCTGCGCCTAACAGGTGACCAAAGGCAGCTCCGTGCTGCGCGAGCGGAACCGCCAGCGTCTCGAGGGTCCACGTCGCGCGACGGAGCATGTCGGCGTCGCGATAGAGCTCCGCGAGCCTGAGAAGAAGCTCCACCGCCAGCGATGTCCCGGACGGCGTCGCGTTGTCGGTCACCTCGCGCGGACGTGTGATGAGACGTTCGTGGTCGTGAGCGGTATCGAAGAAGATGTTGGCGGTGTCGTCCCAGAACGCCGCCACCGTGGCATCGCCAAGCGTTCGCGCGCGGGTGAGCCAGGTCGCATCGAACGTGAGCTCGTACAGGGCGAGGAACCCCAATGCGACCGCGGCGTGATCCTCGAGGAAGCCCGGGATGCGCGCCTGCCCATCCTTCCACGATCGAAGGACGCGGCCATCGCGGACCAGCTCGCGCGCGACGAACTCACCGCACCCAACCGCCACCTCGCGCCAATCGTCGCGACCGAACGCGCGCGCGGCGTCGGCGATCGCTCTCAACATCAGCCCGTTCCAGGACGCGAGCACCTTTTCGTCCCGTCCGGGCCACACCCGCTTCGCTCGATGCTCGTAGAGGGCCGTGCGCGCGCGAGCGATGGTGGCCTCGAGGGCGGCGGCGTCGATGTGCTCGCGGGCAGCGGCCGCCGAAGCATCGCTCGGAACGTACAGAATGTTGTACCCCTCGAAGTTTCCAGGCGTCGAGGCGCCCCAGTACCTCGCGGCGATCTCCGCATCGCCCCCGAGCACCTCCTGCAGCTCCGGCAGGCTCCACACGTAGAACTTTCCCTCCTCGCCCTCGCTGTCGGCATCCAGCGATGAGTAGAAGCCACCGGCCGGTGACCGCATCTCTCGGATTGCCCACTCGATCGTCTCCTCGGTCACACGGCGTACCTCGGCGTTCCCGGTGGCCTGCCAGAGATGGACTCCCAGGCGAGCGAGCAGTGCATTGTCGTACAGCATCTTCTCGAAATGCGGAACGAGCCAGATGGCGTCCACCGCATAACGATGAAAGCCGCCGCCAACCTGGTCGTAGATGCCGCCGCGCGCCATCTGCCGGAACGAATGCGTCACGATCTCGAGCGCGTGCGCGGTGCCCGTCCGTCGCCAGTGTCGCAGCGAGAAGTCGAGCGCCATCGCCTGCGGAAACTTCGGCGCACCCTCGAAGCCGCCATGCCGCGAATCGTATCGCTGCGCGATCGAGCGCCAGGCGCGTTCGAGAATAGTCGGATCCAGCGTCCCACTGCTGCGTGAGGGTGCGCTCGCCGGGAGATAGATGCGCTTGATCTCCTCCCCGGAGCGGCGGACGTCGTCCCGACGGGTGTGATAGGCGTCGGCGACGCCCGCGAGCACGCGTCGGAACGAAGGCATTCCCGGGCGATCGTCGGGCGGGAAGTACGTTCCGCCGAAGAACGGGACACCGTCGGGGGTGAGGAACATCGTCATCGGCCAGCCGCCGTGTCCCGTCATCGCCTGCACCGCGCTCATGTAGATCGCGTCGATGTCGGGACGCTCCTCCCGATCCACCTTTATGTTGACGTAGTGCTCGTTCATGAGGCGGGCCGTGTCCACATTCTCGAACGACTCGCGCTCCATGACGTGGCACCAATGACAGGCGGCGTAACCGATGCTGAGAAGGATCGGCTTGTCCTCGCGTCGCGCCCGCTCGAGCGCTTCATCCCCCCATGGATGCCAGTCCACCGGGTTGTGGGCGTGCTGGAGCAGGTAAGGGCTGGTCTCGTTGGCGAGGCGATTCATGAGGACGAAGGCGGAAGGCGGAATCTGGATCGCTGGTGACATCCCCAGCGCTTTCAATCCGCATTCCGCATTCCGCGTTCCCCGTCCGGGCGGTGGGGGCGATACATGATGACTTGTGCGCGCTCGAGCGTCACCAGCCCGCCCTCGATCATCGCATCGAGCTCCGGAAGTATGGCGCTGATCCGCTCATCGGTCTCCACGCACTCGATCACGATCGGGAGATCGTGAGAAAGCAGCTCCACGCGGTCCGAGTGGAGTCGCGCGTGTGCGCCAAACCCCATGATGCCGCGATGCACCGTCGCGCCCGCGTACCCTCGCTTCCGGAGGAGCTCGACGATCTCCTGATAGAGCGGCTTGCCGTGAAAGCGATCTCGCTCGCCGATGTGGATGCGCATCAGGACGCGCTCGCCCTTGAACCCTTCCATGTCACCCTCCCGTCGCCCTAGAGGCGGCCGCGGGCCGCGAGCACTTCTCGCGCGAGGATCACGCCCGCCAGACACGCCGCCAGCGACAGCACGACGCTGAGCACGACGTAGAGCAGCGCCCGCTGGTGCTGCCCCTCCTCGAGGAGCGCGATCGTCTCGTAGCTGAAGGTCGAAAACGTCGTGTATCCACCACAAAAACCGGTGGTGAGCAGTGCTCGCGTCTCCGGCGAGACCGCCGCGCTGCCAAGCGCATAGCGCAGCAGGAATCCGAGCAGCAGCGAACCGGTGATGTTCACGATCAGCGTTCCGCTCGGGAACGTTCCGCCGGCGCGCTGCTGAATCAGCGTCCCGAGGAGAAACCGCGCCACGCCACCGAGCGCGCTCCCCGCCGCGACAAACCAGACCATCACGCCTCCGCACTACGCTGGGCCGCGCGGAAGATAGGAAGCACACCGGCGTGGCGCGAGCAGTGCCCTTTCGAGGGTGCGTATATTTCACGGTCCTCGCACCAAGGCGGAATCGGTGGCTAACGTGCTCGCACCCGAGCTGGATCGCTTCCTCACGGACAACGACGCTCGCATCCACGACGAGCTCTTCGACTTCCTGCGTATCCCGAGTGTCAGCGCACGCTCGGAGCACAAGCCCGACATGCTGCGCGCGGCCGAGTGGCTCGCGGCGCACATGCGCGACGTCGGGCTCTCGACTGAGATCGTACCGACGGCCGGCCACCCGATCGTGATCGGCGAATGGCACAAGGCGGGCGACGATGCTCCGACGGTTCTCATCTACGGGCACTACGACGTGCAACCCGCCGAGCCGCTGGAGCTCTGGGAGTCGCCGCCGTTCGAGCCGACCGTTCGGCACGGGCGGATCTACGCGCGCGGGTCGGTCGATGACAAGGGACAGCTGTATCTCCACGTGAAGGCGCTCGAGGCACATCTTCGCGCGCGTGGAACACTGCCGATCAACGTGATCGTGCTCGCCGAAGGGGAAGAGGAAGTCGGCAGCCCGAACCTCGCCAGCTTCATCGAAGCGCACGCGAAGCGGCTCGCGTGCGATGCGGTCGTGATCAGCGACTCGTCGATGTTCGCGCCCGGGCTCCCGTCGATTCTGTCGTCACTGCGCGGCCTGGCGTACTTCCAGATCGACGTGCACGGGCCATCCGTCGATCTCCACTCCGGCTCGTACGGCGGTGCCGTCATCAACCCGGCGACCGCGCTCGCGAGAATGGTCTCCACCTTCCACGACGAGAACTATCACGTCGCCATCCCGGGCTTCTACGACAAGGTGCGCGACTGGCCGCGCGACGTACGCGAGCGCATCAAGGACCTGCCGTTCGATGACGAGAAGTTTCGCGAGGAGGTGGGCGCGCCGGCACTTGGCGGAGAATCGGGCTACTCGACGCTCGAGCGCATTTGGACGCGTCCCACCTGCGAGATCAACGGACTGCTCAGCGGTTATACCGGCGAGGGCGCCAAGACGGTGCTGCCATCGAGCGCGATGGTGAAGGTGAGCTGTCGTCTCGTTCCCGATCAGGATCCCGAGGAGATCGCGGAGCTGGTTCGAAGGCACGTCGAGCGCGTTGCGCCAAAGGGCGTCAGGGTGGCGGTCACGACGCTGCATGGCGGCCGGCCGTGGCGAGCCGACCTCCACGGCCCGCTGTATGACGCCGCGCGCCGCGCTCTGGCGACGGCGTTCGAGCGCGAGCCGGTGATCGTCGGCGAAGGGGGCTCCATCCCCGTGGTCGG
>Ga0075431_100002067_pt1 | contig 19172 bp, 20 predicted proteins | sample RhiMetdeltSRZDD5_FD_75297 | JGI IMG/M metagenome (GOLD analysis project Ga0075431, IMG submission 75297) | Populus rhizosphere microbial communities from Tennessee, USA - Rhizosphere MetaG P. deltoides SRZDD5 | ecosystem: Host-associated > Plants > Roots > Rhizosphere > Soil | place: USA... | reverse complement strand
AATCCGAAACCGCGAAAATAGCCGGGCTCAAGGTGCCAACCGTTGCGGCGCAGAAGGGGCTACCTTCCAGCCAACCGGACATCGCTGCCAAAGCTTCCAGAATTCAACCGGGATCCAGGCCGGTAAGGGCACCAAGCAATGGGATGCAGCCGAAAGGCCTGCCGGCGCCGCGAGGTGGCAGCCCCGATCCCCTCCAGAGGATCTCCGGCATAGGCCCGAAAATCGAGATTAGGCTCCATGAGCTCGGCATTTTCCATTTCGATCAGATTGCCGCCTGGTCGGAAGAACAGGAGCAATGGGTCGACGGCTATCTGAAGTTCAAGGGACGGATCAGCCGGGACGAGTGGGTAAACCAAGCCAAGCTCTTAGCTCAGGGCAAGGAAGAGGAATTTGCCGGCAGGTACGGCACTCCTGAAAAGAAGGGCAGCCGCAGCCGCAATGCGAGAGCGCAGGACGGTTAGACCCGGTCACAGGCCCAGGCCACAGCCCTGATGGCCGCTAGGCTTTCGGGTTCACTTAGGAAGGGAACATGACCGCGGTTTTCTACTGTTACGCAAATGAGCCGCGGATGAATTGTTGCCATTCTCTGCATTGTGGCTTGGCTCAGGAGATCGGAGTTTTGCCCTCGCAGCACGGCACAGGGCTTCTCTCTCAGGGTCCCAAACAGCTCCCATAGCTCCGTAACCCGCCCAGCCTCGATATCTTCGATGCTGGGGAAAGTCTCGGCGAGTCTGAGGTCGAAATTCGCCACCAGGCGGCCGGAATCCTCTCTGAAGATTCGGCGCGCGAAAGCCTCCCACTCTATATCGCTGAGCCCTGTGGTTCCTGGATTCGTACCTCTTAGGGAATTCGCCGCCTCCGACCACGAAGCGAAGCTTCTCTGCGTGGATAGGAGATTCGCGATGCGCAGAAGCCCTTCGGCTTCGAGCTTTGGCCCGATATCGTTGAGCACGGCACCTGCGATTCGGTCCGGGTGAAGCGCGGCCATGAGCATCGCAATGATTCCGCCCCGTGACGTGCCGATGACGCAGACTCGAGCTAACGCGAGCCCATCGAGCAGCGCGATGGCATCGGCAAGTTCGTGATGAGGCGTATAGCTCGAGGAATCTGGGGCGTACTGCGAGCGCCCGCGGCCGCGGTAATCCAGGGTTATGATCCGTCTGGGTTCGGCAAGCCCTTCGGCCATCGGCTCGAAGTCACAAGAATTGCGGGTGAGGCCTGAAAGGCACAGGAGCGGCGTGGGAGACGCATTAGCCGGCCAGCACTCGCGTGCATAGACCTCAAGCCCGTCCGGCGCTCGAAAGGTGAACTCCCGCCAAGGGGTGGCCGCGCTAGTCACAAACCGAGATCAGGGCAGCCATCGAGGCGACAGCCACGCCACAGGCATTGGACGTCTGCTGGGCAAATTGCGGAACAACCATCTTCTTGCCCGAACCGCGCAGAAGATCGGCCGTCATGCCCCGCATGGAGGAGGGCTCAAGCCGCGAACGATACACGTGCATGTTTTGCAGAACCTTCTGCACGTAATACCGCGTCTCAGTGAACGGTATTGTTTCGACCCAGTCGATCGGATCCACGCCCTTAGCGCGAGGATCGCCATAGCGCTGCATCCATTCAAGCGAGCGCCGAGGGCCGGCGTTATAGGCCACCAGTGACAGGATGTATGACCCTTTGAACTCCTTCACCAAATCACCCAGGTGCGCGGCGCCGAGGCGCGCATTGTAGGAAGGATCCGTCAGAAGTTTCGGATTGTACTTGAGCTTGTACTGGCGGGTGATGAGCTTGGCCGTCCCAGGCATGAGCTGCATCAGGCCCTTCGCACCCGCGTGGCTGCCGGCCGCCGCGTTGAATTCACTTTCCTGGCGGGTGAGGGCATATACCAGGGCCTTCTCGACCTTGGGCCCCATGGGCGTCCAAGCGGGCATGGCCCGCACCGGATAACCCCAATGGTCGATGTCGACTCCATAGCTCGAAGCCGCCTTGGCGAGCCTTACCGCCATGAACGGCCCGCCATTGTCCCAGACAATGGAAGCCGCAGCCGACATTTCCTCTTCGGTTTTGAAGCGCTTGGCAATGGGCCAGAGGAACATGCCCATCTCGCCTTGCCTGCCGGCTCGGGCTAAAAGTCTGAAGGCTCGAATGAGATCATCGCCCGCCACTTGCGAACGAACGTTTGCGGATGGCCTAACTTCGCTCACAGAGATTGGTCGGCTGCCCTGTCCGAGCGCGTCTCTGGCAAGCTGGCCGTAGTAGACGGTCGAATGCACGGCGGCATCGCTGAAGGCTGTTTGGGCGAGCTCGCGTTGTCCCAGCTCCGAATATGTGCGGCCAAGCCAGTATTTGGCGCGTGCCCTGTCGGTTCTGCTCGTGGTGATTTCCTCGAGGTTTTTGAAATGCAAGAGCGCCGTGCCGGGATCGTTGAGGTAACGCAGGGCGATCCAGCCCGCCAGAAACTCGCCCTCAGCCGCGTTGGGCCCGGATTTGAAACCGTGCGCGGCGGCGATCTTCTGCGCACTCGCCCAGTTTTTCTTATTATTCCGCGCGAGCAAACCGCGTGCAACAAGTCGGCGCTCTGTCCAGATCTCCTCCGGATTGTAAATCTTGGCAGAATCACGGGGCATTTTGAGAAGAACGGCCGCGGCATCATTGTAGCGGTGCGCGTCCCGGTGATAATAGGCCAGAGCGTACAGCATTGCTGGCTCAGAGCGCATGGCGGCGGAAAGTTGGCCGACGGATTTCTTTGCGCCCGAAGCGTTGCGAATCAGAAGCTGTGCCGCCTTGGCGGCCGCCAGATGATCCGCCGAAATGCGTTTGGCGACCCTGATCGCAGCATTTGTCTCCTGAGCGACGATCTTGGTCCAGAGGCGGGCTTTGTGATCCTCGGCTGTCAGAAGCGGCCCGAATTCGGAAAGAACTTGGCTTTCCACGGCGGCATCGGATTCGGTGATGCGCCAGCCACGTCCTGCCCACAGTTTGGCATCTTCGCGGTTTCCCGTGGCCAATTTGGCGCGCGCAAGGGCGAACATGCCGTCAGCCGTCTCGGGCTTGCGGTCCCCGAAATATGCAATAACCTCCGGTGCGCTGTAACTGGCCTTGTAGAGCGAGCGCTCGGCAGCGCGCTCCAGCGCTTGAGCGTGGGGCCAATCTGGATGCTGGGTGAGAAAGGCCGACAACCGACGGAGACTTGCCTTGCTGCCCGTATCCTTGAGATACAGCCATTCGACAAGGGTGGCCGCAACGGGATCGCCGGAGCGCTGCGCGAGTGCCCTGGCGTCGCCATGATATCCCTTGCCGGCGAGTTCAACGGCGCGAGTGGCCGGGTCCGATGAATTGCGGGCAACCGGTTTGCGTCCAAAAGTTTCGTCGATCTTAGGCTCGCTCACCAAGCCTGAGGCCGCCCAAGCGCGGTGATCCGGCGCGGAAGAGGCCTGCATGACGAATATCGCTGCGGCAGCTGCGGTCAGAGCCGCACGGCGGTATTTCACAATCATTCGGAGCTTCCCCAATGCCGTTGCTAGGATCGTCGCCCGTACAATATCCCCCACATGGACCACCCAGGCTAATTTGAAGGGTTATTCAGCCACATGCAACCCCGCACGCGCCTTGCCGCACCCCCGGGTTCCGTCTAATGTCGGCGAATAGGCCGTTACTCATAGCCAGCAGGCTAGGGCTAACATAGTTTCCAATTGGTTAGCGGGAGGCAAAAGCCGTGGAAATCAATGGGTCCATCACTGCCCTGATTACGCCAATGGTAAACGGGAACGTGGATGAGGCGGCGTTCCAAAAACTGGTGGATTGGCAGATTGGGGAGGGCACAAACGGGCTGGTTCCCGTAGGAACGACAGGGGAATCTCCCACCCTGAGCCAATCTGAGCACAAACGGGTCGTCGAGATCGCCGTAAAGGCGGCGGCGGGCAGGGTGCCCGTGATTGCCGGAACGGGCTCCAACAGCACCGTAGAAGCCTTGGACTACACGAAACACGCAAAAGAAGCGGGCGCCGATGCGGCGCTGATCGTGGTGCCCTATTATAACAAACCCACCCAGGACGGCATTTACGCCCATTTCAGGTGCATAGCGGATGCTGTCGATATTCCGATCTTCGTTTACAACGTACCAGGGCGCACGGTTGCAAACATCAGCCCGGAGACACTGGCGCGGCTCGCCAAGGATTGTCCCAATATTGTGGGCACCAAGGACGCGACCGCCGATCTCACGCGTCCCTCGAAGCAAAGGCTCCTTTCGGGGGAAAAATTCATTCAATTGTCGGGTGAAGATGGAACGGCCTTAGGCTTCAACGCTCAAGGCGGCGTCGGCTGCATATCGGTGACGGCCAATGTCGCGCCCCGGCTTTGTGCCGAATTCCAGCAGGCGACGCTGGACGGCGATTATCGCAAGGCGATAAAGCTGCAGGACCGCCTTATGCCCCTCCATGTGGCTCTCTTCGTCGAAACGAGCCCTTCGCCCGTGAAATTTGCAGCAAGTCTCCTCGGCCTGTGCCACCCCGATGTAAGGCTGCCCCTCGTCGGGCCGAGTGAAGGCTGCAAGAGGCAGGTGCGCGATGCCATGGTGCATGCCGGCCTTTTGAACTGAGCTTGGCACATGTCCAGTAAAATCCCCGGAGGAGCGAGACAGCGCTCCCAGGGACCGAAGCCATCGCGCACCGAGGAAAAAAACCGCAAGGTGGTGGCAGACAATCGGCGCGCCAGATTCGATTACGAGATCATCGACACCTATGAGGCGGGACTAGAACTCAAAGGACCGGAGGTGAAATCGCTGCGTGCGGGCCGCACGAGCCTCGCCGAATCCTATGCTGTGGTGAAGGAAGGTGAGCTCTTCCTCGTCAACGCCTATATTCCCGAGTATCGTGAGGCGAACCGGTTCAATCACGAAACGCGCCGGCCGCGAAAGCTTCTGCTCCATCGCCGGGAGATCGACAAGCTATCGCAGGGTGTTCTGCGCCAGGGATTGACCATCGTGCCACTTAAGGTCTTCTTCAATGCGCGTGGCCGCGCCAAGGTCGACATTGCGCTGGCTCGCGGAAAGAAAGCGCATGACAAGCGGGAGACGCAGAAGGAAAAATCCTGGCAGCGCGACCGCCAGCGGTTGCTGCGGGAGCGAGGTTAGCTTTTCACTCTGACGACGGCGAAGCCGTCGTGACCCTTCATACCCACGGTCTGCATTGCGGTCGCTTCCACGCGTGGGTCTTGGCCTACTCGTTCCAGGAAGCTCCGCACGCCTGCGATATTGGCTTCGCGGTTCGCCAAATCCACGACCTGCCCATCGCGAACCACATTGTCCACGACGATGAGGCTGCCTGGCCTGGAGAGTTTGAGCGACCAATCGAAATACTCCGGGATATGCTTCTTGTCGGCATCGATGAAAACGAAATCGAAAGGTCCAATCCTCTCATTTGCCAAAATGGGCAGAGTCTTGAGGGCCCGGCCGAGGCGCAATTCGACCTTGTTTGCGTAGCCGGCTTTGGCGATGTTGGACTGTGCGATCTGGGCATGATGCGCGTCAGCTTCAAGCGTTACGATGCGGCCTCCGTCCGGAAGTCCCCGGGCAAGCCAGATCGTGCTGTAGCCGGCAAGTGTCCCGATTTCGAGAATACGTCGGGCGCCCTGGGCCTGGACGAGCAGCATGAGAAGCTTGCCCTGCAGCGCTGAGACCTGAATGGAGGGGATGTCAGCAGCCTCGCTGCTCCTCAGGACCTCTTCGAGAATCAGATCCTCCGGCAGGAGGGCATTGGCAAGATAGCGGTCGACCTTGGTCCACAGGAGGTCATTCACGGGGCGGTAGCTTTCAGTTGGTTGGCAATTGTGCCAACGACGGCCTTGAACATGGTCGCCGTCAGGCGGCCGGTATTGGTGTTGTAGCGGGAGCAATGATAACTGTCGAAAAGAAGATGGTTGGCGAGCACGTGACGAGCGCCATGCTGGAAGGGATGGGCCGATCGCCGCTCGCCGAGCGCAACGAGAACGGCATTGTGGGCGATCTGACCCAGGGCCAGAAAAACGCAAATCCTAGGCAAAGCGGTGATCTGGGCTTTAAGGAACTGACTGCAGGTGGCGATCTCTTCAGGCAGGGGTCTGTTCTCAGGGGGTACGCAGCGCACCGCGTTGCAGATCATCGCGTCCTGCAATCGCAACCCATCGTCCGGCGACTGTCGATATTCGCCCGTTGCAAAGCCGCATTCGAGCAAGGTCTCATACAAGAGATTGCCCGCATGATCGCCCGTAAAGGGCCGGCCGGTACGGTTGGCTCCCTTGAGTCCGGGCGCCAAACCCACGATTAGAAGGCGTGCATCGGCATCGCCGAAAGAAGGAACGGGAGCATTGAACCATTGTGGATAAAGGCTCCGGTTCTTGGCTCGAAATCCGGCGAGCCGGGAGCAAAGCGGACAATCAGGATCGGGTTCGAAAAGCGAAACCATGATCTCCCCTAGGCGACATTTTCAGGCGCGTTGCCGAGCCATAACGCCGCAGCAGAGTCAGGTTCATATATTGGCGAAGTCTTCGAAATCGTCGCTTTGCTCGGGCGCTGCCCGTTCAGACCGCCGCGCTTCACGCTCGTTCATGTCCCGTCCGATCTCGGGCTTGAGATCGTTGAGATCGACAAACTGGTCGGCTTGGCGGCGCAAGTCGTCGGCCACCATGGGAGGCCTAGTGATGAGCGTCGATACCACGCTCACCTTGCGTCCTTTTTCCTGCACGGCTTCCACCAGCGAGCGGAAATCGCCATCTCCGGAGAAAAGCACGATGTGGTCCAGGCTGTCGGCAAGCTGCATCATGTCGACGGCGATCTCAATGTCCATATTGCCCTTGATCTTGCGGCGGCCGAGAGAATCGGTGAACTCCCGAGCCGGCTTGGTCACGACCATGAAGCCATTATAGTCGAGCCAGTCGATGAGCGGACGCACGGGAGAATATTCGGCATCCTCCATGAGCGCCGTGTAATAGATGGCTCGCACTAGGCGGCAGCGTTTGCGAAACCACCCGAGCAGGCGGCGATAATCGATGTCGAAGCCAACAGCCTTCGCGGTCGCGTAAAGATTGGAACCGTCAATGAATAGAGCAACACGCTCGTCAGAGTAGAAATGCATCTCGTTTTGCCTCGAAATAACAACGCAGTATCGGCAAAATCGAACACTGCAATAAACGGTGAATCATTTATGCGTGTACGTGGGCGGACACTAGCGAGCCTTATAGGATCAATCTACAAATCGTACGTTGCATGATAATCATTGCACTCGGCAGCAATATTGATGGTCCCTGGGGACCTCCTGCAGCAACTGTCCTGAAGGCGCTGGGTTTTCTCGATGGCGAAGAATGCCGGCTCGTCAGAGCGTCCGCGCTGGTGGAAACATCTCCCTTGGGTCGAATAGATCAACCCAATTTTGTGAACGCCGTTGCTCAGGTCGAAACCGCAATGGGACCGGAAGCGCTGCTGGAGCATTTGCATTCCATCGAAGCCATGGCCGGTCGGCGCCGTGGCGAGAAATGGGGGCCGCGTGTTCTTGATCTGGATCTCATCGACTATGACGGGCTGATACGAGATCAGCCCCCGCCGATTCTGCCGCACCCCGGCATTCCCGATCGCGCCTTCGTGCTGGCGCCTCTTGCGGAGATCGCGCCGGAATGGCGCCACCCTGTACTCAAGCAATCGGCTGCTGAGCTGCTCGCCCGCCTGGGGGGAAAATCCGAAGGGGCTATCCTCGGACCGAGGGGTTAACGAGCAATGACGGCCTCAAAACCTTGCAATTGGCAGCCCATGGGCCTATGAAGCCTCCGAAATCGCTTAGACAACCGCAAGGAGACGAGCCTCATGGCGCGCGTCACCGTCGAAGACTGCATCGATAAACTTCCCAATCGGTTCGAGTTGGTCCTGCTCTCCGCTCACCGGGCTAGGATGATTGCCCAGGGCGCTCCGCTCACGGTCGACCGGGACAAGGACAAGAACCCGGTCGTGGCCCTGAGGGAGATCGCCGACGAGGCAATCGACAAGGACGATCTTCAGGAAAATTACATCCACTCCATGCAGAAGCAGGTGGAGGTCGACGAACCTGAAGCGAGCGAGGCGCCGCTCATGATCACCGCCGGCGACACGCCCACTGCCACCCCGGCGCAGGAAGAGGATGTCGCCGAGATGGATCGCATGACGGAGGAGGACCTTCTTCGTGGCCTCGAGGGCCTGCCGCCCGCCGAAAGCCCGGGAAGCCAACGTTCAGGATACTAAATTCTCTCCATCCGCTAAGGTTTGTTCACGGAACGGCGTTCCTGGCGGGGCACGGTTAAGGCGTGTCGGCGCCTCCAATATTTTGATTAATGAATTTCCGGCAATATATTGCGATTTGCTAGGTCGGTTGCCGGGTCATGATGCGCCAGTATGAGCTCGTCGAGAAAGTCACATCCTACGACAAGGATGCAGACGAGAACCTGTTGAACCGCGCCTATGTCTACGCCATGAAGGCGCACGGATCGCAAACCCGGGCCTCGGGCGATCCGTTTATCTCCCACCCTCTGGAAGTGGCAGCCATCCTCGCTGACCTGAAGCTCGATGACGCGACCATCGTGGCCGCCCTTCTGCACGATGTTGTCGAGGACACGGAGGCCACGCATCAGGAGATCGAGGATCTCTTCGGCAAAGAGATTGCCGATCTCGTCGACGGCCTCACGAAGATCAGGCGACTGGACCTCGTGACCAAGGAGGCAGCGCAGGCCGAAAACCTGCGCAAGCTCCTTCTTGCCATGGCCAAGGACATCCGCGTCCTGCTGATCAAGCTCGCTGACCGCCTGCACAATATGCGGACACTGCAGTTCATGAAGCCGGAAAAACGGCAACGTACGGCGCAGGAAACGCTCGATCTGTATGCTCCTCTCGCAGGACGCATGGGGATGCAGAATATGCGCGACGAGCTCGAGGACAGCGCCTTCAAGGTTCTCAATCCGGATGCCTATAAGTCGATCATGGCGCGCCTGAAGAAGCTACATCGGGAATCGGGCGATGTGCTGCGCGAGATCGAAGAGGCGCTGACCGCCAAGCTGGCCGAGAACAAGATCACTGCCTTCGTATCGGGTCGCGAAAAGAGACCCTACTCCATCTGGCGCAAGATGCAGAAGAAGCACCTTTCGCTGGGGCAACTCTCCGATATTTTCGGTTTTCGCGTTCTCGTAGATTCGATGGATGATTGTTACAAGGCTTTGGGCATTGTTCATCAAACCTGGCGCATGGTTCCGGGTCGCTTCAAAGATTACATCTCCACGCCAAAACAGAACGACTACCGCTCGATACACACGACCGTCATCGGTCCACACCACATGCGGGTCGAGATGCAGATCCGTACTCAGGCTATGCATGAGGTGGCCGAGCACGGCATCGCCGCCCATGCCTTCTACCGCGATATTCTGAATGCCGAAAAGGCCTTGAACGGCAAGCCGGTGCCGGCCGATGAGTCGAATGCCTATCGCTGGCTTAGGCATTTGATCGAGATGCTGGCCGAAGGCGACAGTCCGAAAGAATTCCTTGAGCACACCAAGCTGGAACTGTTTCAGGACCAGGTCTTCTGTTTCACGCCCAAGGGAGATCTCATCGCGTTGCCCAAGGGCGCAACTCCCATCGATTTCGCCTATGCCGTCCACACCAAGCTTGGCGACTCTTGTGTAGGCTGTCGCATAAACGGCCGCCATGCCTCGCTCATGAGCGAGCTCGAGAATGGGGACGAGGTGGACATTATCCGCTCCAAGGCGCAAGTTCCTCCCGCGGCGTGGGAGGGATTTGCCGTCACCGGCAAGGCCCGGTCAGCAATCAGGCGTGCCACCCGCAATGCCGTCAGGAAGCAATATGCAGGGCTTGGCCGCGAGATATTGTCGCGCATGCTGACGCGCATGGGGCGGGCATTCGATGAAAAGGAAATGACTGCAGCCGTGCCGAGGTTGGGCATGAAGAACGCGGAGGACGTCCTCGCTTCCGTCGGGCGAGGGGAGATGGCCGCCACTGACGTGCTGAGGGCGATGGGCGTGAAGGTGGACGATAAGAAAGGCAGCGTTTCGCCGGCCTTGCAGCTGCAAAAGAAATCTCGCAAGGGCGGCAAGGACCATCCGGCCATCGCCGTCAGGGGCGTCAACAGCGAACTACCCATTCGTATCGCGCCCGAGACGGGAGCGGTTCCCGGCGACCGCATCGTGGGCATATTGACCCCGGGGGAGGGTATCACGGTCTATCCGATCTTCGCCCGCGCTCTTCAAGCCTTTGACGATCAGCCCGAGCGCTGGGTTGACCTTGCATGGGACAGCAGTGATGACGCCATGCGCTATCCCTCGCGCCTTGCCGTTCAGATCCACAACGAAGTGGGTGCGCTCGCACAGGTTGCCCAAACCATCGGTGAGCTGGACGGCAACATTGATCAATTGCAAATGCATACTCACGCTAAGGACTTCTATGACCTTGACATCGTACTCGAGGTTAACGATCTCAAGCACTTGACCTCGATCATGAATGCCTTGCGCAACAAACCTCTTGTCAGTTCCGTTTCCAGAGTGACCGGTTGATGCCAAGGCTGAAGTAAACTTAATGTTCAAACCGCGCAAAAAGCCGGGCGTTCTTATTCAAATGCTTGGCATGGTCTGGCCCCGCTCGGGGTTCAAGCGTGCCTTGCTATATGTTTGGCACCGGTTGCGGCGGATTGGGGCCAGCCCGCACAACATCGGTTTGGGGTTCGCCACGGGCGTTTTCATGGCCTTCAGTCCGTTGCTTGGCTTCCACCTCATGCTCGCGGCCATACTCTGCTGGCTGCTGGGAGCGAGCTTCATCGCCGCTGCCATCGGCACCTTCGTTTGCAATCCGGTCATGTGCCCCTTGATGATGGTGGGGAATTATCAGGTCGGCATGCTGCTGATCGGGGAGCATATCAGGGAGGATTTCCATTTCGACTCCCCGGCGTTCACTTTCAGCTATATCGTCACCGATCCCATCCAGGCCGCAACCGAACTGTGGGACATCCTGGCGCCGGTATTCCTGCCGATGATGCTCGGCAGCCTTATCCTCGGCCTGTCGGTAGCGGTTCCAGCCTACTTCGCCGCAAGGGCGGCGGTCGACGCGCATCAGCGACGCCGGCGCGAGAAGCTGCGCGCAAAAGCCGCGCTGAACCGTGCATAGGTTGGAGCATGATCATCGGCATCGGCAGCGACGTCATCGACATCCGGCGCATCGAGCGCACGCTGAACCGGTTCGGCGAGCGATTCACGTCTCGTGTCTTCACCGAGGTCGAGCGCAAGAAATCTGACCGGAGGCTGGAGAGGGCCGCTTCCTATGCCAAGCGTTTTGCGGCGAAGGAAGCTTGTTCGAAGGCTCTCGGCACGGGTTTCGCGCAAGGGGTCTACTGGCGCGACCTTGGCGTCGTCAACGAACCCTCCGGCAAGCCCACGATGGTGCTCGCAGGCGAGGCCAGACGGCATCTGAATCGACTCGTGCCGGAAGGCCACCGACCCGTCGTTCATCTGACCATAACCGATGAGTATCCTTACGCTCACGCCCATGTGATCATCTATGCGATGAAGGCATGATGGGTGCCACTGAGCGTTGAGATTGCCTAAGGCCGCTCTAGCGGCTATAGGCTTCTCCGCTTAACCGGAGAGGCTGATGCGGCCTGATCATCGAAATCACCCAAAGATGGCGGCGAACGTGCGCGAATCGCGGCGCGAGGAAGGTGTTTGGGACGTCATAAAGACCGTTGTGCAGGCGCTTCTGCTGGCATTTCTGGTGCGAACGTTCCTCTTTCAGCCCTTCAACATTCCCTCAGGATCAATGTATCCGACGTTGATGATCGGAGATTATCTCTTCGTCTCGAAGCTCTCCTACGGCTACAGCAAATATTCCTTCAATTTCTCCGTCGACCGGCTCGGCATTAAATTTGGGCCTGTGCCCATTGAGGGCCGTGTTTTTTTCGCGGAAGAGCCGAAGCGTGGCGACGTCGTCGTGTTCAAACTTCCCGCCGACAATGAAACCGACTACATCAAGCGGTTGATCGGCATGCCCGGAGATCACATCCAGGTCATTGACGGGGTGCTCCATATCAACGGCCAGGCCGTCAAGCGCGAGCGCATCTCCGACTACGTAGACCTGACGGGAGAAGGGCTGGGTTCACCCGTTCCCAGATACATCGAGACGCTGCCAAATGGCGTCAGTTACGAAACTCTGGATGCCATCGATGGATCGGCAGGCGACAATACCAAGGAATATGTGGTTCCGCCGGGTCACTATTTTATGATGGGAGACAATCGGGATAATTCGGAAGACAGCCGCTTTCTAACACCGGTCGGCTATGTGCCCTTCGAGAATTTCGTAGGACGGGCGGATCTCATTTTCTTCTCCCACAATGGCACCGCCAGCCTGCTCGAGGTTTGGAGGTGGCCTTTCGCCATCAGATGGGACCGATTCTTCAAGACGGTCGATTGACGTGGTGCAGCATAAGCTCGTTGCGGAAAAGATCGGTTACCGCTTCAAGCATCGAGAGCTGTTGACGAGGGCCTTGACCCACTCCTCTTATCGCTCCCGCAAAGGTGATGACTACGAAGCGCTCGAATTTCTTGGCGACCGGGTGCTCGATCTCGTCGTGGCGGAGGAACTCTACAATCGAGACCCGAACATGAAGGAGGGGGCGCTGACGCAAAGCCTTAAGGCGCTGGTCCGTACCGAGACCCTCGCCCAGGTCGGCCGTTCTCTCGGGCTCGCGGAGTGGCTACGGGCGGAAAAGCGCGGCAGTGGCGCCGTTCGCGCGAGCAGCAATGTCCTTGCCGATGCTTGCGAGGCGCTGATCGCAGCCATTTACCTCGACGGCGGCATCGATTCTGCCCGCAAATTCATCCTCCAAAACTGGGGTGAGTTGTTCGATAGCGTTCGCGCTGACGTGAAGGATCCGAAGACCACTCTGCAGGAATGGACGAGCGCCAGATCTTTGGCGCCTCCCTTATATAAGGTTGTGAGCCGCAGCGGGCCCCAGCACCAGCCGATGTTCATTGTCGATGTCGAGATAGCCGATCATCATCCGGCGAGAGGCGAGGGAAAATCCAAGCGGCAGGCCGAGCAGGAAGCAGCGAAGAGACTTTTGTTGCGTGAAGGAGTATGGGTTGAATGAGGAGACGACCCGCTGCGGCTTCGCCGCGATCATTGGCGCCCCCAATGCTGGCAAGTCGACGCTGATCAACACCCTGGCGGGTTACAAGGTGGCGATCGTCTCGCACAAAGTGCAGACGACGCGAGCGCGAATAAGGGCGATCGTCATTGAGGACGCGACCCAAATCGTGTTCGTCGATACCCCCGGCATTTTCGCGCCAAGACGCCGACTTGACGAAGCCATGGTGGAGGCAGCGTGGAGCGGCGCCAACGATGCAGATGTGGTTCTCTGTATCATCGATTCCCGAGCTGGGATAACCGAGGATGTCGAACGCATAGTGAAAAAGCTTGCGGAAGATCGGCCCAAAACCGTCCTGGTTCTCAATAAGATCGACCTCCTCAGGCGCGAGGCCTTGCTCGACCTCGCAGCGAAACTCAATGCCAAATACGGCTTCCTCGAAACATTCATGATAAGCGCTGCCACCGGCGACGGCGTCGATCGGCTAAAGCAGCAACTTGCCCTTTTGATGCCTCAGGGGCCGTGGCTCTATCCCGAGGATCAGATCGCTGATGTGCCCATGCGGCTGATCGCTTCGGAGATCACGCGGGAAAGAATCTACGAGCGGCTCCACCAGGAGCTTCCCTATGCCTCGACGGTAGAAACCGAACGTTGGGAAGAGCGACAGGATGGGTCCGTTCGCATCGACCAGGTGATCTTCGTGGAGCGGGAAAGTCAGCGTAAGATCGTTCTGGGCAAAGGGGGACAGACGATCAAGGAGATTGGCAAGCAGGCGCGGGAAGAGCTCAGCGGGATGCTTGAACGTAAGGTTCATTTGTTTCTCTTCGTCAAAGTGCGGCAAAATTGGGCGAGCGATCCCGAGCGTCTCCGCGCCATGGGACTTGAGCCTTAAAAGGGCTCGACCGCCGCAGCATGACGGCTGGAACAGGATCGGCTACAAGCCCAACATGCACTGGAGCGAAGAGGGAATTGTCCTCGCGGTCAGACGCCATGGCGAAACGAGCGCCATAGCGGAAATATTGACGCGGGGGCATGGAAGAAGCCTCGGCCTCATCAAGGGCGGCCGGTCGCGGGCCCTGCGTCCGATCCTTCAGGCCGGCAACTCCGTCATCGCGACCTGGCGAGCCCGGCTGGAGGATCAGCTCGGCGTCTTCACCGTCGAGCTGGCTTCGGCGAGGGCGGCATGGTTGATGGAGGATCCCTTCAAACTGGCCGGCCTCGGCACGGTGACTAGCCTCGCATTGCTGCTCGCCGAACGGGAGCCGCACCCGCGCATCTATGACGCAACTCTCTTTCTGCTCGACGCCATGGACGATGATGACGTCTGGCCCGCATTGCTGGCGCGCTGGGAGCTAGGGCTCCTCGATGAGCTGGGTTTCGGCCTCGATCTCAGAAGCTGTGCAGCGACGGGAAGCAATCAGGCGCTGGCCTACGTGTCGCCGCGCTCGGGTCGGGCTGTCAGTCTCGCGGCTGGAGAGCCGTATCAGGACCGCCTGCTGAGATTGCCCGCCTTCCTAACTCAGACTGGAGGTCACGCAGAGGCATCCGATGTCGCCGATGGCCTCAGACTCACCGGCCATTTTCTCGAACGCCACCTTCTGCGGCCGCGCGGCATGAGCGCGCCGGGATCGCGGGATATTCTGGTGGAACGGCTTTCACGCAACGGGCAATGAGTTGATTGCGCCGGGGAACAGCTTGGTCTAGGCCTCGGCTCACGCAACAGGAGGCTGAATGCTCGGCCGTCTCAACCACGTCGCCATCGCCGTTCCGGTCCTCTCCAGGGCGCGCGAGGTTTACTGCGGCATGCTAGGCGCCAAAGTTTCCGAGGCCGTGCCGCAGCCGGAACATGGCGTGACAGTGATTTTCGTCGAACTCGAAAACACGAAGATTGAGCTGCTGGAACCTTTGGGCGACAACTCGCCAATCGGTGGTTTTCTCCAACGCAATCCGGACGGCGGAATTCACCATCTATGCTATGAAGTCGCGGACATCGCTCAAGCTGCAGAGCAGTTGAGAAAGGCGGGGGCCCGCATCCTCGGCGATGGAGCGCCAAAGATCGGAGCACATGGAAAACCCGTGCTGTTCCTCCATCCTAAGGACTTCTGCGGCACGCTCATCGAGCTCGAACAATCATGAGCGTTCTCACGCTTCTTGCCATTTACTTTCTCATTTGGTGGATGGTGCTATTTGCGGTCCTGCCCTGGGGCGCCTCCAGCGCCCATGAATTGGGAAGGGAAATAGAGGCAGGACATGCGCCCAGCGCTCCGATGAGACCGCTGATCCTTCGAAAAATCATCGCCACGACTTTGATCTCGGCAGCCGTCATGGCGACGGGCGTGTGGCTTATCGCCTCCGGTACTCTAAGCCTCGACAGTTTCCCCTTTCTGCCCGACCCGAGGCGGTGACCGCCCAAAAGAAAAGCAAGGCTCTTGGCCTTGCTTGAAAATTAATTCGCTCTCGCGCCGCTCAATGATGGTGCCAGCTTTTGACCTGACGGCGGCGGAGATGCATCCTCCCTAGACTTGGACCCGTTGGCCTATCCACTCGCGGATAGTCGCACGCTCTTTCACTCAGCCTGCGATGGAAGGGACCATAACCGTGCGGCGCGCGCCTGTCATCTCCAAATTTGAGCGGAACGGCAGCCTCGAACCGAAAGGCTTCCGCTCAAGTTAACGGCTTTGTTTTCAAGGCAAGTTCGCCTAAAAGGTGCATTCACGCCGGGTCGCGATTCCTCACTTCGCGCATTGCCCGGGAATCCGCAACACTCAGGTCGCCATGCGTCTTTCCCGTTATTTCCTGCCCATTCTCAGGGAAGAACCCAAGGAAGCAGAGATTGTTTCCCACCGGCTCATGCTTCGCTCCGGCATGATCCGGCAGGAAGCGGCAGGGAGCTATTCCTGGTTGCCGTTGGGGCTCCGGGTTCTCAAGAAAATCGAGAGGATCGTCCGGGAGGAACAAGACCGGGCAGGGGCGCTGGAGGTGCTGATGCCCACCCTTCAGTCGGCCGAGCTCTGGCGGAAATCTGGACGCTACGAGGCCTACGGCAAGGAGATGCTGCGTTTCAAGGACCGGCATGAGCGCGAGATGCTCTACGGGCCGACCAACGAAGAGATGATCACCGACATCTTCCGCCAAGGGGTGAAATCCTATCGAGACCTGCCGCGCAATCTTTACCACATCCAGTGGAAATTCCGAGACGAGGTCAGGCCGCGCTTCGGAGTCATGCGCGGGCGCGAGTTCCTGATGAAGGATGCCTACTCCTTCGACATTAGCGCCGAAACCGGGCGACACTCCTACAACAAAATGTTCGTATCCTACCTGCGGACCTTTGCCAGGATGGGGCTCAAGGCCATTCCGATGCGAGCGGAAACGGGGCCCATTGGTGGTGATCTCAGCCACGAGTTCCTCATTCTGGCCAAGACGGGGGAGAGCGGTGTCTTCTTCGACCGCGATTTCTACGACATGGACTGGACGGCTTTCGAAATTGACTATGACGATGTGGAAACAGTGTCTACAGTCGTCACCAATTTCACCAACAAATACGCCGCTACCGAAGATAAGCACGACGAGAGCGAATTTGCCCGCCGTGTGCCCGAGGCACGCAGGCTTTCGGGCCGCGGCATCGAGGTGGGACACGTCTTTTTCTTTGGCACGAAGTATTCCAAGCCTTTAGGTTGCTTCGTACAGGGACCGAAGGGCGAGCAGATTGCAGTCGAGTCGGGCTCTTACGGCATCGGTGTATCGCGCCTTGCCGGCGCCATTATCGAGGCGAGTCATGACGAGGCGGGCATCATCTGGCCGGAACCCGTGGCGCCCTATCGCGTCGGGCTGATCAATCTAAAATCAGGCGACGCGGAGACGGACTTAGCTTGTGACACCGTCTATGCAGCTCTTAAGAGCCGCAATGTCGAAACTCTCTACGACGACACTGATGAACGCCCCGGGGCCAAATTCACCGTGATGGATCTCATCGGTCTACCATGGCAGGTGATAATCGGCCCAAGGGGACTAAAGCAGGGGATAGCCGAAGTGAAGCGCCGGGCGACGGGCGAACGGCAGAATGTGCCTCTCGACAAGATCGCAGCCTTCATGAATAGCGGCGGAGCACCGGTATGATGCCCCAGGCGTCCGAAACGAGGCCGTTCGCCGGATTCGAATGGCTGATTGCAGGGCGCTATCTGAGGGCCAGGCGCAAAGAAGGATTTATTTCAGTTATTGCGGGCTTCTCCTTCATCGGCATCATGCTCGGCGTGGCGACGCTGATCATCGTCATGGCGGTGATGAATGGCTTTCGTACAGAGCTTCTGAACAAGATTCTGGGATTCACCGGCCACATCAACGTGTATGCCAATGGCGCCGCGCCGGTCAGCAATTACGACGAGCTCGCGCAAGGTTTCCTTAAAGTGCCGGGGGTCTCCAGTGCAGTGCCTTATGTAGAAGGTCAGGTAATGGTCTCTTCCGAGCGCCAAGCAACGGGTGCGCTCGTGCGCGGCATCCGTGAAGCCGACCTCAAGAAGATTCCGGGCGTGAACAACAACAAGCTGCGCGGCACCATCGAAGGCTTCGACAGTTCCAACGGCGTGGCGATCGGCTACCGAATGGCGTGGAGGCATAATATCGGACTTGGACAGGATATAACCCTCATCGCGCCTGAGGGCCCCGATACGCCCTTCGGCAACGCCCCGAGGATTCGGAACTATCCTATCGTCGCTCTCTTCGAGATCGGCATGTCGGACTACGACGAGAATGTCATCTATATGCCGCTTGCCACCGCGCAGGAGTTTTTCCTCCTCGATGACGCCGCAACGGGAATCGAACTTCGCGTCGCCGATCCGGATGACGCCAATCGCTATCTCGAACCACTCAATGTGATTTCCGGACCGGGCTATGACTTCAACACTTGGATCCAACGCAACGAAGCCTTCTTTTCCGCGCTTGCAGTTGAGCGAAACGTGATGTTCCTGATTCTCACGCTGATCATCCTGGTTGCTGCCTTGAACATCATTTCGGGGTTGATCATGCTGGTGAAGGACAAGGGCCATGATATTGCCATCCTGCGCACAATGGGCGCGACTCGCGGTTCAATACAGCGGGTCTTTCTGATCACTGGCGCATCCATTGGCGTGGTCGGCACATTGGCGGGATTGATTCTCGGCATCATAGTGTGCCTGAACATCGAGCACATTCGCCAGTTCATCAGCTGGATGACGAACACCGAGGTGTTCTCCCCCGAAATCTACTATCTGTCGAAACTGCCGGCGGAAATGGACGTGCATCAGACGATCATGATCGTGCTGATGGCACTCGTGCTGTCCGTGGTGGCAACGCTCTATCCAGCTTGGCGCGCCGCAAGCCTCGATCCGGTCGAGGCCCTGAGGTACGAGTGATGGTCAAGGGCATAGCGCCGGCACTTGAGCTGAAGGACGTTTCGCGAAGCTATCCGGAGGCCGGAGGAAGGCTCGACGTTTTCAAGAACGTGAGCCTCACCGTTGCTGCCGGTGAGATTGTAGCGCTGGTGGGTCCTTCGGGAGCGGGAAAGTCGTCGCTTCTGCACATTGCCGGTCTCCTGGAGAAACCCACCTCGGGCGAGGTCCGGATCGCCAACCAGAACTGCACCGATCTCGACGACGGCGCACGGACCAAGATTCGCCGTGTCGGTATTGGATTCATTTATCAATTCCATCATCTCCTGGGCGAGTTCGATGCGCTGGAGAACGTCATGATTCCGCAGCTCATTGCCAATGTTGAGCGCAAGCAGGCGGTAGCCCGGGCGAAGGATTTGCTCACCCGCTTGGGACTTGCTCAGCGCCTCGATCATCGTCCCGCCGAGCTGTCCGGTGGCGAGCAGCAACGCGTGGCAATTGCAAGAGCACTCGCCAACAAGCCGCTGCTGCTTCTCGCGGACGAGCCGACCGGCAATCTCGATCCCAAGACTGCTGAACACGTTCATTCGGAGTTCTCGCGTCTCATATTCGAAGAAGGGCTTGGCGCCCTTGTTGCCACTCATAACCTGGAGCTTGCGCGTCGAATGAGCAGGGTCCT
>Ga0075431_100002065_pt1 | contig 19177 bp, 13 predicted proteins | sample RhiMetdeltSRZDD5_FD_75297 | JGI IMG/M metagenome (GOLD analysis project Ga0075431, IMG submission 75297) | Populus rhizosphere microbial communities from Tennessee, USA - Rhizosphere MetaG P. deltoides SRZDD5 | ecosystem: Host-associated > Plants > Roots > Rhizosphere > Soil | place: USA... | reverse complement strand
ACGACCACCTGCCGCTCGCCTCGGAGATGCCGCACGGCGGCGTCAAGAAGTCGGGGTTCGGCGCGGACCTGTCGCGCTACGCGTTCGAGGAGTACACCAACATCAAGCACGTGATGGCGGACCTCTCGGGCGAGGCCCGCAAGGGCTGGCACTTCACGGTCTACGGAGACCAGGCCTAGAACTTCGCGGGGGCCGGGCTCGCCGACTTGCCGTAGAGCCACTTCACCAGGCCCCAGCCGATCGCCACGAGGACGATCAGCAACACCCAGCTGTTCGGCGACCCGTAGATCGTCGGGTAGTGGTTGCTGATCATCGTCAGGACGAGCGGCACCGACATGTACGTGTTGTGCTTCGAGCGCAGGCCGGCCAGGGCGACGGTCGCGGCATCGGGGGCGGTGCCGGCCTTGACGGCCGCGATGATCTTCTTCTGCGCCGGCCAGATCCGCATCCAGACGTTCATCGCCATGATGGTGCCGAACATCGCGCCGATGTGGATGAACACCGCGCGCGGTGCGAAGACCCGCGACATCCCCCAGGCCGCGACGGCGACCAGGGCGAACGAGACGAGCGCCCCCGGCTGCTCCTTGCCGGCCATCGCCTTCCAGACCGCGTCGTACACGAAGAAAACCAGGAGGATCAGGGCCATCGAGAGGCTGCAGGAAGCCCCCTTGCTCATCGTCGAGTCCGGCGGCAGCAGGTTCGGGGTCATGTAGTAGACGAACCCCGCCAGGAGGATGCCGGAGACCCAGGTCCACGCTGCGCCCCAGCGGAACCAGTACAGGGCGCGCGGCATCAGCTCGGGGACGACCTTCTTCTTCGAATCGGCGTCGTAGGTCTTCGCGACCTGCGCGTTCACGAAGTTGAAGAAGTACAGGTGGCCGATCCAGGTGATGCCGGCCACGACGTGGATCCAGCGGGCAATCATCTCGAGCCAGGCGTTGACGTTGGGATCCATCCGGGACCTCCTCCTTCAGCCGCCCGTCCACGGGCGGGACGCGGAATACTAACCTACTTCGTCCGGCCGCCGACCAGCGCCAGGCCGAAGGCGGCGGTGCACGCCAGGGCGGCGATCGGCGGGGGGGCCGGCTCGACGTCGCGCTGCGACCGGGCCGGCAGCCGCGGCAGCTTCAGCCGGGACAGAAGGGACGGCGGCGCCACGTGGCGCGTCTGCAGCCACAGGTCCTGCATCTCCACGAACAGGTGGCCATAGGCGCGGAGCTGGGCCCCGATCTCCGGCAGACGGCGCCGCAGGTGGGCCAGGCGCCCCTCGACGCCGAAGCCGCGGCGGCGCTGCGTGCGGTCCTTGAGGCGCAGGAATCCGGTGATCATCGGGTGAGCGTCCTCGATCATCGCCGCCCTGTACCAGAGGTAGTTCTTGAACAGCCCCCAGTAGGTCCGGTGGTTCGCCCGCAGGAGCGCCCGGCGCATCGCCGCCGGCGCGTAGAAATCGCGCCAGGCGCGGCGGTACGCCTCGAGCCACTCCGCCCCGGTCATGCGCGGGTGCCGCATCACCGGGTGGAACGAGTCGTAGTTCCCCGGGTCCGCGTCGAGGGGGACCTTGCGGCGCACCATCTCCAGGTGGTCGTGCGAGCCGGGGATCGGGGTCAGCATGAAAAACGACGCCTGGTCGACCTCGAGGACCTCGACCAGGTCGCGCACGTCCTGGGCGATGGTTTCCGGCGTGTCCTCGGGGAACCCGAGGATGTAGCCGACGTGGCAGGCGATCCCGGCGCGGTGCCAGGCGGCGATCATGTCGCGGTACTCGGCGGCCTTGTTCTGCGTCTTGCCCGCCGCCTTCAGGTTCGCGGCGCGGATCGACTCCATGCCGAGAAAGATCTGGCTGCTGCCGGCGCGCGCCGCCTTCTCGATGAACCGCGGGATCTTCCACGCCAGCGCGTCCACCTGGATCATGAAATCGATCTCGATCCGCTCCTGCTCGCGCAGGCGGATGAGACCGTCGAAGATCGCCTCCCAGCAGGGATTGCGCGAGAAGTTGTCGTCGGTGAAGAAGTAGTAGTCGATGCCGCGCTTCCAGTTCTCGCGCACCGCCCGCTCGATGGCGGCGGGATCCCTGTGCCGCATCGCCTTCCCCTGCACGTTGATGATCGAGCAGAAGGAGCAGTTGAACGGGCAGCCCCGCCCGACGTCGACCGTGGCCATGTGCGGATACGCGAAGCGCCGCATGGCGCGCGCCGGGATGCGGGGGAGGGGGGCGTCCTGGAGGGCGGGGCGCTGGTGGATGTCGTAGCGCGGCCGCAGCCGTCCCTCGAGCGCGTCCTTGAGGATGGCCCCCCAGGCCTCCTCGATCTCGCCGTGCACCAGGGTCACGCCGGCATCGAGCATCTCCTGCAGCTCGGGCGTCGGGTCGGGGAACAGCTCCAGGATGCCGCTGACGTGGAAACCGCCGAGCAGCACCGGCAGGCCGCGCCGCCGGAGCTCGATCGCCAGGTCGGCCGCCCGGGGCCATTGATTGGTCTGGACCGCCACGAGCGCGATCACGGTCAGGTCGCCGGGGCGGGGCGCGCGGTGGCGGCGGGCGACGGCCGCCGCGTCGACCTGGTCCACCGTCTCGTCGTAGGCCGCGATGCGCACGCGCACGCCGGCGCCGAGCGCGCCCGAGGACTCGACCCCCTCGGTCAGGGAATGGAGCGCCGCCAGCGTGTTGCTCGGCAGGACGCCGCGCCAGTGGCGCACCACGTAGCCGTCGTCGTCATAGCGCGACGGCTTGATCAGGACGACCGTCAGCAGGCGCCCGCGATCGGTTCCGGCTGTCGCGGCCGCCATCAGCCCCCCTGCCCGGCGGTGAACGTGAAATCCACCGTGGCCGGCTGACCGTCGGACACCTTGATGGTTTTCCGCTGCGCGCCGAGCTTCTCGTGCCACGCCTCGATCTCGTACTCGCCGGCGGGGAGTCCCTCGAGCGAAAACGTCCCGTCGGCTTCCGTGACGCGGCCGAACGGATGGCTCTCGACCGCGATGTAGCCGCTCATCCAGGCGTGCACGTCGCAGCGGACCGGCACCACCTCGGGATCGGCGAACCAGCGGCTCACCGTCCTGCCCCTCGCCGGCATCGAGACGTTGAACGCGCGGTTCTTCTTCGCGGCGGCCCGCACGTTGTGCAGCACCGGATCGCTGCTCTGGAAGGTGACCATCTGGCCGGCCTGGACTGCGAGCACGTGCGGCACGAACATGCAGCCCACCTGGTCCATGACCGCGGGCGCCGGCGGCGCGGCGAAGACGCGGTCGCCCAGGCCCGAGACGACGTGCACGTAGACGTTCTTGAGGGCCCCGTCCGGCGCGACGACGATATCTTCGCTGAGCGTCAGGGTACGGGCGCGATGGCAGGCGGCCTCGCTCGACATCGTGATCGCGCGCCGTTGCGGGGGCTTCCCCTCGAAGCCGACGCGGCCACGGATCACGGCTCCGCCCACCGATTGCCCGGCGGGAATCGCTCCAGGCGGAGGCGGTGGTGGTGCGGAGTCGCCGGCGCAGCCCGTGATCGCCGCGGCGCACGCCAGGAGGGCGGCCGCGAGGGCGCAACACCGCGACGCCGTGGATGAAGCGCTTAAGTACTTCGTCGCGTTGGACAACCCAATCACACTAGCCAACGGAGCGGACGCTTGTCAATACATAGTGGCGCTCAGAGTGTGGATCTGAATCGGATGAGTGCGACGACCTGCCGGCCCATGTCCATCCATCTTCAAGGGTTGCGCCAGAACGGCCCCTCCCCGGATCAAGGGATTCTCCGCACATCACGGCGCGACGGTGTTCGCGGGCGGCCGTTGTCCGCGGACGGCTCCCGCCGGCGAACGGCTCCATGCACGGGACCTGTCTCCACACTCTCGGCGCCACTATGGGCCCGAGCCGAGATACGATGACGCCTCGAGGCGTTGCATCCGAGGAGGGCCCGCCATGTCCGAGCCGAAGACCGTTGCCGCCGCTGTCACCGAGGTCGTCCCGGGCCTCTTCCACTACCGGATCGAGGACGAGAGGATCCGGTCGCAGAGCGACGCGTACGCGGTCGCGGGCGGCGGCCGGGTCGTGCTGATCGACCCGCTGCCGCTCGAGGGGCCGATTCTCGAGCGCCTGGGGCGCGTCGAGGCGATCGTCCTCGGGGCCCCGTCGCACCAGAGATCGTCGTGGAGGCTCCGCCGCGAGAGCGGGGCGGCGATCCACGCGCCGGATGGGGCCTCGGGCCTCGAGGACCGGCCGGACGCCGCCTACAAGGAAGGGGACCGGCTGCCCGGCGGCCTGAAGCCGATCCACGCCCCCGGGCCGAAAGGGGAGCACTACGCGCTCCACCTCGAGGCGAAGCCGGGGGTCCTGCTGTGCACCGACCTGTGGCACGTGACCTCCCGGGGCGTGGAGTTCCTGCCGGACAAGTACCTGAGCGATCCGGCCCGCGCCCGCGCCACGGCGCGGCGACTCCTCGAGCTGGACTTCGACATCCTGTGCTTCGGGCACGGGGACCCGATCGTGCGCGACGCCCGGAAGGTCCTCTCGGACGTCGTCCAGGCGGACGCGGCGGCGCGGAAGGGATGACCCGGGGCGGACGGCGGGCCGCGCCTACTCGAGCGGCGGGGTGCGGCCCTCGAGGAAGTCCGGCAGGTGCCGCGCCGGGAACTGCAGCCCGACGTAGAACGGACCGAACTCGGCGTAGTCGGCGCTCGCCTCGTCGAAGCGCATCTCGTAGATCAGCTTCTTGAAGACCGCGGGGTCGTCCGCGAACAGGTCCACGCCCCACTCCCAGTCGTCGAGGCCGATCGACCCGGAGATGATCTGCGTGACCTGCCCCGAGTAGCCCCGCCCGATGAGGCCGTGCTCGCGCATCAGGGCGGCGCGCTTCTCGAACGGGAGCGTGTACCAGTTCTTCGTCTCGCCGCGCCTCTTGTTCATGGGATAGAAGCAGACGTGCCGCCGCCGCGGGATCTCGGCGTACAGCCGGCCGATCATGCGCTCGCGCTGCTTCAGCATCTCCCCGTCGAAGGCGCGCTCGAACTCCTCCGACCCGGTCTGCAGTCCGCGCGCCTTGAGATCCTCGTGGATCTTGCCGGTCATCTCGTAGAGCCCCAGCTCGACGATCGAGACGTAGGACGTCGTCGCCTCGAGATGGTCGTACAGGCCGAGCCGGCCCAGCTGCAGCTCGATGCCGCTCAGCCCGTCGAAGGACTTGCGGAAATGCACGAGCATCAGGTCCCCCTTGTGCCCGATGAGGTTGACCAGGGCGCTGGGGCCTTCCTTGCTGGACTCGAGCGGCGCCAGGAGGGAGGCCGCCTCGTCGGCGAGCTCCCTGCGGCGCTTCGCGGCGAGCGGCTTGAGGCTCTCCCACTTCATCCGGAACATCTGGTGCAGGACGGCCCAGCCGTCGAGCGTTTCGGGGACCTGGGGATTGTGCATCGTCGCCTTCGCGAGAGACGTCGGACAGGCTCCTAGTCTAGCCGTTCCGGGGAGGCGTCACAACCCAGGATGCGCGACGCGACGCCCGCGAACAGGCGGGACATGACGTAGTGCCTCCGGCCGCCCGGGCCGTTCGGAGACGGCGAGAACCCCGGATCGCGCAGCCGGGCGAGGGCCTCGACGTACATCTCGACGTCCAGCGAGAACAGGTGCCCCTTGGCCGCCTCGACGCTCCGGAAGCGGGACAGGTCGACCTCCCGCCGCGCGACGATCCGGGGGCCGGTGTCGATCCCCTCGTCCATGAAGAAGACCGTCACCCCGGTCGGATCGCCCTGGAGGAGAGACCACTCCATGACCGACCGCCCGCGGTAGCGGGGCAGGAGCCCGATGTGCGCATTGAGGATGCCGAGGCGGAACGCCGCGAGGGTGTCGCTCCTGTAGATGACGTCGGTCGCGTGCAGCCCGACATCGGCGTCGAAGGCGCGCAGCCGCCGGAGCGTCCGCCGATCGTCGAGGGCGCGCCGCGTGAAGGCCAGGGTCCCGCGCCGCCAGAGCCGCAGGGTGAGCAGGAGCCGGCCGGCGCCGATGCGGAGCAGCTGCCTCAGCCAGCGGCGGGAGCAGACGACGAGCCGGAGCTCGACGCCCGGTTCCGCCGCGAGGCGCCGCCGGAACTCCAGCGCCTTGTCCAGGTGGGCGCAGAGGGCGACGGCCTTCATGCGCGCCCCTCGAGGCGCGCCAGGTGCGCGCGGAGCAGGGCGGCGTAGGCTTCCAGGAACCGGGCGGCGTCGGCGCGGAGCGCCTCGGGGCAGTCGGCGGCCGCGAACGCCTCGAAGGCGTTGTTCCAGGCGTCGAGAAACCGCCGGTCGTCGGTGAGCGCCGCGGCCCCGAGCCGGCGGAGCCCATCGAAGAGCGCCAGCCAGTCCTCGCGGCCGCCGCCGGATCGCGCCCGGGGCCACAGGCGCACCATCACCAGGCGCAGCGTCTCCTCGGGGTCGTCCGACGGCACGGCGGAGCCCGAGGGCGAGGGCACCGCGGAGCCCGACGGCGAGGGCACGGCGGAGCCGCCAGGCCCGGACTGGCCTACCGGAGCACCGCCGTCTCCCGGGCGGCCGCCGCTGCGATCGAGGACCGCCGGTGTTCCGGCGAGCGCCGCGTGGCGCCCGCGGACCTCCGCGAGGCGATCCTCGAGGGCGCGTTTCAGGAGGCGCGCTCGGGTGGGGGCGGAGCTATCCACGCGGCCGCATCGTGACGGGATACAGGCCGGACTTCAGGTTGGAATGCAGCTGCCTTAGCGTGATCACCTCGACGTCCGGCATCGAGGCGACCGATTCGGCGAACCGCTCGATCGGCGCGAAGTGCCCGATGTCCTTCGTGTGGTTCTCGATCACCACCGGGACCCTGGCCCAGCCGCTTTGCCGCGCGCGCCGCAGGATGTCCTTGAGCATCTGGCGCATGAGCGGGAAGCTCAGGCTGGCGAGGTCCGACACGATCCAGGACGTCCCGAGGTAGTACCTGAGCCGGCCCGCCAGCCGGCCGCCCGGCGAGGGGGAGCCGTCGTCCGATCCGCCCCAATGATCGGAGGCGCCGTAGCCGGCCCCGTCGGCCGCCGCGGCCCCCGGCGCCGGCAGCGCGTCGTCCGGCGGCACGAGCCGGCGGGTCAGCGGGCGCCGCGCCAGGACACGCAGGACCGCGTGCCGGACCTTGAGGAGCGGCCGGTACCGGAAGCTGTGCGTCGGGAAGCAGACGATCGGCCGCGGCCCGTCCGCCACGCGCCGGGCGTCCTGCATGTGCGGATAGAAGGGAAGGAACGGCTCCTCGATGCTGCGGTAGTCGAGGCGGACCGGAGCCTCGTAGTGCAGCCCCTGGACGATGCTCACGTCCATCTCGATCCCCAGGTCGGCGAGGGTCGGAAGCAGGTGGTCGCTCGGGGCGACGCACCAGGCGCCGCTCCGGAACGAGACGCAGCGGTAGCCGGGGTCGACCGGGCGGAGCAGCGTCTCGAGGTACTGCTTGCAGCGCTCGATCATGGCGCGCGCCCGTTCCCTCGGGTGATTGGGGAGGGACCAGTCGGACGTCAGCTTCCATCGCCCGCCGTCGTACGCGGCATCGTGCCACTGCGGGTGCACGTGCAGCTGGACGTCGTGGCCGCGGGACAGGGCCTCCCGGACGCACCCTTCCCATTCGCGGGCGAGCTCGCGCAGCGCGGGATTGTCGGCGCCGAACTGCAGATGATAGAGTTGCTGCATCACCTCGGCATTGAACGACGCCTTCAATCCGTGCCGCTCGTAGATGTCCAGAAGGGCGCGCATGCTGTCGAACTGGATGCGGCGCATGTTGCCGGAGCCGTTGCCGCGCAATTCCCAATCGTCGGTCAGGACGAGCTGCACGGACGCCATGCGCAAGGAGAGCATAGGCGTCGCGGAGGCGTCAAGGCGGAAGGACGGGCGAAGCCGGCGATGACGACGCACCATGGGTTTATCCTGCACCCCACGTACCGGATGGAGACGGGGCGTCCGGTCGTCCACCTGTTCGGGCGTCTCGAGGACGGGCGGTCGTTCCTGGTGCGCGACCGCCGGCCGGTGCCCCACTTCTTCGTGAGGGAGGCGGACGCGACGACGGCCCGCGAGCACGGGGCGGCGCGGCAATCACCGACCGCGCTTCGGACCATGCACGGCGATCCGGTGGTGCGCGTCGAGGTCGACGCCCCCGACCAGACCCCGCCTCTGCGCGAGGGGCTGCACCGGGCCGGCGTGCCGGTGTACGAGGCGGACGTCCGGTTCGCCATGCGCTACCTGATCGACCGCGGCATCAAGGGGAGCCTGACGATCGCCGGCGAGGGGCGCCCCCCGGCCGGCGCGACCGGCCCCTCGCCGGCCGGCGGGGCGGGGACCGCGCAGCCCGCGGTGGACGTCGTCTTCGACGATCCCGACGTGACGCCGTCCGACTTCAGCCCCGGCCCGGGCCTCCTGCGCATCCTGTCGATCGACCTGGAGACCGACCCGCGCGGCGAGTCGATCTACTCCGCCGCCCTCGCCGGGACGGGCGTCGAGGAGGTCCTGCTGGCCCTGCCCGCGGACCGCGTCGCTCGCGCCCTCGGCGACCGGGGACCCTCGGAGGGGGTCGTCCCCTGCGGCGACGAGCGCGGCCTCCTGCGCGCGCTCTTCGACCGGATGCGCCGGGCCGATTTCGACGTCCTGACCGGATGGAACGTCATCGACTTCGACCTGGAGGTCCTGGCGGCGCGCTCACGTGCCCTGGGGGTGCCGTTCGAGGTCGGGCGCACTCCGGGTGCCGTGCGCGTGATCCGCGAGCGGGCCTTCTGGGGTCGATCGCGGGCGGACATCGGCGGCAGGGTGGTCCTGGACGGCATCGAGCTGATGCGAAGCTCCTTCATGAAGCTGGAGGACTACCGCCTCGATACGGCGGCGCGCACGGTCCTGGGGGAGGGGAAGGTCGACCTCGGCGCCTCCGGCCGTTCGGCGACCGGGCGCGACAAGGCGCAGGCGATCGACCGCACGTTCCACGAGGACCTGCCCTTGTTCGTCCAGTACAACCTGGCGGACGCCCGGCTGGTCCTCGCGATCCTGGAGAAGACCCGCCTCGTCGAGCTGGCGGTGCGGCGGAGCCTTCTGACCGGCATGCCGCTCGACCGGGTCGGCGCGAGCATCGCCTCGTTCGATGTTCTCTACCTGCACGAGCTCCGCCTTCGGGGCTTCGTGGCCCCGACGGTCGGAGGAGGGGACGCCGAGCCGGCCGGGGCGGGCGCCCAGGAGGACGCGGTCACCGGCGGGGCGGTCCTCGATCCGCTGCCGGGGCTCTACGAGAACGTCCTGGCGTTCGACTTCAAGAGCCTCTACCCGAGCCTCATCCGTACCTTCAACCTGGATCCGCTCGGCCACGTGACCGCCCCTGCGCAGGACGACGGCGCCGACCTGATCCGCGCGCCGAACGGCGCCCTCTTCCGCCGCGAGCCGGGAATCCTGCCGGGGATCCTGGAGCGCCTGTTCCCGCAGCGCGAGCACGCGAAGGCGAGGGGGGACACGGTCGGATCGCACGCCATCAAGATCCTGATGAACTCGTTCTACGGCGTCCTCGCCACCCCGGCCTGCCGGTTCTATTCGCTGCCCGTGGCGAACGCCATCACGCAGTTCGGCCAGTGGGTCCTGCACGGGGCGCGCGACCGGATGGAGAGGCTCGGGCACCCGGTGCTCTACGGAGATACGGACTCCCTGTTCGTCGAATCGGGGCTCGCGGGCCCCGGTGCGGACGAGGCGGCGCTCCGCCTGGGGGCCACGCTGCGCGACCGGATCAACGACGAGCTGGGCAGGGAGATCCGGCAGGCGCACGGGGTCACAAGCCAGCTCGAGCTGGAGTTCGAGTCGCTGTTCGTCAAGTTCCTCCTCCCCTCGGTCCGCCACGGCGTGGCGGGCGCGCGCAAGCGCTACGCCGGCCTGGTGCGGACGGAGGACCCCGGGTCCCCCGGAAAGATGGTGTTCGTGGGGATGGAGGTCGTGCGGCGCGACTGGACCGAGCTGAGCAAGATCTTCCAGCGCGGGCTCTTCGACAGGCTGTTCCACGGAGTCGGGCGGGACGATGTGCTGGCGTACACCCGCGATTTCGCGCGCGACCTCAAGGAGGGGCGCCACGACGAGCACCTGGTGTATCGCAAGGCGCTCCGCAAGGGGCTCGACGAGTACACCACGACCACCCCGCCGCACGTCAAGGCGGCCCGGCTGGTGGAGGGGAAGGTGGACGGGCTGATCGAATACGTCATGACCGTCGCGGGGCCGCAGCCCGCCTCCGCCCGGAGCGCCCCCATCGACCACCTCCACTACGTGGAGAAGCAGCTGCGCCCGATCGCCGAGCAGGTCTTCCCCCACCTCGGGCTGTCGTTCGACGAGGCCCTGGGGGAGGCCCGCCAGATGCCGCTGTTCTAGGCTCCCGGGTGCGGTCCGGCGGCCGGGACTCTATATAATGATGGCGGAGAACGCGCCGATGCACCTCATCGACAGCACCCCCGAATACGTCCGATCGATCTACGACCAGATGGACCGCCGCCTTGCCGCCGTCAGGCGCCGGCTGAACCGGCCGCTCACCCTGGCCGAGAAGGTGGTCCTGGGCCACCTCGACGAGGCGGAGACGCAGGAGCTGGAGCCGGGCAAAAGCTACCTGATGCTCCGGCCGGACCGGGTGGCCATGCAGGACGCCACGGCGCAGATGGCGCTCCTGCAGTTCATGCAGGCGGGCCGCCCGCAGGTGGCGGTGCCGACCACCGTCCACTGCGACCACCTGATCCAGGCGCGCGCCGGCTCCGGCCCCGACATGAGCGTGGCGCTGAAGGAGAACGGCGAAGTCTACGAGTTCCTGCGCGCCGCCTCCGCCAAGCACGGCATCGGGTTCTGGGAGCCGGGGGCGGGGATCATCCACCAGGTGGTGCTGGAGAACTACGCGTTTCCGGGGGGCCTGATGATCGGCACGGACTCGCACACCCCCAACGCCGGCGGCCTGGCGATGGCGGCGATCGGCGTCGGCGGGGCCGATGCCGTGGACGTCATGGCCGGGTTCGCCTGGGAGGTTTTGTATCCCCAGGTCGTCGGTGTGCGCCTCACCGGCGAGATGTCGGGCTGGACCGCGCCGAAGGACGTCATCCTGAAGGTGCTCGGCATCCTGACCGTCACGGGCGGGACCAACCGGATCGTCGAGTACTTCGGCCCCGGCGCGCGCACCATCTCCTGCACGGGCAAGGGGACGATCACCAACATGGGGGCCGAGCTGGGGGCCACGACCTCGATCTTTCCCTACGACGACAGGATGGACGCCTACCTGCGCGCCACCAACCGCGCCGCCCTGGCCGACCTCGCGCGGGAGCGGGCACACCTCGTGGGGCCCGATCCCGAGGTCGAGGCGGATCCGAAGAAGTACTTCGAGCGGGTCATCGAGATCGACCTGTCGAAGCTCGAGCCGCATCTCGTCGGTCCGCACACTCCCGACCTGGCCCGCCCGGTCTCGGAGATGGCCGGCGCGGTCGGCGAGCACGACTACCCGGACGCCATCTCGGTGGCGCTGGTCGGCTCGTGCACCAACTCGTCGTACGAGGACATCAGCCGCGCCGCCGACGTGGCCCTGCAGGCCCGGCAGCACGGTGTGAGGATGGTGGTGCCGCTCCTGGTGACGCCCGGCAGCAACCAGATCTTCGAGACCATCAAGAGGGACGACCAGATGGCCGCCCTCGAGGCGGTCGGGGCCACGGTCCTCGCGAACGCCTGCGGACCGTGCATCGGGCAGTGGCGCCGCGAGGAGATCAAGAAGGGGCAGCGCAACACCATCGTCACCTCGTTCAACCGCAATTTCCCGGGGCGCAACGACGCCAACCCGGAGACCCTGGCCTTCATGGGGAGCCCGGAGATCGTCATGGCCTACGGCCTGGCGGGGCGGCTGTCGTTCAACCCGATGCGCGACGAGCTGCCGGGACCCGGCGGGCCTTGGACCCTCAAGCCGCCGGCGAAGGCGCCGGAGATCCCCGAGCGCGGCTTCGTCCTGTCGCGCCAGGGGTTCGTCCCCCCGGCCGACGATCCGGCCTCGGTCGATCTGCATGTCGACTCGAACAGCGAGAGGCTCCAGCTCCTGCAGGCGTTCGGTCCGATGGTGGACGCCGACTTCGTCGACATGCCGCTGCTTCTCAAGACGAAGGGGAAGACGACGACCGATCACATCTCCCCCGCCGGATTCTGGCTGCGCTTCCGCGGGCACCTCGACAAGATCAGCGACAACATGTTCACCGGCGCGATCAACGCCTTCACCGGCGATCGCGGCAAGACCATGAACCTGGCGACCGGCGAGCGCGGCGTCGACGTGCCGAAGGTGGCGCGCGCCTACAAGGAAGCGGGCCGGAAGTGGGTCGTGGTGGGGGACGAGAACTACGGCGAGGGATCGAGCCGCGAGCACGCGGCGATGTCGCCGCGCTACCTGGGCTGCGCCGCGATCCTCGCGCGCTCCTTCGCCCGGATCCACGAGAGCAATCTGAAGAAGCAGGGAGTGCTGCCCCTGGTGTTCGACGACCCCGCCGACTACGACCGGGTGCGGGAGGACGACCGGCTCACCCTGTCCAACCTGAGCGACCTGGCGCCCGGCGTCCCGGTCAGCGCCATCCTGCGTCACGCCGACGGAGCGATCGACACGATCGTCCTGAAGCACAGCCTGAACAACGAGCAGATCTCGTGGTTCCGCGCCGGCTCCGCCCTCAACCTGCTGCGCCGGCAGCAAGGCCCCGCCTCCGGCATCGTGGCGCCGCCTTCGGCCTGATCGGGCGTCTGGATCCCGCATGCCTGAGCTTCCCGAAATCGAGACGATCCGCCGGGGGCTCGGCCCGCTCCTCATCGGCCGTCGCGTCCGGGGGGTCGTGGTGCGCGACGACCGCCTGCGGGTGCCGATCCGGAAACGGGCGCTCCTGAGGCTGCGCGGCGCCCGGGTCGACGGCATCCGCAGGCGCAGCAAGTACCTCCTGCTCGACACCGACGCCGGCCTGACGCTCCTGGTCCACCTGGGGATGACGGGGCAGATCTGGGTCTGCGACGCCTCCCGGCCGCGCCGCCCGCACGAGCACGTCGTCCTGGCGCTCGACGACGGCCGCGAGCTGCGTTACGCGGACATCCGCCGCTTCGGCATGCTGGAAGTCGTGCGGAGCGACCGGCTCGCCGCGCATCCGCGCCTGAAGGGGCTCGGACCCGAGCCGCTCGAGGAGGGGATCGACGCCGGGTCGCTGTTCCGGGCCGGACGGGGCCGGGCCAAGCCGGTGAAGAACTTCCTGATGGACACCCGCTCCATCGCGGGGGTCGGGAACATTTACGCCTGCGAGGCGCTCCACCGGGCCGGGATCGGCCCGAAGCGCCCGATCGGACGGATCGGTCTCGAGGGCTGGGGGCGCCTGGTCGTCTCCCTGCGGGAAGTCCTGAACGAGGCGATCACGGCGGGCGGCACGACGCTGCGGGATTTCCTGAACGCGGAAGGGGACGCCGGATACTTCGCGATCTCGCTGCGGGTCTACGACCGGAAGGGGAAGCCGTGCGGCCGCTGCGCCAGGCCGATACGCCGCATCGTCCAGGCCGGCCGCAGCACCTTCTACTGTCCGGGCTGCCAGCGCTAGCCCGGGCCTAGGCCGTCTTGCGCCCGGCCTCCACCCGCCGCCGCTCGGCGTCGAGCGCCTTGCGGACCCGGGCGAACTCCTCCTGGATGGACGCCAGGCGGAGCCCGGTCTCGGTCATCCTGCCGGCCTTGCCGCATTCCTCCATGCCGGCGCACATCCTGGACATCTCCTGCGCTCCGAGGGTGGCGCAGCTCCCCTTGAGGCTGTGCGCCGCCTTCACCAGCGCCTCCTTGTCGCCGCGATCGACCGCCTCGCTCAGGCCGGCCAGGCGCTTGGGGGCCTCCTCGAGGAACTTGTCGATGAGCGCGATGAGGAACCCGCCGGTGCCGCCATCCGCCTGCTTGAGCTGACCGAACACTTCCGGATCCAGAGCTTCCATCGGCTTTCCTTTCTTCTTCGAGGAGGACGTGGCGCGCGCCCGGTGCGCGGCGGAGGGAACGGCGTTCTCGGCCGGCGTCGGAGGCAGCCAGTGCTCCAGCGTGACCCGGAGCTCCTCCATCTTCACCGGCTTGCGGAGGTAGTCGTCCATCCCCGCGGCCAGGCACTTCTCGCGGTCGCCTTTCATGGCGTTCGCGGTGACGGCGATGATCGGCATGTGCCGCCCCGTCGCCTTCTCCGCCTCCCGGATGGTCCGCGTCGCATCGTAGCCGTCCATGTGCGGCATCTGGCAATCCATCAGGATCAGGTCGAAGGGCAGGGTGCGGAACGCCTCGACCGCCTCCGCGCCGTTCGCAGCCACCTCGGCGTGGTATCCGAGCCGCAGCAGGATCTGGACCGCGACCAGCTGGTTCGTCTCGTTGTCGTCGACCACCAGGATGCGTTTCTTCCCCTGTCCCTTCGTCTCTTTCAGGCTGTGGCGCGTGACCAGCGGACGCTCCGGTGAACCGCCTGCCCCTGACCCGGCGGCCGCGTCGATCCCGGCCTCGGCCTGATCACCCGCCATCACCGTGGCGATGCAGTCGTAGAGCTGCGACTGTCCCGCCGGCTTGGTGAGGTACCCCGAGTAGCCGGCGCGGCGCGATTCGGCGGCGTGGCCCCGCATGCCGATGCTGGTCAGCATGATCAGCCGCATGCCCGCCAGCCGCCTGTCGGCCTGGATCGCCCTGGCCAGCTGCAGGCCGTCCATCTCCGGCATCTGCATGTCGACGATCGCCAGGTCGTGCCGCTTTCCGCGGTCGGCCGCGGCGACGAGGATGCCCAGCGCCTCGCGGCCGCCCGGCGCCTCCTCGGGGAGCATGCCCCAGGAGCGGGCCTGTTCCATCACGATGCGGCGGTTCGTGGTGTTGTCGTCCACGACGAGCAGGCGCAGATCGCGCAGGCTCTCGAGCGGCTGCGGCAGGGGGACCGCGTCCCCGGCCTGCTTCCTGAGACGCACCGTGAACCAGAAGGTGCTCCCCTTGCCCGCCTCGCTCTCGACTCCGATCCGGCCGCCCATCAGCTCGGTGAGCTGGCGGGAGATCGCCAGCCCGAGGCCGGTCCCTCCGAACTTGCGGGTGGTGGATCCCTCGGCCTGGGTGAACGGCTCGAACAGGCGCGTGCGCGCCTCGGCGTCGATCCCGATGCCGGTGTCGGTCACCTCGAACCGGATCGTCCGGCTGTCCTCGTCCTCCGTGGCCAGCCGGGCGCGCAGGATCACCTCGCCGCTGTGGGTGAACTTGATGGCGTTGCCGACCAGGTTGAGCAGGATCTGCCGCAGGCGCCCCGGATCGCCGCACACCGCGCCCGGCACCTCGGAGTGGATCAGGTAGGCGAGCTCCAGGCTCTTGTGGTGGGCCCTCTCGGCGAGCAGATTCACCGCCTCCTGGACGACACTGTGCAGGTCGAAGTCGATCTCCTCGACCTCGAGCCGGCCCGCCTCGATCTTGGAGAAGTCCAGGATGTCGTTGACCAGCGTCAGGAGGGCCTCCCCCGATCCGCGAAGCATCTGGACGTACTCGCGCTGGTCGGCCGTCAGCTCGGTCCCCATCAGGAGCCCGGTCATGCCGAGCACGCCGTTCATCGGCGTCCGGATCTCGTGGCTCATGTTCGCGAGGAACTCCGACTTCGTCCGCGTCGCCGCCTCGGCCGCATCGCGCGCCTTGCGCGTCTCCCCTTCAACCTCCAGGCGGTGCGTGATGTCCAGGGAGCTGCCGATGTGCTCGGTGATTGCCCCCGAGGAGTCCGTGACCGCGGACGATCGGACGTGCGCCACGGTCACCTTCCCCGCCGGCGTCCGGTAGCGCAGCTCGCCGTCGAAGTCGCGCCCCTCTCTGGCGCAGGCCCCCCATTCCTCGAACACGCGGCGGCGATCCTCGGGGTGAATCCCCCGGCTCCAGCCGTCGCCGAGGCTCTCCTCCAGGCTCAGTCCCGCCATCGCCTGCCAGCGCCGGTTGGTGTACAAGCACTTGCCGGCCGCATCGGTCAGGAAGATTCCGATCGGCGACGACTCGCTCAGCTTGCGGAAGCGCTCTTCGCTTCTCGCCAGGTCGGCCGTCCGGACCGCGATCCGGGAGTCGTCGGCGCTCTCGAGCTGCGCCCTGTGCCCGGCGATGCCGCGCATCTCACGATTTCCCTGGAGGCAGGCCGCGATCAGGAACATGTCCTCGAAGGTCAGCCACCAGGCGTGCTCGGCCGTGCGCCAGGGGCTGGCCGACTCCGCGCCGTAGACCGACTCCGGCCAGAGCAGCCCGCGCAGCAGATGATCGAGGACGACGATCCCCGTGGCGGTGAGCAGCACGCGCCAGTCGCGGTAGAAGGCGAGGACGGCCAGGGATCCGAAGACGAAGAAGTGCGTCTCGGTCCGGCCGCCGGTGAGATGGACCAGGAGGCCGGCGAAGAGCATCTGGCCGACGGCGACGCCATGCCGGGTCACGGGCTCCCCGGGCCTCGTCAGGGCCAGGGCAATCGGCAGCGCGACGATGCCGCCTCCCAGGAGCACGGCGGTCCAGAGATGCGAGGGCACGGCGCCCGGGATCCCCGCCCACGCGAGGGGGGAGATGACGACCGCGACGGCGATGCCGACCAGCCATTCGGCGGCCAGCAGGCGGGCGAACAGGCGATCCGTCCCCCGGAGAATCCTGTCGTGGTGCTCGCGGAAGTGGACCTCGGCTCGGTCTGCCGCCGGCCCGTCCAGAAGGATGTCCGGGGCGCCGGACGCCATTACCCGCTCGCGGTCCTGCGCCCTCGGCCACGGCCGATGAGGGCCCTGATGCGGGCCGCAAGGCGTTTCGGCTCGACCGGCTTGGCGAGATAGTCGTCGGCGCCGATCTCGAGGCCCTTCGATTCGGACTCGACGCTCGTCTCGGAAGTCAGAATGATGATGGCCGTCTCGTGCGTTCCGGGATCCTCGCGCAGGGCCTTCGTCAGGGCGATGCCGTCCATCCCCGGCATGTTCAGGTCGCTGACGACCACGTCCGGCCTGGCGCTCTGGGCCAGGGCGAAGCCGGCGTCGCCGTCCTCGGCCACCAGGACCTCGAACCCGTCGTTCTCCAGGAAGTACTTGAGGACCGTGACCACGGTCGGGCTGTCTTCCACCACCAGCACCTTGATCTTGGGGCCGGAGGCGGACGACCCTGAGGCCGAAGACTGCGAAGGGGAGGGGGGCGCAGGGGCCGGGCGGGGCATCGGGGTCCGTCCGGCGACCGACGAGGCGCCCGTCCCGGGCTTCGCCTCGTCCGGCGGAGCCACGCGCAGGACCTCCTCGAGGGTCGTCAGGCCCTCCGCCGCCTTGTCGATGCCGTCCTCCATCAACGATCGCATCCCCGCCCTCCTCCCCGCCTCGCGCAGCTGGTGCTCGGGCGCGCGGTGGCTGATCAGGTCCCGCAGCTCGTCCGTGATCAACAGCAGCTCGTGGATCGCCACGCGCCCGCGGTGACCCGAATGCCCGCACGTCTCGCAGCCTGCGCCGGCCATCCAGTGGGCCTTCGCGGGCATCGTCGCGCCGCGGCCGATCTTCTCCAGGGTCTCCGGCGCGGGAGAGGTCTCGCGCGCGCACGCCTTGCAGACCCTCCGGGTCAGGCGCTGGGCCAGGATGCCGCACACGGAGGACGCGACCATGAACGGCTCGATCCCCAGGTCGATCAGGCGGGAGATCGACGACGGGGCGTCGTTGGTGTGCAGCGTGCTCAGTATGAGATGCCCGGTCTGGGCCGCCTCCAGGGCGATGCCGGCGGTCTCCTGGTCGCGGATCTCCCCGACCAGGACGATGTTCGGGTCCTGGCGCAGGATGGACCGCAGTCCGGCGGCGAAGGTCACGCCGGCCTTCGTGTTGATCTGCACCTGGTTGACGCCCAGGAGCTGGTACTCGATGGGATCCTCGACCGTGATGATGTTCTTGACCGGGGACTTCACCCAGTTGAGCGAGGCATAGAGCGTCGAGGTCTTGCCGCTGCCGGTCGGTCCCGTGACCAGGATCATCCCCTGGGGGCGCGACAAGAGCTCCTGGAACCGTCGCAGGTGGTCGTCCGAAAACGCCAGCTGGGTCATCTCGATCCGGGCGTTGGCGCTGTCCAGGAGGCGGATGACGATCTTCTCGCCGTAGTTGGTCGGCAGGGACGAGACGCGCAGGTCGATCTTCCGCTGCTGCACCTTCAGGCGGCTGCGGCCGTCCTGCGGCTTGCGCCTCTCGGCGATATCCATCCCCGAGATGATCTTCATCCGCGAGACGACCGACAGCTGAAGGTGCTTCGGGATCTTCAGGACGTCCTTCAGCATGCCGTCCACCCGCTGCCTCACCAGGAGGCCCTCCTCGTGCGGCTCGATGTGGATGTCGCTCGCCCCCGACTTGGCGGCATCGGACAGGATCACGTTGACCAGCCGCACGATGGGGGGCAGCTGCACGTCCTTCGCCAGCTCGGCCGGATCGAGGACCTCGTAGTCTTCCTCGCGCGCCGACTCCAGCTCGCCTTCCGGCGCCACGCTGGCCATCATGTCGAACTGCTGGGTGGACGACTCGGTCTCCTCGGGGAACAGGTCGTTCAGCATGGCCATGATGGCGGTCTCGGCGGCCACGACGGCGACGATCCACTTGCTCGTGCGGAACTCCACGTCCTGGATGGTAGAGTGATCGAGGGGATCCGCCATGGCCAGCCTCAGCGATCGGCCCTGCGCGCCGAGGGGCAGCACCTTGCGCTGGCGGCAGAACGCGGCGGGCAGGCAACGGTCCGATTCGGCGGGGGGCCCCGTCTTGGCCAGGTCGACGAAATCGAGCCCGAGCCCCTTCGCGACCGTCCGTGCGACGTCGTCCTCGGAGGCCAGTCCGAGATCGGCGACGATGCGCCCGATCGATCCGCCGTCGCGCGCCTGGACCTCGACGGCCTTCGCCAGCCCGCTCTCGTCGACCAGCCCGGAGTTCTTGAGAATCTCCTGGATCACCGGACGCTTCATCTGTCCGCTCCTGCTCCGAACATCACCGGGAAACGATCCATGTCGCCACGCGTCGTCCGAGGGCGACCGGGTCCGAGCCAGCCATCCTCAATATATGCCTGTGGATCGGAACGTCCATCGAAGGGGTGGGAAGCGCGTGGGGAGGGCGGCGCGGGAGGGCGGGGCATTACGATTTCGTCGTCAGGCCTCCCCCCGGGACCCACAGGATGTCTCCCCGGCCGCCCCCGTTGGCGTGCCGGGCCATCACGAACAGCAGGTCCGACAGCCGGTTCA
>Ga0075431_100002064_pt1 | contig 19179 bp, 25 predicted proteins | sample RhiMetdeltSRZDD5_FD_75297 | JGI IMG/M metagenome (GOLD analysis project Ga0075431, IMG submission 75297) | Populus rhizosphere microbial communities from Tennessee, USA - Rhizosphere MetaG P. deltoides SRZDD5 | ecosystem: Host-associated > Plants > Roots > Rhizosphere > Soil | place: USA... | reverse complement strand
TCACCACCGTTACCTCCATTGAGGCCATTAGCTGTTCCGCCAACTCCATTAGCAAGCTCTGTAGCGTCGGTACCGTCGGCAGGTTCTGGATTGTTTCCAATTGAGCGATTAACTCCTTTAAGGCCCAAAGGAGCGCCACCGCCTCCTCCGCATCCATCGGCTCCAACTTGTGATCCGCCACCTCCGCCACCGCCAAATCCTCCTAGCACGTCTCCAGGGCCGACAGCTTTCGTATTGCAGCCCAACGAGATTGCTGTTCCACCAGCGCCTCCGGGTCCGCCTGGGAAGAATTGTGTAGGATCTGCATCCTCCCAGCCACCATCGCCACCATCTCCGCCTCGAGCTCTCGCTTTACCTCCCTCAAAGTCGATTACTAGATCACAGAAGTCGTTCACTGTGCTGGCGTTTATCGCAATCTGGGTAGTGTTTGTTGTTAGAATGTCGTGCCCATTCAGATTAAATAGAATGAACGGTGCATCGGCGGTCGTACCAACTAGCGTCGCTACGTTTAGTGTGTCATCGTTGGCGGTCACATTAAACTCGATGAACCGCCGTCCGGCCATACCAAAAGCAGGACCGAAGGGTATCACTTGAAGTCCTTCGAGTGCATGAGAACCAGTGTAGTTCCATCATATGCTACGGATAGAATGTCAACCGAATTTGCAGCAGTCGTAAGGATCGGAGCTATGCCCAGCGGAAAATTCCAACTTGCGTTGTAGGCTAATGTTCTATTACCTGTCCCATCTTGACGAACATATATAAGAGCATTCCACCCCGCCGCTAGATTAGTAGGCAATCCTAGAGTTCGATTCCCCGCTAATGTCACCTTATACATATTCGCAGCTTCTGCGTCTATGGCTATGGTAGCTGCGTCAGTCAACGTAACTAGCTTGGATCGCTGCGCTTTTTGCCAATCATTAACCGATGTTAACAGGAAAGGAAATTCGCCATGCGACAGCGTTACTACGGTATTATTCTTCCGTCGAAACTTCAGATCTCCATCTGGATCCGTGTTTATTACATAGAGAGGACAGAAGTCCAAACTATTCTCGGTAACCGGCGCTGGCGTGGAAGTCCGAATTGGCAGATAAACAAAGCGATGGCGACCGTCCTGGGCTCCCTGTCCCCAGTAGTGATCGACATTCCCCCGTTCCTTAGCATCCACTTTGAACTCACGAATTCGCTGGGCTCCCAAACTCAGTGCTTGCGAGTTCGCTGGATCGCCCTCATACGTGGAGTTCCACGTTCTAGTGAAAGTGGTCACCTTTTCTGTCTCCTAGCCTCACTGAGAGCAATAGCAACTGCTTGCTTCCGATTAGTTACTTTCTGCCCAGATGAACTGTGCAAAGAACCGCTCGCATATTCGTGAAGTACTTTCCGAATCTTCTTTCGGCTAAGTCCCTTCGTCGACTTTTTTCGCTTTTTCTTCATAGCTAGAAGTTTTCAAACTCGCAATGTTTCTAGACCGTGCTACGCACGAACGGGTCGTCATATCCTCGAGAACCATAATAAGGATCTTGCTGACTAACCCGAACCGCTGCTTGCAACCCTTCGAAGTCTTCGTCCTTCATTCCCTTCAAATCAGCGAATAATTGCTCATAGATAGAAAACCAGTGTCTGGACTTCTCGATCTTCCCTAGACCACTGCACAGAATGGCAGTCGCCAACGCGATGATAATATCATCAGCAGCTTCGAAATCCAGCGCATCGGCAATATCCTCTCCACTCGGCGGCTGAAGATTTGCCACAGATCTAGGAAATACACAAAACCTAATATCCATAACATACTGATCATCTTCGACAATAGGCCATGTCTCAATGATCTGTGCGCGAGTCTGTGGATCTAGCGTGTTATCAAACGGTTTTGTATTCCACCGAGTGTAGAACTTCGGAAAGCCACGCTGATAAGTTTCGGGATCAGGAATCTTCTGATCAAACTCACTAGCGGTCATTTTGATCAGCTTATGGGCTTGCTGATTAGCTGGTTTCTTCACCTTGATCGAATAAATCTGTCGAATGATAGATGTAGTTGAAGTCAGAAGCTGCAACTCGACAAATTTATCTACATCCGGATCATCCGTGAAGGGAACAGGAAACGAGTTTGTCTTATTAAACTCGTCCCAAATAGCCTTTCTGGCTAGCCGCATCTGAGCTAGGTCAATAGCTACGTCGATCCGACTGCTAGTGTCGGTATCCAATCCAGATTCGTTTCTTCCACCTAGATTGGCTCTAATCTCGGTACGAATTTGACCAAGACTGATTCGAAGATTAGATGGTCCAAATGTAGGCATAGCTAAAAGGGAGAGGGGACGTTAGTCCCCCCTCCAACCTCCTCAGAACGGGAAATTCGCAATGAACTTCTTGCTTGCAGCAATCGTGACAATGCCAATCTCCGGGAGTCGCTCGGCCGCCGCATCGACAACATCATTCTGTCCACGCAGCGCTCCGTCAGCATCTCCCAGCACGAGCGTAACCCCGTCAGCAACGGCAACCGGCGTACCATCGTTAGAAGTCTCGAAGGCCGTGGTATGCGTGGCTTCGCCTCTAATCTGAATCCACACATAGTCACCGTCAACACAAGCTGCCATCAACTGTCCAGCAGCGATAGTCAACACCGAAGTGTCCATCGACACCTCATTGTTGCCGTATCCAGCGTTAGTGTAGTAGACGACAGTATTGCCAGCAACACCGGCCACATTACCGGCGCCATCATTATACTTGACGTACTTGTAAACTTTGTTCCCCTCAAAGCGAAGCGTTCCCAACTCTTCCTTCGGAGTAGTGAAAACTTCAGTCAGTGAAGAAACAAAAACCTGCTTGATACCTCTGCTAGCCATGTATCACCTCCTTACGGCGTGTTAATGGTGTGCATGACACCATGCGCACGACGACGGTTAGTGGTCATTGTGATAGCCGAGATGATCTGTGCAGCACGATCATTGACCTGATTCGGAATCGGCTTCCATTCGGTCATATCGAAATAGTAGCCAGGGTCGGCTACCATCTTGATATACTTGGTGTTTAGAAAGTAGATGCTAGAAGGAGCCGAGGGGTTCCAGATCATCGGACTTCCCTTAAACACCATGTTCTCGAATCCGAGGTCGGTCAACTTCTGGTTGTGAATCTGATACTTGTCGAATACTGCTTCTTCATAGTATTCAAAGATTGTCTGATTCGTTACCAGAATGTCAGGCTTCTCCTGACCCTTGTTTCTCGAGCAATTGTTCATCATCGTGCGCATGTTCTGCACGCCCGCAGATGAGAACGAAATGCCGGTCATATCCTTGAACTTGTTTCTCCACCAGTCGTAAGTCTGCTGATTGATACCACCAACAGTGACTGACGTTGTTGGATCGTTGGCGACCAACAGAAGCAAGCCATCGAAAGGACCACCGTCGGAACCAGCTCCAGCAAACAGCTGAATCTCCAGAGTGTCAACCAGCGAGTCTTGGGCATTCTCGAGCTTCGTACTCGCAAGGTTGATAATCTGCATCCGGCCCCGATTCTTCTGGTCATCCACGCCAAAGCGTGTGATCGGAGCGACGATGTAGTGCCAGATATAGTAGGCGCCAGTCAGGATCTCACGATCCTGCAACGTGACGGTTCCACCCTTACCTAGCCACACCACATCATCGTTCTTCTTGTAGACCAGAGTTTCCTCTATGAACCTACCACCCTCCTGAAACTTGATGCGATCGTTGTCTCGCAGCCAGAAGTAGAAAGGAGTCGCCTCGAAGATGTTATCTACGGCTCCTTCCTCTCTCATATGCTGCCAGGTGGTAGTATAGAGATTATCAATTTGTTCCGTAATACTGTTAGGAACGGCCATTGAGTTACCTCACACTACCGAATCACTGATGCTGAGGCATCGTGCTCGGTACCTCAGTTCCAATTGCTAGAGCACCGTCAGGAAGTTCACCTATTACTTCGTCAAATGCCTTCGAGGCTGCCTCTAGCGCGGAAACTCTCTTCCTCTTTATCGGCCGTCCGGCCGCATCAACTTCAGGTTCACGAGGGCGCATAGCTCTATCAGGAGAGCTAGTTGGAGTGAGTCCGAAGAACTTCGGTGGCTCGGACTTCTTCTCCGTAAACTTCAGATCCATTTCCTTCGCCTTAGCCGGATTTTCACTCCGGACTAGGGTATACATCTGCTTGATTGTCAGACCGGGATTCATCTTCGCCAGCTCGGACAACTCACTCTGCCATTCGAAGAAATCCTTATTCTTCGCAGCAAACTCTTCTACTTCCTTTCCGACTTTGTAAGAGCCGAAGGATTTCTGCAAATCCCCGAACTTCTCATCAACCGTCTTTAGACGTTCGTCCAGGATTCTTCCAACCTCCTTGGACATAGCTTCCAGCAGACGCTTCGTTCCACCTGGCTCGTTCAAATCCGCTTCTTCATCCTCCTCATCGGCAGCCTCCGGCGGCTTATCGAGCTTAACCAGAAGACTGTCGATCTGTCTCGCTTGATTGGCAAGCGCCAGTTGTTGCTGTCCAACTACCTTCAAAACACCGCCGATCATAGTTTCCAACTTCTTGGAAAGCTCAGCCAGGGGATCGGGAGCCTGTTGCTGTTGCAGTCCTTCGGGCATCGTAGTCTCCTACATCACTTCTTTCCAGATTTCTTCAAACTCTTCGAGATTCGCTTGGCCATCTCGGCCGGCGTAAGATCCGGATCTCTAGACTTAGCCGGCTTCGGGCTAGCTGCGGAGATTTCTTCTCCCGCTGATTTCTGCGAGGCAGCTACTTCATCAGCCACCGACTGCTCAATCACATTCTGAAGGGGATCAACCGCAATTGTTCGACCGTCAGGCCAAGAGACAGGCGCCACTTGGAGTGACTTCTGAAACTCAGGCTCCATCAACGCTTGGCCAACACGTCCCTTCAGCTCGTTGTACCTTCTGCGCAACATCGTGTTAGCGCGTTCAATTTGCCCAGGTGTTAGAAACTGATAGCCTTCGAGAGTGATCTCGAGGTCGCGCATCCCCGTGAAGCGGATAGTTGCAACTGCCGGGGTGCTAAGCAGCTGTCGTACTTCCTCACTCATTTCCCATCCTCCAGCAGTTTGCTGTATAAGCCGCGCTCTTGACAGATATCTTTCAGATGCACGGCGTCGCGGACCACCGTATTTTCAAAAGCTAGGTGTTCCCAATCGCCTCGAGGGAACGCTTCCCGAGCGAAGAAATCATTCTTGCCAAGAATCTGATGGAACATTTTTCCACCCGGACAGTAGGGACAGAAGAGATTATCTCGAATTTCGGTCCACACCGCGATCGTAACCTCGGTCTCATCCCGTGCTCCACACTTCTCGCATTTGAGGGTGTAAGTAGGCATTAAGCAGCAATAGGCTGACGTTGCGGCATAGCTTGGGGAGCCTGCCTACCTACACCTTGAACCAACTGATTGGCTTCACCAAACGAGAGCGGATTCTGCGCTGACATGCCAGGCATGCCTGTTTGACCGAACGTCCGAAGCATGTTGTCAAAAGCTTGACCCTGCATCTCGTGAAGGAGGAATTGAGTCAGTTGAAAGGGGTCAATCAGTGGATTCGTCTTCAAAACAGTGTAGAGCTGCAAAGCCTTCTGTTCCCGCAACTCTTTCGTCTCTGGTATACTGTTGTCGGGATCAATCACGAATTCATACTGTCCCCGTTCTAGCATCTTAGGTTGAAAGCGAACCCAGATGGGGAAGTTAGCCGGCCCTACTATCTTAACCACCTGCTCTTGTGACCAGTGAGCGAATATGATAGGATTCATGGTTTCAATCAGATCGACTAACATATCCGCTATCATGTCGCGGCGCTCGTCGATCCTTATCTCCGAAGACATTTTAACAACCCGGACTTCTTCAGCTGTCCTGGCACGACTACCGCCCTGATATTCACCACTCTCGTTTCGGCTGAATCCCATCGTTTCACGCACGTCCGCGGTTATAATCTCCTCGGCTTTTATCAAACCGTCGGGAATGTCGCCCACGTTCAGTGGTTGTACCGAATTCTGAATATCACCTTTCACCCATGCCACAGCAGCTACATCGGGTCCTAACAGCTTGTCAACTTCGGTTGCGTCGATAGCTCCTGTTTTCGCAAGCAGTTTGACGATCGAGATTCGCCGGTGATACATCTGAAAAGTTCGAATATCATTCAACTCTAGCTGTTGTGGCTCGAGAATCTTCGAGTCAGGAACGCCCCAACACCACTCATCGTCTTCGTTAAAGACCAACACCGACTCAACTCGGCTTCCGAGCTGTAGATATTCGTCGTCTTCGAAGAGAAGAGCCTGTTCGGTGTTGTAGGGTGAGATGATGAAAACCTTACCCGTTTTAATGTCCCGAATCTCATAGAGGTCACACTCCTGAGTCGGCTTCGACAGATAGGTAGCTCCACCATCCGCTACTACTTGTCGACCTCGAGTTCCAAGCCCGCTAGTGTGTTTAAGTCTCGGATCTGACTTAACATCGTTGAGTTCGCGAGTGATCTGGAAGGCGCTCCACCTACGATCCTCAAAACGAACTGTCCCATCCGGTACGATGTAGTTTGCGGGACTGGACGACAGAAACCAGGGCATGTTTGGAAGAATATCGAGGTTATATTCGATGGCCTCTTTTCCACGAGACACGCGAGGCGCTTGTGTGTCACCAAAAGATTCAGGTGATGCCTGATATTGGCTTCCAAATCCTTTCTTTCCAACTCCGGTTCCAAACATCCACGCATCTTGCACCATCCTCTTCATATGCTGCTTCAGCTTGATCTTGCGAATCAGAGTGTTGTAAGTCTGCTCCATCATGGCGGAAAGGAGCCAACCCTCACTCCCGCCCATCTTGTTAATCACGGATATTGAAGGATTCCGGAAATAGACGCGCGGCACTACCGAACGGATGTACTTGAAAAAGATATTCGATGGCATTACGCCCGGCTTCCAATTACCCCTGTAGTAACTCCTCCAAAGATCCCAGCTTGTCTCATAAGCGGTTCTCTTGCGAAACGCTATCCCTCGGCGAATTTCGCCCAGCCAATAACCGACATCGGGTTTACCGTTCTTCAGGTAGCCTTCCACTGGGTTCTCTCATTTAGTCTGTTTAAGTGGGGAACGATGTGGGAGCCGATGTTACTGGGATAGTCACAGCACGGGAAACGGAGTGCATCAGCTGTCTTGTAGGCACGGGATAGAGCTTGTTCCACTTCGCGTCCCCGTGCTGTGACTGTCACAATCTCAGTGAATTCGCCGCTAGCGTAATAGAGATCGTCCTGTTTGAACACACCAGCTAGGAAACTATGCTTCAGATTGCCATTACACACTCCGGTTAGAGGAGCACCGAAATTGGACTCCATTCTACTGTGGGAAGTCAGTGCTACACAGAAATCATCTCCAAATAGGACGTCTTTTCGGCTCGAGAACGCGATATCGTGCAAAAACGAACCGTAATCCTCCACTTCGAGCAATCCCTCCAGAAAACTGTATGTTTCGGGGAATTTAAAGCCCAGATAGACCTCTCCGACTCTCGAAGTGTTGTGTACTTGATAGATTTCAGCGAAAACGGGTCCGTGATAGTCTATCACTTTCAAAAACTGGCCTAGCCGGTCATAAGAGTAGGTCAAATCGCTTAAACGCTTCAAAATCGTCGCCCAACCCACTCCGTTGAACAGAATAGTAGGCGGAGTAACCCAAGCTAGGCCGTCAAACCACCGGAGTGACATAATAGAATGGGTCGGAACGTCGAAAGACTGTAAAACCTTGGTGTTTGGAGGTAGTTTCTGGATCGCCCAGCTGAGCCAGTCCACATTCTCGCAGTAAATCTTCCGATTTTCCCATGAAATCCAGCAACGGGTTGGTCGATCGTCGGCCAACAACGAGTAAATATCTGCCAAATCGCGGTAGAGACGCGCTTCAGAGGTTGGAATGTCAAACTTCAGCTTAACAATGTACTGATCGGGAAGATTTCTATTGAAATGCGCTGCTAGAGGAGTATAGCCGATTAGTGGTTTGTTATACTGTTTCGCATAATCGACTATCTCCGACCAATCTCCATCGGCTACGATAGCGAATTTGCACTTCATCAGGGCTGGCAAAGCCAGATGCTCGATCGAATACAGATTCTCGCCGGTCTTAACGAGCGGTTTCTCCGCCGACGAGTGAACCATCACGTTGTGGCCCTCTCTAGCTAGCCGTTCAGCCAGCCCTAGGCCACTATACGAACTAGTGAGTAGGAGTACGTCCACTTAGATATACCTGATTTGGGATAGGGAAGGAGGAAGCGCTTCGTCGCTTCTGTAGACCTGCCAGGATACCCTCTAGCGAAAACTCGTCAAACCTCCTCAGTTCTTCGCCACTCAACCTGTAGGCGGGCGGATTCAGAATCAAAGCTGCCGCATCGCGGATATACGAAGCGATCGCGGCTGCAATTACTGTGTCATCGTAACACCCATCTTCTGCTTCTAGCTTCTTTGTATCCTCCTTCTGGACAAAAGTCGTCAATTCGCTTCTCAGAACTGGACTATAGATCACCAGCTCGTGAGCCAGATCCTGACGCAGACTATTCAGAATGATCGGCTTCGTCTTCTTCGTCGTCTTCACTCCATAGTTGACTAGTGAATCGCTATCTTCTACAGATGAATGGATCAGATGGGGAGGGTAAAGTTCTACCAGCTTCAATAAAGTAGCGAGACCGTGGTTATTCGATTCTACGCCTATGTAGGCACCACGGTAAAAGTCGCCTAGCTCCTTCAACTTGTGTGCGAACAAGTTAGGATCGGTCGAATCCGATACCCATTCCCCCACCTGACGAAACTCAACCAGATCGAATATCTCGGCACAGCTGCGATCCTGTCCCACACCTGCGGCCACATCCGCCCCGATCACATACCTGCTAGTTCGACTAACCACATCGGCAGCTAGTGCCCAGAACTGATCGTCAATCTTGATCCACTGTCCAACTCTGGCATCGTAATTAACTGCTGGGAAGATCGAACGACCGCTCGTCTGAAAGCACTCGTCGAGACTAATCGGATATTCTTGCTTAAACAGCTGGAGGTCATAGTCCAGTTCCTCGAGCTTCCTCCTTCGCCAAGCAAGCTGCTCGAGAGTTACTCCCATCTGATAGAGCTTATTCTCTTCCCAGCCATCTCTCAAATCCTGTATCAGCTCCATCTTCTCATCTTCGCTGAGCGCTTGCTGATATTCTGGATGCTCTAGCCAATTCATGAAGTGAAGGGTCCACAAACTGTTGCCAGTCTGCGCGCGCATGCAACTGTTGTAGAAATAACCACCCGCCCCATTTCCAGTGCTCTCCAGATGGACTTCCCCATTCGGAGTTACCGCTTGCAGCAAGCCAGCCATCAGCTTTTTCGCATTCGACCAGAAGGCTACTTCTGATCCGTGGAGAAAGTTGATAGTATCGCCGCGACCGAAATCGCGATCACCGGCCGTCCCGATATAGATCGTCGAATCTGTTTTTGGGAAGCTAATTTCGTTACGGCTAGATATTCCAAGAGCCGGGCTCGGTCCTCGAATATTGTCGATAGTCCAGTGGACCCGATCGAGCAACTTGGTCGTAGCCTCAGCATCATGACTGATTATAACCGCCCTTGTGTTTTTAATTCCCAGACACTGTGCCAACCCCCGACCTAGGTAGTAAGCTGATATTCCCAGTTGTCGGGCTTTTGGAACCAAGTTGCGTTTAGAGATGCGCGCGTCTAGCTTCGCTTGCTCGTTGTTCAAGATAAAATCAACAACGCGTCGATCTTTATCAACGATGGAAAACATCGCCTCGATTACGAGACGTTCAGCGCTATAACCTGACACCATGTCGCGTTCCGCGAGCGCTACCAAATCCGAACCAGGATCGTATCCTGCGCCAGAGCGACTCCACCTGATCCGAAAATTCCCGTCATATCTAGACGGAAGATATCTTCGGAAACTGCTCCCTCGACGGTTACATTCCGAGGGATATAATCCGCCTGACTATCTGCATCACCTTCATCAACCGACAGAATGCCGGCTGCTATCGCAGCTGAAGCCGCGTTGAAAGTGAAGCCCACCGAATTCACGTCGGAGGCAGTTCCTGATTCATCCGCCAGAAACGTGATCGAGAAGTGACGATAGTGAGCCGCGACTGCGAATGTATACGTGATTAACTCAGCAGTAAGGACAGCTGTCTTATCGGTAGCTACATCCGCGTTAATATCGTCGATAATCTTATATCGCTTCTCGAGGGTGGAGTACGGAAAGTTATCGCTTGTGTAAAGCTCTCCAAAGCGACTACCGTTAACATTAACACCGTGGCCTAATTCAGCCGCAAACACATCTATTCTGCCTGACATAGCTATTCGTCCCACCAGCCATAGAGCGTGTTGAAGAATTCCTTGACTTCGGTAAAAGTCTCATAGTCCATGCAAACTTCGCCCGGCGGATCATCTAAATCGTCCGGACTCAGTTCGGGCCATCTATGTCCTGGAATCGTATGTCCCCCGCCTTTGTTGCGATAGACTCGGAATGGATAAGTTCCAGCCCAATCATATCTCTTTGCAGTGCAGTTATCGGATTTGTCTATATCCGGCATGGCTAGCACACTAGTGGGTTGTGCCGGCAGCCCGTTGCGAACAAGCCAGTGATTGACTGTATGTCCGAAGGCAGTGCCACTCGAGCGCGTCAAATCCAGATCACCGTTGTACGAGATTCTGGGATCGGCTTCTCCTTGGAATATCACCCCAGGAACTGGCAGCGTTCCAACGTGACGGTTGCACGGGCTAGTTGTGCAAGCCACAGCAGCGAATCCATTGATCTGGGAAGCTAGTTGATCGGCGACATACAATGTCATGTTTGCGCCATTACTAGCACCGGCCTGAATCAACCGGCCTGCGGTGATAAAGCTGGGCGTCAATGCCTGATAGAGGGTGGCCAGAAACTTAATGTCATTCGAGGGCGTAGGCGAAGCTACGTCCATCGTATCCTTCTGACCTGTGTTCCAATAGAGAGCTTCTGCGCTAGGCTTGAAAGGCGGAGTCGGGGTGTAGTGTCGTCCTTCTGGAACGATAATAGCAAATTTCAAATCCTGGCATATCTCGAGCATCTCTGTTTGGAACAGAATCTTGATCGCATTTCCACCTCCACCGTGACACAGTGAAATTACAGGCGAATCTGCAGCTGCGGTCGCAGGTCGAAAGGCATAGAAGTTTCGTTCTATCCCATCGACGGTTATGTGTTGTAACGGAGGCGGAGTAGCCATCTTGACACCCTTACACCCAGTCGCGTTCCGTAATCGTTAGTATGCAGGCTCGCGCTTGGACTGCACGTCCCCCTGAGGCGGCTGATAGTCAGGAATCTCAGGCGGCTCCACTTTGTTTGGTGGCAATCCTGTTGGGGGAAGATTTCGAACATCGTAGCGAACAAACTTCTTTGGCGAGTTAACGGCCCACTTCCCTTCCTTCAGCCACGAGTAAGCAACTTCGTCGGCATGAAAGAGATAGTCCCACCAGGCGAGCGTCATATCATCGGTGTGGTTCTGCTGAGGCTCGTTTGTTCTTCCCTTCTTGAACGGATAACCGTGGCCGTGATCCCCTCCGACATAGACACTCAGAAAGGTTGGCGCAGTCGTATTTTCAAACGGCTCGCAGCGACTTCGCCACACGTCTTCGGGACCATCCGCGTCACCGGTCAAATAGAACATTGGCCGAACTTGCTTGGACCACGGGTCCACCTGAGTTGTATTGTCTTCTCCAGCCGGACTCAGACAGAGACCACCCAACGAAGATGGGACTAGCAAATCGAGCGAACAGCGAACCAACTGGCCATTTGCGATATCAGCGCATCTCGAGCCCCAACTGTGACCAGCCACCGAGAAGTTGCCAACAAACAAGCCTAGTGTACCGAGCAAACTGGGAACTTTCGACGCCAGTTCTTTGGTCTCTGCGTAGCGGACCTCCCAATCACCTCCATCGGGATCAAGTCCGACTAGCGGTGAATCTCTCATGTCGGGTTGAACTGTGGCATAGCCTCCATAGGAGGCCCAACGCTCGGTTAGATCCGAATAGTCGGAGGAAGCTCCACCCTTGCCGTGAATCCAAAGGATAGTATCAACCGTATCGGCGGCTTCCACCGTCTCTGGGATTAAGATTCGAAGTGGGCAATTTCTCGCCCCGGAATCCAACCAAACCGACGTTAGAGTTTCAACAGCGATTGCTGCGACCGCCGGACGATTGTCAGCATAGAATGGCATATAACCTACACCTCATCGCGGAACGCGATCGTTATGGACCCCTTGGAAAGTTCAACCCCGGAATAGCCTGGAGAACAATCAACAGAAGAGCCAACCCACAGATGACATAGATAACAGTCTTGACCTGCGGTGGCATCGGAATGATCGCAGTAACTGCCCAGGCAATCAACCCAACTATTGCGCACCAGATGATTAGCGTAAGAAGAAGTGAGATAGTCATAACTACATCCCCGTCTGCTTGGTTAGAGCCATCAGATAACCGACTCCACTTCCGGAGTCTGCCTTGATGCTGCAATATACCTCCGAACCTATAACAAGTCCCGGAGCTGTAACCAATTGATCGGTGCTATCTGCTACTACCGTGTTCACATAGGAGAAACGGAAGCGACAAGAATGTGGATTCTCTGCTAGGAATAGATAACAGCCATCGGATGGCGGCGCAGTTATTAGTGTTGGAGTGGTGCTGTAGTTGAACTTGAAGACAGACGCAGGTGTCGCACAATCCCACAGCTGGTTGTTGCCAGCTACGTGCGTGGGTGCGCCCGTGAGCGTAGGAACCTGTCCGGTTAGCGAGCTAAGATTGCCGGTAACAGCATCGAAGTGGTAAAACTCCAGAATGTTTCCACGCGGCCTGATCTTGCGCGGATCAGCTCCGGAGATAAGATAGTTCCACTCGGTAGCGGAGGAAACAAAGTTTCCCACTCCGATGAAGTCAACCGCACCGTCCATAAAAGCGGAAACAACCGTGTCGGGAAGAGCCCCGATCATCAGATTGTCCATATTATCTGGAACGACCCCGTTCAGTGGGGAAGCCGAAACTGTCCGATCGAGCGCATTAAAGAGACTGCGCCCCACGATCGTAGTATTCGTAGCTCCGTGGTTAGCCGTCAGCATGACATAGCCCCACGTGTTTATTCCACCATCCGTATCAAAGTCGAAAGTCAGCGAGCCTAGCGTCTGAGCTACGCCCGCTTTGAAAGTCTGATATTGAAGAACGTTAGCGGTGTTCTTGCGAAACTGGATGCAATCGTTAATCGGAGCAAGCTGATCGCAGACGGCGAATGCCACCTGGTTGGTAGCACTCAGCGCATCCCAGCGAACTCGAGCCCACACCGTCCAACCGGTTTCGCCACTAACCCCTAGCTTCAATCTCAACGGGACGCTCGCATATTGAGTCGTGCCGTTCAAATTCAGCGCTTCGTTTGCTCCCCAGTAGGAGTGTGTAGCAGCTTTCGCTATACGAACCTGAGTGCCTGTAGCTAGCGCTCGAAACGCAATATGCGTAGCCCACCTTGGCCGGTTGAACTTCGTGAAGGTAGAACTCCACCCCGGCATGACGATGAAGTTCTGGGAATTCTCCTTCAGGTTGACGTTGATCCCCGTCGATATGAGGTCGTCCCCGAAGGCAGCAATAATCGGCTGGCTCGTAGTAATAGTTAGCGCTGGCCACGCCGGCAGGGGCACTGTGACACTAGTACCAGCCGCAATATCAGTTGTGGTATCGGTCCCAGCTAAATTAACCGCATGAAAGTTTTGTCCGCTGTAGCGGATCTTACGCATCGGTTGCATCACGACCCCCACTGCCCCTTAGAGCCCCTTCGGGGCTGGCGTTAATCTGCACGTTCACGGTCGATCCGATGATGTTTGCTCGTTCGAATATCTTCGCAACTATCTCTTCTGCCGTCTGCTTGTGTTCCACAGAACCTAGCTGTTCCTTCATCTTTAGGAAACGATCAACTCCCTGGAGACGAGTCGAGATAGGCTTAGCCGGATCGAGCGCTTCTCTAACCGAATGCACTGCAACGCCAGTTAGAGCATCTATCTCGAGCTGGCGGTGCGAATAGCTTTCGGCCAAGATAGGCTTGGCGAGCGGATCACGAACTACGCGTTGAACAGTCGCTGTGGTGCATCCAAGCGCTTCGGCGATCTGCTCGCTGGATTTGCCCGCCAAGTGGGCAGCTAGAATCTTATAGTGGCGCGGCGATATCCACTTTAGACCTTTGTTCTTCGGTTTCAGATGCCTATAGGCTTTGCGGACCACCGCAGCTTTGGCATTATCAAACAGAGCAACCTGTCGCGCAGCGGCATTGGTCTCCGCAGAAGTTTTCAAAGCTTGAATTCTTCTGGCGAGCAATTGCTCGGTGTAGGCGTCCAGTCTAGAGTCCGCGCTTTCTTCGCTCATCTTTCGCCAGTCGCTTGTTGACTTCCGCGAGCTTGGGGCTCAATCCGCGCTTCCAAAGCTCCTGTGCTGACGGTCGCTTCGTAGGAAGCTTCTTTCTATCAGAGGCGAGCAGCATGTTGAAGCAGTCCTACTGCGAGGCGGAGCCAGCTATAACAAGCGTATCAGAGACGAAGTCGACTGTCAAGTTGGAGTTTCTGATCATCATTAATAAGCAGTGCTTTATAGGCAGAGATTTTACAAATGGACTGATGCGAGACCCAAGGTAGGTGGGGGGAGTAGCGGTGTTGGCACAGTTTCTGCATGGCAATTTCCGTGCCAGGGCGCTTGGCACGGTTCTTGCCCGGCAAGAAGCATGCCACATGTTGCGGTGCAGCTTCACACATGTTTACAATTGAATCACGGAAAACGCTTGCATCATGCAACCATTCCTGTATGATGTACCCATGATGTAGCAGCAAGTTGAATTTGATACCGCGCGTCCAATGCGCGCGAGGCTACCGCGGTTCCGATCGTGTGTCGGCTTGACTCAGGCTCTTTAACAACCAAATCGCATTATCGCATTGCACCCATAGCGTGCGCTCGTCGCGGTAATGTACCAATGTCTTTAAACTCAGTCTAATCGGAGATTACCATGTCTAACGGTTTGAAATTTCTCCCGGTCAAGGTCGGCGGCGACACGTCCAAGTCAATCAAAGGCACAGTTGTCACGGTGAACCATAAAACCGCGCACAAGAGCCTGAAGAAGCATGAAGGCTTCCAGTTGACGTGGCATTTCGACTTCAAGGGTTGCACTCCCGAAGAAGTCATGATGCGGGCAGCCGATGCTCTCGTGATCTCGTGCCGACCGGCTTTCAAGAAAGCCGATGTTGACAAAATCGAAAAGATGAATGGCACGACGTTTCTGGTGCGCCAGATCATCGACAACGCGCGCGGCCCGCGGAAGCCTGCCGCTGACAAACTGTTCGCGCTGGCGACTGGTGACACGGAAACCGAGGAAGCGCTTCTGGCCAAGCTCCAGGCACGCAAGAAAGAGCGGCTGGCAGCGATGAAGCAACAGGACGACAATGTCGCGGCTCGGAAATCCGCGGCAGGTCGGAAGGCCTAGTTGATCCTTGGGGCGGGACTGACAACCGCCCCTCTTTTCTCCAATGAGGTGAACCATGTCCGGCTATGACTTCGCTCTCTTCTGCATTCTCATGTTCCCTGCAGTGCTCGTTCTCTTTCACGCATTGTTCCTCGACGACGATCCACGCATCTAACATAACTCGCCCCGGGCTTCGGCTCGGGGCTTTTTTTTGCCCCAAAAGAACTAACCAAAACAATCTATCGTCCCAATCTCCTGTCGCCCTGCGGGCGCAGCCAATGGCTTCAATCGAGGCATTTTTTAATACTATAACTCTAATTAGAGGGCCCCCGCGGGAGACAGCTATATCCTCACAATCATCGTACATCGTTAATGATTAGAAGAGCGAAGCTCTTGACAAATCGAAATACATAACCCCGTTATATGTGTTATATTGTGATAGTCAGATATGGTTGACCCCTTGCCCGTTGCTAGTGTGCGGCCCATTCCTCCTTATTAACCGTTCATAGTAGAGTCTCTTATATATAAAAAAAATATTTAAAGACTATAGAAGAGAGACCCACACCTACCGACAGCCCTACAGTGAAGCGGGGCTCCACATCTAGTAAGGAGTATGGGGTCGACCACAAATGACTATCACAATATAACATGTATAACATGAAAATGATTTTGGAAAATCAAGGCGAAACGTCTTCTCATAATGTGGTTGTAGAAACATTAAGCGTTTGAACGCTTCTATTAAGTCCTTTTCCAGGAGCATGATTTGTGGTATCATAATGGAGTGCGGAGCAACTGTTTGGAATCTCGCTACTAGCGCAGGATGCGCTCCTAGGACTTTCCAAACCGGGGTATGCTCGGAACGCAACTTGGACAGTGACGAGCGCCTGGCGTGTGAATCGCCGGATACGTTCGAATAACCTGTAGGCGCCCAGTCGCCACGCTGTTTAACAATCTGGATGTTTTCTGACACTGGCGGATGATACCTGCTGGTATACGCCTTTGTATGCGCGTGGGCTACATAGCCCAATGTCACACGCAGAATACAACAGGAAACTACAACTACCGATTGGCGACAGTCGGTAGTTTTGGTTTCGCTGAGTTGATAGGAGATGCTGATATGCCTAAGTCACTTAAACTGCCTTGTCGTCTGGTTTCAATGGGTGAGGCTATTGGGCTAGCCGAACTTAGTGTAGATGTTCTGGAGAATGTTCACATCGCATTGCAAGCGATGGAAGAAATTCATTCCGAGCCTGACGATTATCTCACCGTGTTGACGTTGATAAAAGCGGAGTGTGAGATTCGTTCTGGATGTTTCATCCAAACTCATAGCGTTTGATAGGAGATTACCATGTCTGAACTTGTATCACCAAACGATTTGTTCAAAGCTTCTAAGGAGTACATGTTGGAAGGGCGCGAGCCTGCTTCGACCGAGGATTGGCTGCTGATGGTTAACTTCTGGGTAGTTAACATCGAAAAGTCGGTTCGCGTGCCTGCGACGTTGATCCTAGTCAAGCTGTTCGCTGTGCCGGTGACAGTCGAACAGGTGAAGAAGATCATCGACTTTCACAACTCGCCGCAGTCGGCTGATGAGTGCTGGTAGCAGCAATTCGGAGATTCCCATGTCTAAGAGGATGAAGTCAATGGCTACAAATTCACGTTCCAAGCCGGATATCGGTTTAACTGCTGATCGAGTATCAGCCCATCAGATTCTAGCAAAAGCGGACAAGGCTGCTAGAAGGGTTCTCAACCGGGGACTCAGTACCTGCCTCGAGTTCAAGATTCTCCCTCAGTTTGCCAATCGCGAAACCTTCATGGCATCTGATGCTGAGATTCTTCTTCATGACCAGTTTCCCACTGTTGACAGACAAATCATTAACTCGGCTCTCGCTCATATGGCAAAACGCCCGGATGGACCTGTTCGTCGGGTTGGCCATATGAAGAGTGGGGTATACACTCTTCGGGCCAAGGCCAATCCTGCAATCACTCCCCCTCAGCCCTCGGCCGACGATCTTATCCAAACGATCTTGACAGCCCTCTCCGCTCTTGGAGACCTTGTCAATCGGGCGAACAAGATCGAAGCGCGACTGAAAGAGATCGGAGTCACAGTCTCCATCGACTAGCGCGGAACGCGCACCTATAGGCCAGTAGTTCCAATCATAGCCCGTTCATGGACGAGCGGGCTATGTCGGGCGCTACCGCGGCGAAAGCCGCATTCACTAGGAGAAAATCGAGATGAATGACGAGCAATTAGATTCGATGCTGCGTCTCTATGAGAAGACGCTACCCTGGTATATGCGAACCAGATTCGTGGTTTGCATGGTTGTGGCTGCATGGATCTTTGTCATGCTGCCACTGCTCTATCTAATCCGCGTGCCGGGGTTGGTAGACTAATGAGTTGGGACGACTGTGTTCTTGCATTAGTGGAACTCGAGCGCCACGCGCGACACTTGGCCGAGTCAGATGATTCGGCTGCCAACATGTTTCGTCTGGAGTTACAACGTCGAGGGCTGAAGCCCAAAGGAAAATCCATGTCAAAGACATTCACACCACATCAAGTTGATCTAGCCTTCGCGGTTATATCGAGCCTACGGGAATTACAAAGCGCGTTGCCGAAGGTAATCGAAAAGATCAACTACGCCGAGGCGCTCGCCATAGTTCCTGGAATCGACAACTACTCGGACGCGCTGAATCTCTGCAGACAAACCTGTCCGCATTTCTGTCGCAGTCCCGAGCATTGCGCAGGCCTAGGTTGTTGTCCACGCGAGATTGCTTGTGACCACTAGCTAGGCTCTGTCTAGATAGTTTCGGTCGTTACCGCTTGGAGGCTCTGCCTCCAGGTGGTAACCGCCGGCGCTATTGCCGGATAACAAAGGATCTAGTCATGTCCAAAGAGTTTGGTATGCGCTTCGGTCAGTACATCATCTCGAGCGTGGAGAACATCGATGGTGGACAGACCGCAGTTGTTCATATCTATCCGACGGTCGCCAAAGCGAAGAAGGCCAATCGGGATACTCGATATCCCGTAGTCGAATCGCAGGAAGAAGCGATGGCGAAGTTGCCGGATATGGACGCCAATCGGTTCAACACATTCCTTCGGAATGCAACACGAATGGGCGAAGCCCACTAGGAGAGGTCAATGAAGTATCTAGGTGGTTATTCTTGGTACAGCAACCCGAACGATCAAGCATTCACCTGCTGGATCGGAGAAGAGCATCTGTACTCTACTACATCAGCCGTGTTCGACAGGAAGCGAGTAACTCCGACACGACTCAAGGATAAGCTGCTGCAGCGGCTACAAGCTTGGCGTCCGACAATGACAGCCAGCAACGTGGATGAAATTCCAGTGGTGAAGAAGCCGCTAGTTGCAGTGCATGGAGGACCTTGGTTCTTCTTCATCCTCGAGGTTCCTGAACCAGGTGAGTTGCTCAAGCAGACTGACGCTGATATTGCAGGGATTGCGAATCCCGAACCGATACGCGAGTATCAGCGGCCTGTCGAATCTCCATTTCGACACAAGATCGAGCCGTTCACCCATCTGTTTGGGTGGCCATCGCTGAATGATGGTGACTAACGGCTAGTGCCGAAACCGTGGGGGCACTCGCCCCCCGGTCGTCGTTGATTGGCTATCAGCGACCTGACGAAGGTAAGCCCGGATAAACCGTTATGAATGAAGAACTCGCTGAATTTCTCCGTCGTACTA
>Ga0075431_100002063_pt1 | contig 19188 bp, 17 predicted proteins | sample RhiMetdeltSRZDD5_FD_75297 | JGI IMG/M metagenome (GOLD analysis project Ga0075431, IMG submission 75297) | Populus rhizosphere microbial communities from Tennessee, USA - Rhizosphere MetaG P. deltoides SRZDD5 | ecosystem: Host-associated > Plants > Roots > Rhizosphere > Soil | place: USA... | reverse complement strand
GCGGGAGCCGTCGCGGCCAGCGTGATCGCGCAGGTAAGGACGGCGAGCGCCTTCATACGCGGTGGCCTCCTGAACCCGTGCTCGCGCGCCGGGTTCAGGCATCACGTCGAGCAAAGCCCGTGCCGCAGCGCTAGGAGGCGCGTGGCTCCTGTACGGCCGAGGCCTTGCGGTGCGTCCGACGTCGCACGAACTCCTCATTGAGTGGAACACCCTTGCGACACAGGGGGCATTCCTCTTGGCTGTAGGTGGGAAAGTCCCTGCTCACGAGGCTGAACACCGGCCGACCCCCCAGATCCACCGACGTCCGACGCCACAGACAGCCCACCCCCACGATCTGGGCCCCAAGCTGTTCGACCAGCTCGATCAGGAGATTGAGGGTGCTGCCGGTCGAGACGAGGTCTTCTACCAGCAGAACCTTGGTCCCAGGCCGAAGGAGGCGGTGAAATTCGACCGGCAGGGTAACTCGCCTCTTGCCGCCGGAGAGGCCTTTCGTTCCGTACACGACCACGGGGCGGGAGGGGTGCGCCCGGGCCACGCAGTGCGAAAGGATCAGCGCGCCCGGACCGGTCGACAGCACGATATCGACGGGCCAGGGTGCAAAGTGTTTCGCGATGACCGCGCCGAGCCCTTCGGTGAACGACGGCTCCGTCGTCACGAGCGTCTTCTCGATGTACTCGCTCGTGTGTTGGCCGGAGGGCAGCAGCACGTGATCGTTCGCGTGATACGCGCCGGTGCGTTTGAGGATCTCCAGGTGGATCTTCTCGCGAACCTCGGCCTCGACAGCGGCGGGATCCTTTTTTGGCGCGGGCGCGGCGCTCATTGCGGTCCTCCCGACGGCCATTATCGCACGGCCCCGCGAGGCTTTTGCGGGCGCGTGCTAGACTCCCGGCTATGCGCGTGCTGGCCCTCGAGACCTCCACGCTGGCGGGCGGCGTGGCGCTCGTGGACGGCGAGCGGCTCGTGGCCGAATACGTCCTCGACGTCAGCGTCACGCACTCCGAGCGCCTGATGACCGCGGTGGACCGTGTCCTCGGCGATGCACGCTGGGCGCCTCGCGACCTCGAGGGCCTTGCGGTGTCGATCGGCCCCGGCTCGTTCACGGGCCTCCGAATCGGCGTCAGCACAGCCAAGGGCCTGGCGGTGGCGCTCGGGATACCGATTGCCGCGGTGCCGACGCTGGACGCGATGGCCGCGACCGTGCCGTGGGTGCCGTGGCCGGTGTGCCCGGTGCTGCAGGCGCGGCGTGGCGAGGTTTATGCGTCGCTGTATCGTCATGAGGGCGACGGCCTGCGGCGCGAGTGGGAGTATCTCGCGCTCTCACCCGAGGAGCTGGCGACGCGACTGACGGAGATGACGCTGCTCATCGGTGACGGCGCCGACGGCGTGCACTCAACGCAGGCGCGACGGCTGCCGCCTCCGCGGCGCGTGCCGTCGCCGGCGTGCGTGGCCATCCTGGGCCGCGAGCGCCTGCGGCTCGGTGACACCGTCGGCGCCGCCGAGATCACGCCGTTCTATCTGCGACCCTCGCAAGCGGAGCTTCGACGTCGTGCCACTACGATCGGTTGAGCCGATGCGTCCCGGGGACCTCGAGGAGGTCCTCGCGATCGAGCGTGCATCGTTCACCATGCCGTGGTCGCGCGGGGCGTTCCTGTACGAGATCGAGCAGAACCGCGTGGCGCGCTGCCACGTCGTGCGTGAGGCCGGCGTGATCGTCGGCTATCTCTGTGTCTGGGAGATCGCCGACGAGGTCCACGTCACGAACATCGCGATTCACCCCGCGCACCGGCGTCGCGGCATCGCACGGGAGCTCATGGCGGCCCTGATCGCCGGTGCGCGCGCCCGGGATCTGCGGATGATCGTGCTCGAGGTCCGGCCGAGCAACCAGCACGCGATCGCGTTGTACGAGTCGTTCAACTTCCGGGTGACGGGCCGGCGCCGCGGCTACTACTACGATACCGGCGAGGACGCCCTGGTCATGGAGACGCGCCTGGCCGCCGCGTCATCCGCCGCGGGCGGGAACCAGCGGGCGGGCTAAGCGGTTAGCACGCCGGTGGGCCCTGGCCCCGCGCGCGTTATTCTGTTCGCCGGTGCGCTTGCCCTGGTGCTGGTGAGCCTTCGGCCCGACGTCGCCGTCGCGCAGGCCAGCGCCCAGGAGATCGCACGCGGTCGCTACGTGTTCGGCGCCACCGGCGGCTGCGGCTGCCACACCGCGAAGGGACAGCCGGTCAATGCCGGCGGCCGTCGGTACGACGGACCGTTCGGCACGGTCTATTCGAGCAACATCACCCCCGATCGGGAGACGGGCATCGGCGGATGGACGGACGAGCAGATCATCACGGCGACGCGATCGGGGCGGCGGCCCAACGGCGATCGCCTGTTGCCCGTGCATCCCTATCCGGTGTTCAACGGGATGGCCGCGGACGACCTGAAAGCGCTCACGGCATTCCTGCGAACCGTGCCGGCGGTCAAGCGCGCGAATCACCCCAAGCGCATCACGGTGCCGCTATTCGAATCGGTGTTCCTGCCCGCGTGGCTCACGGCGTTCGCACCACGCGAGACCCCGCCGCCGTCGGCACCCTCCAACGGCGTGCCGCGCGGTGAATATCTGGTGCGCGCGGTTGCTCACTGCGGTGAGTGCCACACGCCCCGCACGATGACCATGGCGACCGACAACAACCGGTTCCTCGGAGGCAATCCGAAGGGCCCCGAAGACCAGGCGATGCCCAACATCACTCCCGACCCCGACACGGGCATCGGGAAGTGGAGCGTCGAGGAGATCGCCGACTATCTCGGCACCGGCAACAAGCCCGACGGCGACGTGGCGGGAGGCCTCATGGGCGAGGTGATCGACGGCACGCTGGCCGGCTACAAAGACCTCACCAAGGCCGATCGGGTTGCCATCGCACAATATTTGAAAACGCTTCCGCCGATCCGGAACAAGATCGTCATCCCGAAGTAGACGTACAGCCGTGAACCCGCGGGACTCCGACCCCGCGAAGACGAGGAGGCGACATGAGCCGACGGACGTGGACGCTGACGGCAGCGGGGCTGGTCTCGATCGTCGCGGTGGGCTGTGCCTCGACCCAGCCGAAGATGACGGCGGAAGAGGCCATCGCCGCGCGCCAGAAGCTGATGAAGGCGCAGGGCGAGGCCTGGAAGAACATCCAGGACAAGACGAAGGCAGGCGACACCGCCGGGGTCGTGCCGGAGGCGCAGAAGCTGGTCGACACCTCCCATCAGATCCCCGCGCTCTTCCCCGAAGGCTCGCTGGGACCCACGAAGACGGCCGCCAAGCCCGAGATCTGGCAGAAGTGGCCGGAATTCGAGGCAGCGGCGAAGAATCTCACGACCCAGTCCGAGAAGCTTCGTGACACGGCCAAGACCGGAGACTCCGCGGCGACCCAGGCCGCCGTGCAGACGTTCGGCCGTCAGGCATGCGGCACGTGTCACCAGCCGTTCCGTGTCCCGCCGCCCCCGCAGCCGCAGCGGTAGAGCGGGAGCGCACTCGTGGTTCGAGCGTTCCCCTTCGCGCTGGCACTGCTGACGGCGGCGCCGCTCACCGCCGCCGCGGATGTGATGAGCTTCAAGCTGCTGACCAATTACTCACAGGCGAGCTTCCGCAGCGACGCGCCGCTCGAGACGTTCGTGGGTACCTCCGCGCTGGAGGGCATCCAGGGCACGCTTTCGGGGGATCCGACGAGGCCGCAGGACGTGAAGGGCAGCGTGAAAGTCGACATGAACCGCGTGACCACCGGCATCGAGAAGCGCGACGCCGACATGCGCGGCAAGAACTACCTCGACACCGAGGTCGAGGGCAACCGCTGGGTGACGTTCGAGGTGCGCAAAGTGGACATCGCAGGCCCGCTGGAGCCGGGCAAGGAAACGCAGGCCAAAGTGCACGGCGTGCTCACGATCAAGCAGAAGCCGGTGGATATCGTGGCCGACTCGACGGTGATGTACATCAAGCTCACACCGGAGCAGGTCGAGCAGCAGAAGCGCTTCGGATTCACGAGCGACAACATCAAAGTGAAATCGAAGCTGAGCTCGACCTTCACCGCGCACGGCATGCAGGTGCCGCAGCTGCTCTTCCTCAAGGTCGCGAACGACATTCAGATGCTGGCCGATCTCGTGTTCGTGCGGCAGTAACTGTAGCGTGGGCCGCAGAACGTCGCGGGGCTGGGGCCCCGCCGTTCGAGGCGAGCCATACGTGAGAATTCCGGAGGGCGGCCGTGTCCGCCCTCCGGAGACAGCCGTGCTAAAATCCGGCCGCTGCCCGATGGCCGGATCTGAAGCGACTTCCCGTGACCCCGCCGCGCTCGTCGAGCGCATGGTGGGCGGCGACCGTCTCGCTCTCGCCCGACTCATCACGCACGTCGAGAACGGCAGCGCTGCGGTGCCGACGATCATGCAGGCCATTCACGCGCGTGCGCGGGACGCCTACGTGCTCGGCGTGACCGGTCCGCCGGGCGCCGGCAAGTCGACCGTGGTGGACCGCCTCACGGCGCGGCTGCGCGCGGAGGGCGACACCATCGGCATCGTGGCCGTCGATCCCTCGAGCCCGTTCAGCGGCGGCGCCGTGCTCGGTGACCGCATCCGCATGCAGGGACACGCGCTGGACGCCGGCGTCTTCATTCGTAGCATGGCCACCCGCGGCTCGCTCGGCGGCCTCGCGCGCGCCACCGGCGAGGTGGTCAAGCTCCTGGGCGCGGCCGGCTATCGCTGGGTGCTCATCGAGACCGTCGGCGTCGGGCAGACGGAGCTCGACATCATGAAGATCGCCGACACGACGATCGTGGTCCTGGTGCCGGAGTCGGGCGACGCGATCCAGACGATGAAGGCGGGGCTGATGGAAGTCGCCGACGTGTTCGTCGTGAACAAGGCGGACCGCGCCGGCGCGCCCGCGCTCATGGCGGAGCTGAAGTTCGCCGCGCATCTGCATCACTCGAGCACGGCCTCGCGCCGCGACGTGGACTGGGAGACGCCCGTCCTTTCGCTCCAGGCGCAGCACGACGTCGGCGTGACGGAGCTGCTGGCCGAGGTGCGCCGCCATCGCGCCGCATTGCAGGCAAGCGGCGCCTTCGCCGCGCGTCGGCGGGAGCGCGCGCGCGCCGAGCTCGAGGCGCTGCTCGTGGACGCGTTCCGCGGCCGCGTGGACCGCGCGCTGCACAGCGGCGCCGTGAAAGCCGTCTTCGACGAGGTCGTGGCGGGCAGCCGTGACCCCTACTCCGCGGCGGCGGCCATCTTGCCCGTGATATCGTTGGAGCCCTCATGACGCCCGCCGGCGTCCCGCTGCGGGACACGTTCTGGAACATTCCGCCGCTCGCACAGAACGCGCTGTACCTCGGCGCAGTCGTCGCGATGGCGGTGTTCGCCTACGGCTTCTACCAGCACATTCGATTATGGATGGCCGGTGGGCCCGAGCGTCGCGTCGATCACGTCGCCCAGCGCGTGACGCTCGTGGCCAAGCACGCGCTCGGCCAGGCCCGCACGCTGGCGCAGGCGTACCCCGGCATCATGCACGCGATCATGTTCTGGGGCTTTCTCGCGCTGTTCATGGGCACGGTGCTGGCGACCATCGACTACGACATCACGCTGCCGCTGTGGGGCTACAAGCTTCTCAAGGGCCGCTTCTATCTCTTTTACGAGACCGTGCTCGATCTCTTCGGCCTCTTCTTCGTCATCGGCCTCGGCATGGCGGTGTGGCGGCGCTTCGTGATCCGACCACACCGCGTCGATCCGACGGCGCGCTTCGCCAACGTGCTGGCACTGCTCTTCGTCATCAACCTCTCGGGGTTCGTGATGGAAGCCTGCCGCCTGGCGGTGACGCAGGTCTGGTGGGCGCCGTGGTCGCCCGTCGGCTGGGCGCTGGGCCAAGGGATGCTGGCGGCGGGAATGAGCGAGGGCGCGCTGCGGGGGACGCACCTGTCCGTGTGGCTCGGCCACGCGGCCCTGTCGCTGTTCTTCATCGCCATCATCCCGTATTCCTATTTCCTTCACCTGCTGACCACGCCGCTCAACATCTTCTTCTCGAAGCTCACGCCACGCGGCGAGATCCGCAAGATCGACAACATCGAAGAAGCCGAGTCGCTCGGGATCAGCAAGCTGGAAGAATTCTCGTGGAAGCGCCGCCTCGACTTCGCGGCGTGCGTGGAGTGCGGGCGCTGCCAGGCCGCGTGTCCCGCGTACATGGCGGGGACGGCGTTGTCGCCCAAGCAGATCATCGTCAAGCTCAAACGCCACATGTACGGGCAGGCGCCGGGGCCGATCCACGGGGAGCTGATCAAGCCGGACGAACTGTGGGCGTGCACGACGTGCATGGCGTGCGTCGAGGAGTGTCCGGCGTTCATCGACATCGTCGACACGATCATCGATCTGCGCCGCTACCTGACGCTGTCGGAAGGCGCGCTGCCGTCGACGGCGCCGCAATCGCTGCAGAACATGCAGCGCTCGGGCAACCCCTGGGGGCTGCCGGCGGGCGAGCGCCTGGCGTGGGCGGAGGGACTCGACGTGCCGGTGATGGAACCGGGCAAGGAGGTGGAGTACCTCTACTGGGTCGGCTGCTCCGCCTCGTACGACAAGCGCAACCAGGCCATCGCACGCTCGGTGGTGGCCATCCTCAAAAAGGCCGGTGTCTCGTTCGGCGTGATGCAGGAGGAGCGCTGTCACGGCGAGGTCGCGCGCCGGCTCGGCGAGGAATATCTCTACCAGACGGTGCAGGCCGAGAACGTCGAGGCCATCAACGGCTACTCGTTCAAGAAGGTGATCACGCACTGCCCGCACTGCTTCAACACGATCAGGAACGAGTTTCCGCAATTCGGCGGCACCTACGAGGTGCTGCACCACTCCCAGGTCATCGACGACCTCGTGCGCACCGGGCGGATCAAGCCGATCAAGCCGCTCGCGGGCAGCGTGGTCTTCCACGACTCGTGCTACCTCGGCCGTTACAACGGCATCATGGACGCGCCGCGCCGGGTCGCGGCCGCGGTGCCTGGCCTTCGCGTGATCGATCCGCCGAACGCGCGCGAGCGCGGCCTCTGCTGCGGCGGGGGCGGTGGCCACATGTGGATGGAGATCAAGTCGGAAAAGCGCGTCAACATCATTCGCACCGAGGAGCTGCTCGCCACCGGCGCCGCAACGGTGGCCACGGCGTGTCCCTTCTGTCTGGCCATGGTGGACCTCGGGCGCAAGGTGGCGGGTGCGGAAGAGCGATTGTCGGTCAAGGACGTGAGCGAGCTCGTCGCCGAGAGCCTGGGATGAGAGCATTGCTGCGCGCGCTGCCCGAGCTCGTCCGGCTCGTGGCCCGCCTCGCCGCCGATCCGGTGCTGCCGCGGGCCGCCAAGATCGCGCTGGCCGCGGCCGTGGTTTACCTGATGTCGCCGATCGATCTGATCCCCGACTTCGTGCCGTTCGTCGGCTATCTCGATGACGCGCTGCTCGCCGCGGTCGTGCTCGATGGCGTGCTGAACTTCGTGGACCGCGGCGTGGTGCTCCGCTACTGGCCGGGCTCGCCGGCCTCGCTCGACCGCCTCGCGCGCGCGGCGAGGCTGCTGGCGATCTGGGTGCCGCGCCGGCTCAAGGCGCGCATCTTCGCGTCGCGCTGAGCCGGCGATGGCCGGGGCCCGTTAGTTCGTCCGGTACGAGACCTCGGTGACGCTCCAGTCACCTTCAGGCTCCGCCAGCCCCTCGGGCAGCGGCCCACCCAGATGCCTGGCGTACAGGCGAGCCGCGACGTCGCGCACGGTCTGGCCCGGGCGCACCTCGGCGTCGGGCTCGATGACGACACGCAGGTTCCAGCACCAGATCGAGGCGAGCGTCTCGAGAGGGTCCTCGTGCTTCTCGATTGCGGCGAGCAGGTCCTTTGCCATCGAGGCGGCCCAGCCTTCGAGCTGCGAACGGCCGAATGGACCCACGCTCTTGAGCTCTTCGGGGGTGAAGCCCGTGCGCGGCGCTCGGCCGGCAAGGATGCTCTGCACTCGATCCGCGTTGTCGGTGACGACGACGACGCCCAGCGGCACCGGCCGCTGAGGCGATCGGAGATCGAGCTGGTACTCCACACGCGCCCATCGCATCCGCATCGAGATCGCCATATGCGCGAGCCTTCCTTTCGTAGCAAACCACCAGCGGGCGTCCGCATGCGGCGCCCGGAGGGTGACTACGCAAGCTCTGCGCCAGACCGATCGGCGCGCAATGTCGCGCAATTCACTGCACTCATGCCGCGGCCCACCGCCGGCGTGCCGACGCACGGGTGTCGCGCTGGCATTGTCGCGTGTGAGTGCCCGCGCGTGTTCTGCGCGGGCGGCAGAATCGCAGCCGCAGCAATGCAGAATGCGGCCGCCCACCTGCCGGCTGCACACTCATGACGCGCCGCGAGTTCGTGCGGGTGCTGGGGGCGGCGATCGCCGCGGGGTGCCCGATCGACGCGCACCGCGCCGATGCCGCCGCCGAGGCGCTCTACGATCCTCCCCGGTTCGGTAACGTCAGTCTGCTGCACATCAGCGACAGCCATGCACAGTTGAAGCCCGTGTACTACCGCGAGCCGAGCGTCAATCTCGGTCTCGGCTCGGCCGCGAATCGGCCGCCGCACCTGGTAGGAGCCCGCCTGCTGCGCTATTTCGGCGTGGCGCCGGGCACGCGAGAGGCGCACGCGCTCACGCACCTCGACTTCGCCCACGCGGCGGCGATCTACGGCCGCGTCGGCGGATTCGCACATCTCGCGACCCTGGTGAAACGCCTCAGGGCGAGCCGTCCGGGGGCGCTCCTGCTCGATGCCGGAGACACGTGGCAGGGCTCCGCGACGGCGCTGTGGACGCGAGGCCAGGACATGGTCGACGCGGCGCGCGCGCTCGGCGTGGACGTCATGACCGGGCACTGGGAATTCACGTACGGCGCCGAGCGCGTGCGGCAGATCGTAGAGCACGATCTCAAGGGCCGTGTGGACTTCGTCGCCCACAACGTGAAGACACTCGAATTCGGCGACCCGGTCTTCCCGGCGTACGTGCTGCGGGAGGTCAACGGCGTCGCCGTCGCGATCATTGGCCAGGCGTTTCCCTACACGCCGATCGCGAATCCACGCGACCTCGTGCCCGAATGGACGTTCGGGATTCAGGAGGCGCACCTGCAAACGGTGGTGGACGAAGCGCGCAACCGGGGCGCGCGCGCCGTCGTCCTCCTCTCCCACAACGGGACAGACGTGGACGTCAAGCTGGCCTCGCGCGTTCGAGGGCTGGACGCGATCATGGGCGGCCACACGCACGATGGACTTCCGCGGCCGCTGATCGTAGACAACGGCGGCCACCGTACCCTGATCACGAATGCGGGCGCCAGCGGCAAGTTCCTGGGCGTCCTCGATCTGGACGTCCGCGATGCGGGCGTTGCGGGCTATCGCTATCGGCTCTTGCCGGTGTTCGCCAACCTCGTCCCGCCGGATGCCGAGATGGAGGCGCTCATCGCTCGCCTGCGTGCGCCATGGCAGACGCGTCTGGCCGAGCCGCTGGCCGTCACCGAGGGCTTGCTCTTTCGGCGTGGCAACTTCAGCGGCACGTGGGACCAATTGCTCGTGGAGGCGCTCATGACGGTGAAGGGTGCGGAGGTGGCGCTGTCCCCGGGCTTCCGCTGGGGCTCGACGCTGCTGCCGGGCGAGACCATCACGCTCGAAGACGTCATGAGCCAGACCGCGATCACGTACGCGCAGACCACGCTCACGGACATGAGCGGAGAGGCGTTGAAGCGCGTGCTCGAAGACGTGGGCGACAATCTCTTCAATCCCGATCCCTACTACCAACAGGGAGGCGACATGGTCCGGACCGGCGGGCTGACGTATGCGTGCGATCCGACGGCGCGTGCCGGCCGCCGGATCTCGGATCTGCGAGTCGCGGGCCGGCCGATCTCGGCGAGTGGCACCTATCGCGTCGCAAGCTGGGCGCCCGTGTCCCGCGAGGCGCGCGCCGCCGGCGGCGAGCCGATGTGGGACGTGCTGGCGAGCTACTTGCGCGATCGAAAGACCGTGCGGCCGCTGCGACCCAACGTGCCGGCGCTTCGAGGTGTCGCCGGCAACGCCGGGCTCGCGCGTTGATCGGTCGCGGGCACCACGCTTGCAGCCGCGCATCTCGCGTGTACGTTCGCCTGGCGGCCGTGCTCGCGCTGGCGCTGGTGACGTCGGGGTGTGTGGCCGTCGCCGCGCTGCCGGCGCTCGGATTGGCCGCGATGAGCGACGCCGCCGGAGCCGGAGCCAAGGCCGGCCTCGACTACACCTTCGGTGGCACGGCGTATCGCACCTTCAGCGCTCCGCTCGACGATGTGCGCTGGGCTCTGCTGCAATCCTTCAACGATCTCGAGATCGACATCACCGAGGACGAAACGTCGGACGACGGCAGCGCGACGATCTCGGCGGAGGCCTTCAAGCGGAAGATCGCCGTGCAGCTCGAGCCGGTGACGCCCGCGCTCACGCGGCTGAAGATGGTCGTGCGTCGTGGCTGGTTCGGGCGTGATCGCGCGACGTCGACCGAGCTGATCGAGCAGACCGAGCGCGCGCTCGCCGAGATCAGGACGTTCGCCGGCGCCTCTCCACGAGCTCCCTGACGAGCGCGGCGAGCGCCGCCGGCTCCACGGGCTTCGTCACGTACGCATCGTAGCCGGCGCCGAGCGCGCGCTCGCGGTCCTCGCGCCGCGCGTGGGCCGTCAGTGCGATCGTCACCAGGCCGCGCGCCAGGCCGCGGCCGTGCAGTGCGCGCAGCAGCGCGTAGCCATCGCGCGCCGGCATCGCGAGATCGCTCACGACGACATCCGGCGGCCGCTCATCGGCGTGGCGCAGCGCCTCGTCCGTCGAGCCGGCGCCGGCCACGTCGGCGCCGGCGCCCTGGAGGATGACGCTCACGAGCTCGCGGGTATCGGGATCGTCGTCGACGACGAGCACGCGCAGATGGGCCAGGAGGTCCTTCGCCGGCGGGGCCGGAAGCTGCGGGAGACGCGACGAGGCGTCGGACAGCGGGCCGCCGATCGGGAGCGTCACGGTGAACGTGGTGCCGCGACCGACGCCTTCGCTCGCTGCCTCGACCGTGCCGCCGTGGCGCTCGACGATGTGGCGCACGATGGAGAGACCAAGGCCCAGGCCGCCGTACTGGCGCGTGATCGTGCTGTCCGCCTGGCGGAAGCGGTCGAAGATGTGCGGCGCGACGTCGGGCGCGAGGCCGTCGCCGGTGTCGGTCACGGTCAGGCAGACGGTGTCGCCGACGCGCCGGGCGCCGATGTCGACGCGGCCGCCCAGGGGCGTGAACTTCACCGCGTTGGACAACAAATTCGCCAGCACCTGCTGCAGCCGGTTGGCATCCGCCTCGAGCCGCGGCAGATCCGCATCCGAGTGCCGAGTCACGACGATGGATTTCACCGCCGCCGCCGCCGCCGTGTTCTCGATCACGCCGTCGATGATCGGAGCCAGCGCGACCGGACGAAGATCGAGACTCAGCTTGCCGGCGACGATGCGGGACACGTCGAGCAGATCCTCGACCAGCTGCGCCTGCAGGCGCGTGTTCCGCTCCACGGTGTCGAGCGCGCGCTCGGCCGCCTCCGGCGCGAGCGTGCCCGATTTCAGGATGCGGACCCAGCCGAGAACCGGGGTGAGCGGCGTGCGCAGCTCGTGAGAGAGCACGGCGAGAAACTCGTCCTTGGCCCGGCTGGCGTCCTGCGCTTCGCGGTACAGGCGGGCGTTGTCCGCGGCGAGCGCCGCCCGCTGCGCGAGATCTTCGGCCAGCGTCAGGTCGGCGAGGGTGTAACGGCGCGCGCCGTTCGCGAGCGCAAATGACACGACACCCAGCGTGCGGCCGCGGGCGCGCAGCGGCACGAGCATGACCGACGTCGGCGGCGTGCCGCTGCCCGCGCCGAGGTACTCCGCGTCCGCTCCGCGCGCGGCCAGCCACTCGTCGCTCACGTCGCGAATGAGCGTCGGCTCTCCGCGCTCGATCACGCCGTCCAGTACGCCCGCGCCGCCGGGCGCGGCAAGACGCCGGCTCGCCAGGCGCTCCTCGACCACCGGGTCGGGATGCGCCGCGGCGAGTCGCCGCAGGCGCCCGCGCGATTCGAGGACGTCGACGAGCACGTAGTCGGCGAGATAGGGAATGGCCACCCGTGCGACGCTCCGCAGGGTCGCCTCGAAGTCCAACGAGGCGGCGAGCACGCGACTGGCCTCGGCGAGAAACGACGCGCGGCGTCCCATCTCCTCGGCCTGCAGGCGCGCCGTCTCGGCGCGGCTGCGCTCCGAGCGATCATCCTCGCGGCGCCGGCGATCGGTCACGTCCCGGACGACGGCCGCGAGGAGACGGCCGGCCCCCGTGACCAACGGCCTGACGCTGACCTCGGCCGGAAAGCGACTGCCGTCACGGCGAAGCCCGAAGACGTCGCCCTGAAGGGCGCGCGCCACGCGGATATCGCTCGGCAGCACCAGGCTCGACGGCCGTCCGACGAGCTCGCCGCGCGCATAGCCGAAGAGCCGCTCGGCGGGCTCGTTCGCGAGCCGGATCGCGCCCTCGCCGTCGACGAGCACGATCGCGTCCGGCGTCGCGTCGAGCACGGCACCGGCCGCGCCGAGACCCGCGGTCGTGGGGACCAGCGGCGGAAGCAGCAGGGCGAGTCCCACCGACGCCACCGCGGTCACCAGCTTGAGGCCGGTGCCCAGCCATACACTCGGCTGCCAGAGACTCCACACCGCGGCGAGGTGCGTGGCGCCGTCGGCGACGACGAACAGCGCGAAGGCGACGAACACGCGACCGTACGGCAAGTCGGTGGGCCGGCGCGCGAAGTGAATGAGCGCCGCCGCGATCGCCGCGCAGGCCAGGCCGATCGAGAGGTCGCTCACGAGGTCGAGGATGACCAGCTGATGCATGACTACCCCAAAAACGGAAAGAGTATACGATGAGGCCCGATGATCGGCGGTCCCCCGATCGAGGTCAACGGCCGCCGGTACGCGCTGCCGCGCCAGCCGGTGGTCGTCGTGTGTGTAGACGGCTGCGAGCCCGCCTATCTCGACCGCGCGATCGAGGCCGGCGCGACGCCGTGGCTCGCCTCGGCGCGCGCCGCGGGTACATGGCTCGTCGGCGATTGCGTGATGCCGTCGTTCACCAATCCGAACAATCTCTCGATCGTCACCGGCGCCCCACCGTCGGTGCACGGAATCTCGGGAAATTATTTCTGGGATCCGCAGGCGGGCGTCGAAGTCATGATGAACGATCCCAAATACCTGCGCGCCGAGACCATCCTCGCGCGGCTCGCGGACGCCGGCGCGGCCGTCGCCGTGGTCACCGCGAAAGACAAGCTTCGGCGGCTGCTCGGCCACGGGATGAAAGGCATCTGCTTTTCTTCGGAGAAAGCCAACGAGACGACGGAGGCCGAGCACGGAATCTCCGACGCGCTGCGATTCGTGGCCCGGCCGCTGCCTTCGGTGTACAGCGCCGATCTCAGCGAGTTCGTCTTCGCCGCGGGCGTGCGGCTCATGCAGACCCGACGGCTGGATGTCATGTATCTGTCGACCACCGATTACGTGCAGCACAAACATGCGCCCGGCACTCCGGAGGCCGATGCGTTCTACCGGATGATGGACGGTTACCTTCGGCAGCTCGACGCGCTCGGCTGCGTCATCGCGCTCACCGCCGACCACGGCATGAATGCGAAGACCGATGCCGCCGGACGGCCGCAGGTCGTCTATCTTCAAGATGTTCTCGACGCGTGGCTGGGCACGGGACGGGCGCGCGTGATCCTGCCGATCACGGACCCTTACGTCGTCCATCACGGGGCCCTCGGCTCGTTTGCTACCATCTACCTGCCCGCGCGGACGCGCGTCGAGGAGGCGATCGAGCGGCTCACGCGGCTGCCCGGCATGGAGGCGGTGCTGGACCGTCGGGAGGCGTGCCGTCGCTTCGAGCTGCCGGAGGATCGCATCGGCGACGTGATCGTGGTGAGCGAGCGACACACGGTGGTCGGCACGTCCGAAGCGCGGCACGATCTCTCGGGACTGGATGCTCCGCTGCGCTCGCACGGCGGGCTCTCCGAGCAGCGCGTGCCGGTCATCCTGAATCGCCCGACGCGGCGATGGCCGGGCGCGCGAGTCCGCAACTTCGACGCCTTCGATCTCGCCCTCAACCGGCTCGCGTGAGCCCTACCTTCGGTAGGACAGACCCCCAGGCGGCGTGAGCGTTTCGCGGCGCGCGCACGTCGCTATCGTGGGCGGCGGCATTCTCGGCTGCGCGGCGGCGTGGCATCTCGCGCGCGCCGGCGCGCGCGACGTGGTCGTGCTGGAGCGCGACGATCTCAACGCGGCGACGACGAGTCAGGCGGCGGGGCTCGTGGGCCAGCTGCGGACCTCCGCCCTCAAGTCGGCCATCGTCGGCCAGACGCTGGCGGATATCGCGCGGCTCGAGGCGGACGGTCTCATCAGCGGCTTCAGACGAACGGGCTCGCTACGCCTGGCGCTGACGCGCGAGCGCGAGGCCGAGATCCGCGAGCAGGTCGCCGCCGCTCGACGCTTCGGCGTGGACGCCACGCTCATCGGCGCCGATGACGTCAGACGGCTCGCGCCGGGCGTGGAGGCGAGCAAGGACTACCCCGCCGCCTGGATGCCGAACGACGGCTACGCGGAACCGTACACGCTGGCCACCGCCTACGCGACGGCGGCGCGCCGGCTCGGCGTCACATTCGTGACCGGCTGCGAGGTGCTGGCGGTCCGCGTCGTCGACGGCCGCGCGCGCGGTGTCACGACGCGAGACGGCGACGTGGAAGCGGACGGCGTGGTCATCGCGGCGGGCGCGTGGACCAGCGGTCTCGTGGCGCGCGCGGGCGGCGCGGTGCCTGCGTTTGCCGTTCGACATCAAGCGTGGGTCACCGCGCCGATGGACTGGCTCACGCCGGGCTTTCCCGTCGTGCGGGTGCCGGACAGGCTGGCGTACCTGCGACCGGAAGTCGGTGGTCTCATGCTCGGCTTCTTCGAGACCACGCCGCTCGGCGTCGACGTCGCGGCGCACGCCGGTTTCAGCGTGGCGGCGACGCCGCGCGATCGCGAGGTGCTGACGGCTCACGCCGCGGCGCTGCTCGACGTGATTCCGGGACTGGCGGACGCGCCCGTGATCGGCGGTACGGCGGGCGTGCCGACGTACACGCCCGACGGCCATTTCGTGGTCGGCGAGCTCCCGGGCGTCGCGGGAGCATTCGTCGCGACCGGGTGCTGCGCCCACGGAATCGCCGGCTCCGGTGGTGTCGGCCGCGCGCTGGCGGAGGCCGTCATGCGCGAGGCGCCCTCGCTCGATCCGCGGCCCATGGCGCCCGGCCGATTCGGCACCCAGGCTTGGGACGCCGCGTGGGTTCGTGTAGCCTGCGAGGAGACGTACGCGCATTACTACGATCTCGTGAGGCGCTGAATGGCCGATCGTGAATGGGTTCTGCTGAATCCGGGCCCCGCCAACACCACCGCGACGGTCCGCGCGGCGCTCGTGATGCCTGATCTCTGCCACCGCGAGCCGGAGTATTTCGAGATGATGCGCCGCTGTCGCGCCGAGATCACACGGCTTGCCGGCTGCGGCGAGGATTGGACGACGGTGCTGTTCACGGGCTCGGGCACCGCCGCCGTCGAGGCCGCGATCTGCTCCGCCGTCCCCGCCGACCGCGCGCTCCTCGTCGTCGACAACGGCGTGTACGGAGACCGCATGTTGAAGATCGCGCGCGCCCACGCCATCGCCGCCCACGCGGTGCCGTCCGACATCTTCACGCCGGTGAGCGCGCGGGATGTCGAGGCGGCGCTGGCGGCGCACCCCGACGTCAGTCACGTGGCCGTCGTCCACCACGAGACGACGACCGGCCTGCTGAATCCGGTCGCCGAGATCGCGCGCGTCGTGCATCGCCTCGGACGCCGCGTGATCGTGGACGCGATGTCGAGCCTGTTCGGCGAGCCGCTCGACGTCGCGCAGGAGCCGCTCGACTACGTCACCGCCAGCGCCAACAAATGCCTGCAGGGCGTGCCCGGCATCTCGTTCGTGCTCGCGCGTCGTGCCGCATTGCAGGCGCTGCGCGGGCGGGCACCGCGGTCCGTATACCTGGATCTGCACGCGCACTTCGCGACGCAGGAGCAGGACAACACGCCGTTCACGCCCGCCGTCCAGGTGCTGCACGCGATGCAGCAGGCGCTGGCCGAGCTCGCGCAAGAGGGCGTCGAGCGTCGCGTCGCGCGCTATGCGGAGAACGCGCGCGTGCTGCGCGAGGGTCTCGAGCGCCTCGGCCTCGAGATTCTCGTCGCGCCGAGCGGGCGCTCGAACATCCTGACGACCTTTCGGCTCCCGTCGGGCGTCGCCTACGATGCTCTGCACGACGCGCTCAAGCGGCGCGGCTACGTGATCTACGCGGGGCAGGGCGACCTCCGCACGTACGCGTTCCGCGTGGCGAACATGGGCACGCTCACGCCCCGGGAGATGGCGGACGTGGTGCGCGCGTTCGCCGATGCGTTCGCCGAGCTCGGCGTCCTCGCGCGTGCCTGACCGAATCGCCGGCCGGTGACGGCGGGCGCCCTCGCTCTGGTGCTCGCGGCCGCCGTCCTGCACGCCGGCTGGAACGCGCTCGCCAAGCGCGGCGCCGATCCGCTCGCGTTTCTGGCGCTGTGCTCCTGCGTGGCCGCGCCGATCGTGCTCCCGTTCGCGGCGCCGGTGCTGTGGCGCGAAGGCGTGCCCGCACGAGCGCTGCCATTCGTGCTCGGAACGATCGCGCTGCACCTGCTCTACTTCTACGCCCTGGGCCGCGCCTACTCCACGGGCGCCTACTCGATCGTCTATCCCATCGCGCGGGGGCTCGGCGTCGCGCTGGTTCCCATCGGCGCATATCTGCTGCTCGACGAGCGGCTCTCACCGATCGGCATCACCGGCATCGCCTTGGTGATCCTCGGCGTTATGGCGCTGCACCAGGTCGGCCAGCGCCACGCGATCGCCACGGGCGCCACGCTGGGTGCGGCTACGCTCTGGGCGGTGATCACCGGGCTCAGCGTCGCCGCCTACTCGCTCAACGACAAAGCGGGCGTGGCGCGCCTGCATCCCGTCGCCTACATGTTTTTGATCGAAGCCGGCTGCGGTCTCGTGATGCTCCCGGCCGCGCTCCTCACGCGGCCAGCGGCGGTACGCCACGAGTGGGCGCTGAACTGGCGCGCGATCCTTGCGGTCGGCGCCATGAGCGCGGCCGGCTACACCCTCGTCCTGCTTGCGTTCAGGCTTTCGAAAGCGGGCTACGTCGTCGCCGCCCGCGAGCTGTCGATCGTGCTCTCGGCGCTCATCGGCACGCTCTGGATGGGCGAGGGGCGCGTCGGACCCCGTCTGGCGGCGGCGAGCATCGTGCTCGCCGGAGTCGCCTGCGTGGCGCTCGCGCGCTAGCGGCGCGCGCCGAGGATCTCGGCGATGCGCCGGGGCAGGGGCGCCGTCTCGAGCTCCTCGAGCGTCAGCGACAGGCTGATCGACCAGTTCGGGCGCTCGAACGCAGTGCCGGGAACGTTGGGACGCTCGGGCGCCGCGAGCGCGTCGTCGAGCGTGGCCGTCACGAGCAGCGAGGGTGCTTCGGCCAGTCGCGCGTGCACCGCTTCGATCACGTCGGTGACCGCCGCGTCGTCGCCGAGACCCGCGAGCTGCGACAGGCGCGCGCGCGTGAAGTCGAGCGCCGTTTCGTCCTTCACGAGACCAAGCCCCACCAGCTCGCGGACATCGGCGCGCGTCCAGAGTCCGGCGATCGTGGGCAGATCGTGAGTCGCGACGGCCGCCATGGCCAGGCCCGGGTACTGCGCGGGCGGCCGCTCCTCGAACCACGCCACGCGGTACGACAGGATGCCGTGCTCGGCGAGCTTCTCGCGCACTCCTTCCTCGACCGTGCCCAGATCCTCGCCGACGATGGTCGCGCGCGCGCGCTGACTCTCGAGCGCGACGATGGCCAGCAGATCGTCGGCGGGATACCGGACGTACGCGCCCTCGGCCGGCGGCAGGCCGTGCGGGATCCAGAACAGTCGGAACAGGCCCATGACGTGGTCGATGCGCAATCCTCCGCCGCGGCGCAGCGAGGCGCGGATCGTCTCGATGAAGGGCTCGTAGCCGAGCGCTCGGAGCTGATGCGGCACGAACGGGGGCAGGCCCCAGTCCTGCCCACGCGTAACGAATCGATCCGGAGGCGACCCGATCGACGCGCGCGTCGCGAGGGCGTCCTGCCACGCCCATGCGTCGGCGCCGTCCGGGTCCACGCCGATCGGGAGGTCTTGCATGATGCCGACCTCCGCGGAGGCTGCCGTGAGCTGTTGCTCCGCGAGCCACTGCAGCCACTGATGAAAGCGTACCCGGTCGCTGTGCGCGTCGGCAAAGCGCGCGACCTCGGGCGAGGTCGGGCGTCGGAGCCCGGACGGCCAGCCGTGCCACCCGCCGCCGTGATGCTCGGCCAGCGCGCAGAAAATCCCGAATTCCCAGAGACTCCTGCCGCGCTCCCTCACCCAGCGGTCGAAGTCCTCGCGGCCGGCGTTGCCTTTGGCCCAGATGCCCTCGAGCGCGTCCATCTTCAGATCGAAGATCCGCGCGCGATCGATCACACGATCGGCGTCGAGGGCGCGACCCAGGCCGGCGAGCCGCTCGAGATCGGCGCCGAGCGCCGAGGCGCCCGGCGCTTCTTCGACGCGCAGATAGAGCGGATTCACGAAGCGTCGACTCGAAGGGTAATAGGGGCTGGGCTGCTGCGCCCGCAGGGGCAGCGGTGCGGACAACGGGTTGATGAGGATCGTGCTCGCGCCCAGACCGGCCGCCCAGCGCCCGAGCCGGCGCAGGTCGGCAAGATCGCCGATACCCCAGGATTGCGTCGAGCGCGTCGCGTACAGTTGGGCGGCCCAGCCCCAGGCGCGATCCGAGGGCACCGGGCAACGACCGGGGCTGACAATGAGCCGAATCGGAGGCCCGTCGTCGGCGGGACGAACCTCGTGGTAGCCGGACGGAACGTCGTGTGGCAGCGTGCCGTCGACGTCGAGCGTGCCGCCATCTTCGAGCACGAGGCGAGCCGGCGCCGGAATCTCGATCCGCTCACCGGCGCGCCGCACGAGCACCGGGGGCGGAGGCGGCGCATCGCCCTCGGCGCCCATCGCACGACGCAGCGTCTCGCGCGTCGTCGGCGAGAGCGTGCGCCATTCGCCGAAGGCATCGTGATAGCCGT
>Ga0075431_100002062_pt1 | contig 19203 bp, 16 predicted proteins | sample RhiMetdeltSRZDD5_FD_75297 | JGI IMG/M metagenome (GOLD analysis project Ga0075431, IMG submission 75297) | Populus rhizosphere microbial communities from Tennessee, USA - Rhizosphere MetaG P. deltoides SRZDD5 | ecosystem: Host-associated > Plants > Roots > Rhizosphere > Soil | place: USA... | reverse complement strand
ATCCCGGCGGAGTTGATCGAATCGGAACTGTTCGGGCACACGGGGACGGCATTCACCGGCGCAAGGCAGCCGCGGGCCGGGCTGATCGAAGCCTCCGACGGCGGCACGCTATTCCTGGACGAGGTCGGAGAACTGCCGCTGCCCGTGCAACCGAAGCTGCTGCGCTCGCTGCAAGAGGGCGCGGTTCGCCGCGTCGGAGCGAACGTTGAAAAATCTATCGACTTGCGTGTAGTCGCGGCGACCAACCGGGACCTGGAACAAGACCTGCGTGACGGGCGCTTCCGCGAGGATTTGTTCTGGCGATTGAATGTCATTCGGCTCAAAGTACCGCCGTTGCGTGACCGTTCATTCGACATCCCGTTGCTGGTCGAGCATTTCGTCAACAAAGCGACCGAAGCCGCAAAAAGGCCGCCACTCGACGTGTCTTCCGAGGCGCTCGCCATTCTCACCGCTTATTCATGGCCAGGAAATGTGCGCGAGTTGGAGAACGCCATTGAGCGTGCGGTCGCGTTTGCGTGCGGAACAGTGATCACTCCCGATGATCTGCCTGAGCGCGTGCGCACAAGCGGCAGCGCATCGGCGCTGATAGCGCGCTCGGTCGAACAGAATATGACGATACGCGAATTGGAGCGTGATTACATATTGGAAGTCTTGCGCCGGACTGGCGGCAATAAATCGCGCGCGGCGGAACTGCTCGGCCTTGACCGCAAGACGCTCTACCGCAGACTCGATGAGTATCGCGCCGAAGGAGTGCCCGGCCTATAGCTCAGACCGTTGTCGAGCGCAACTGGTCTGCGCTCCTCCCCATCGCCCATTTGAGAGCAGGCGGCGTTAACAGCGTAGTCACAATGACCATGATCACCACCACGCTGAAGGTTGCCGCGCTGACGACCGGTTCGCTGGCGCCTTGCGCGTCGGGCAGCATCAAAGAAGCGCCGATCCCGGCGAAGATCAACCCCACCTCGCCGCGCGGGATCATCCCCAGCCCGATAGCGAGACGATTGATTCCTTTCTCAGCGACCGCCAGTGAACAAACCTGCTTGCCGATGATCGCGGCCATCGTGAGCGTAACCGCGAATCCCAGCAGTTCCAACCGCCCGAACGCGCGCAGATCCACCTTCAACCCCATGAGCACGAAGAAGAGCGGAACCAGCAGATCACTCACTGGCCGGATCAGTTCTTCGAGGTTCTTCTCACCCTTGTTGCGGAAGGACTCATAGTAGGCTTCATCCAACACCAATCCGGCGGCGAACGCGCCGACGATCGGCGCCAGCCCGACCAGCGCCGCCACCCAGGCCAACAGAAAACAGAACGAGATCGCCAGCGCCATCAGCATGCCGCGAACTTCCCATCTGCCCACGCGATGGAACAGGCGCGGCGCGATATACCGTCCGGCGACGACCGCGCCGATCAGAAAGACGACGGCTTTGACCGCGATGAGCGCGACGCCGGCCATCGACAGCGTAGTTCCGGCGTGTGCGGCTTTGATCGCGCCGGAGACGACGGCCAGGATCAATAGCCCCAGCACGTCGTCAATCACCGCAGCGCCCAGAATGATGCGTGATTCACGCGCCTGCAATTTGCCCATGTCCTTGAGTACGCGAGCTGTGATGCCGACGCTCGTGGCGCAGAGCGTCGCGCCGATGAAGATGTGGCCGAGCGTCGCTTCCCTGGGCAGGAAATAGGCCGCCACACCCCAGCCGAGAAAGAACGGGGCGATGACACCAGCCACCGCGACCAGCAGCGACGACCAGCCGACTTCGAGCATGGCGCCGACGTTCGATTCCAGACCGACCTCGAAGAGCAGGATGATCACGCCGATCTCAGCCAGCGCGCCGATCACCGCGTTGGTCTTGAGCGGCTCGAATCCTATAAAACCAATGAGCGCGAGATTGCCGACGATGATCCCGCCTATCAATTCGCCGAGCACGGCGGGCTGTTTGATCCGCTCGAAGAATTCGCCGCCGAGCTTGGCGATCACCAGCAATACCGCGATCCCGCCGAGCACCATTGGATCAAGCCCATGCGCGCCGTCGTCCGCTTTAGAATCGGCCAGAGCCGCCTGTGTCAGTAGCAACGCCGCCAGGAAGCTCATCGCAACCATCATCAAAACTCTTCGCATCATCCTCCCAAGCGGAAATAGTTCATTCCGCCTCATCAGGCGACCTTCAACAGGCCAGGTCAACGAGTAATCCGGCTCCCATCGCTGTGCGCTAGAGCAATTCCTCTTCTGTTCTCAATCAACTTGTCAACCAATGGCAGCTTGCGTCCGCGCCACACGCGCCCTTTCCTGATATCAGCGACGTTGATGACAAACTGCGTATCAACGCTAACGCGATCCAATATCCGCTGCAAGTAATGATCTTCGAGCAACGGGGCCGAGACGCCCGCGCTCTGTAACTCGGCCCGCAGGCTGTCGAGCGCAAAGGCTCCTCGATCATAGACATCAGGATACACATGCAAGACGCCCCCTTCGACAACTTGCAGATCATAGTTGATGTCTACCAATACCGGCGGACCGAGCGCCGCCGCGAACCTTTCATGACTGTCTCTCAACTGAGCGATTCGCGATTTCTCCACAGGCGGATCGCGCGCCGTGACGATCTTCTCCGCCAGATCGAGTAGATCGGCCCTGAGCATCAGAATACAACCATGCGAAACGGCGCGACCGATCTCGCCCGCTTTCGTGGCTTCGTGAATCATATAGCCCGCGCCCAGTGGGATTTTGATCTTGCTTAGGGCAGGGCGCGTAACGTTCGACTTGGTCTTTTCATCTGGCGATACGCCATTGCCACGGGGCGCCCACTCGCCGCCAGATGGGATCCAGGAAGGATTGAAAATAATGGCCCTGGCCTCCCGCTCACCAACCGGGACTGGGAAATTCTTTTGGCCAATACCGATGTAATAGGCGCTGACCACTTTATCATGCTGCCAGAGTGTCAGTTGGAAGGCCGGCGCGTTGACCGTGATCCGAATGTCTGGCTCTCCGGCCATTAGTTTTGTCCTTCTGATTCCCCCGCCGGTCAGCTTGTCCGAGCGCGCCGACTCATCCGTGCCCACCGAGCCGCCGACCACGTCGAGTCGGGCGGCGATTCCGTCGCCTGCTGTATCAACGGTAAGCGCGATCATTTCAGTCCGTTTTTTTGAGCCGTCATGATAGATAGCCTCCGCCCATACCTGACCGGCGAAGTCGGGAGTGAGATTCTGTTGCGTCACGAATCTTCCACTTGCACGATCAACCGGCGTCGCGAGCGTTCGAAGCGCCAGGTAATCCTCCTCTACACCCTGCGGGCGGACCAGAATCTGTACTCGTTCGGCTCCCGGCGCAGTCACGGCTACCGTGACTGCATCCGCGGCGGCGATCTTCCATTCTCCACTGCCCTGTTCGAGCGGCGCAATTTCGATCACAGGCGCCAAATCCTGTCGCTTGCCAATGGAATCGGCGTCTTCGCGGATTCGTTTACAAGTGTGCGCCGCAAGAATTAGCGACAGGGCCATACCTGTCGTGACAATCTTTTTCATAAGCTCGCCTTTATGGATGAGTCCTGATTACGTCTTCCCGAATTGGTGCAACCAGTGTGCCCGTGATATGAGCGAGTGATACGTAACCGCAGTGACGGTCGTGTCGTCAGCTTGAAGGTCAAAATCGGCGCGCTTTCGCATGTCCCCCTAGACGTTCGCGTCGCGCCGATCTTCATTGAAGTGTGGCATCCGGCTACACGCTGTCCCAGGCGTCTACAAAAAAGCCATCACGAATTCATCTCGCCTGACGCTTCAACGCGGTGATTCCGAAAGGCGTTGGAGAATAACCCCTCTTGGGCACGATGCTTGTAACTCTTACAAGCGCCTCTATTGAGGTAAATCCAACTGCAGAACCGGCGCCCCGCGTTGGCAAGGGGAGATCACTGTGAATTGAGATCCTCTCGATCTGGGCGAAGAACTCAGGTCGAAATCAATTCACCAGCGGTTAGCATGACGCGGGGCGCCGGGAAAAGGCCGGTTGACCGGGCATGTGGTTGGGGATTGAATCAGGAAAATGGCGTGAAAATGAGCTTGGTGAAGTGAATTGTCGTAAGCTTCCTTTTTCAGGGCGCACGGTCGCAGAAACATCGACGGGAATTGTAAAACAACCAAGTCAGGCTGAGTCTGTCGTAAATTCCCGGCCAGTCGATATCTCGGCTGGGCGCCCGTTTTTTATCCTCAACTCGTCAAGACGCATCGAATCTTCCGGCGCCAGGAATAGCCGGTAGCCAGATGGTGAAAGCCGCGCCGCCCTCCGTTTGATTGGCCGCTTCGATCCATCCGTCGTGTTCTTCAACAATGCGGCGCGCGACGGACAACCCGAGTCCTGTGCCTTGGCCTACCTCCTTGGTCGTGAAGAACGGATCAAAGATATGCGCGAGATGCTCCGGCGAGATTCCTGAACCCGTGTCCGATACGCGCAACCCAACAAACGTCCCGCCGTTTCTGCGTCGCTCTTCCGGCTCGACTTCGATCTGCAACAGGCCTCCCTGCGCCATCGCGTGCAGCGCGTTGATACAGATGTTCATCAGCGATTGCTGCAGCAAAGCTCGGTCACCTTCGACAACATTGGAGCAATGATGATTGTTCCGGGGAACTTCGACCCTGACGCCGGACTTCGCGGCGTCGGTTTCGATCAGTTCGGCGACCGTGGCGATCAGGCGAGCCGGTTCGATCGCTTGGCGCCGCAGATTGAACGGGCGCGCCAACGTGAGCAACTGACGAACGATGTCGGCGATCGTGTCGGCTTGCGCGCCAATGATGTCGAGATTGCGCGCGCGTTTTTCGACGGGCGCGTCCGGACGTTCGCGCAGCATCTCGACGCGGCCTTTAATGACGTTGAGCGGCGCGCCCATCTCGTGCGCGACGCCCGCCGCCAGACGGCCCACTGAAGCTAGACGCTCACTGTGGCGCAGTTCGCGTTCGAGCGCCAACCGCTCTTCCGCCTGGAGTTCGGCGGCGAGCCGCTGCTCGGCCAGACTTTCGGCCATGCGGTTGAATTCGCTCGCGAGTTGCGCGATATCATTGCTGATCCCCGGCGCGACGACGCGATACGCGAGGTCGCCCTGACCGATGGCCTTGGCCCCGACCAGCAGCTCTTTGATCGGCCGCAGCAGGCCGTAACGCATCACCAACAGCACGACCATGATGATCGCGGCGAACAGCGCCAGCGTGATCAGGGCGATGTCGCGGCGGGCGCTGGCGTATTTAGCCTTGATGAAGTCGGTCGGTTGCGAAATCTCGAAGGCCCCACGCCGCGCGGCGCTGATGCGAACCGGCATGACTACCGAATAAACCTCGCTGTCGCCGCGGCGCTGCGTGATCTCGATCGGCTCCCCCGTCGCAATCACACGTTGCGCCTCAGGGCTCTCGACAATTTTCTCGGCATCCAGCGGGTTGGAAAACATCGCCACGCGCCCCTCCTCGTCGAACAGGATGACGCTGAAAACTCTGGGGTTTTCACTCAGGTGATCGATCAATCGCTGAGCGTCGCCGATCCGGCCGGCGCGGTAGCTATCCTCCAGTGTAAGCCGCAGCGTGATGGCATGCGCGTACAGTTCATTATGCAAAGCCCGCGCGTGAATTTCCTCGCGCTGCCGCAGGATGAAATAACCGCCCAGGGCCATCACCATCCCGACGGCTATGGTCAGAAGTAAAATCAATCTGGCGCTCAGACTCATGTGGCGTACCTTTCCGGCGAGTGACGCCTCGGCAGACGCCCTGTCGCGGGGCGTTTTCACAAAATTAAGCAAATTGGCCAGCAAATTTCCCGCCATACGCCTGAAGCCAGTTTTATACGGCCTTCAGACATTCCACTGTCCCAGATTGCCACATCCGAAAAAGTGAATTAATGACTTGAAGGATTCCCCTTCACATCGAGGGCGTCATAAATCCGCAGTAACACGCTCTCCAACAGCCGCGGCACGCGGCTTGTAGCGGATCAGCCTGCAATGCTCTCAAGCTCAATGTGAGATGAAGTAATCACTCAGCCCAATAGAAATAAAGATCAGGGGGAGAGATTGAAGGATAAGACAACGACAATTGAGGCGCGTGTTCCTACGGCGACTTACCGCTTGCAGTTCAATTCGCAGTTCACTTTCAAGCACGCCGCCAAGCTGGTGGATTATCTGTACGACTTGGGCGTCAGCGATTGTTATGCTTCGCCGCTCCTCATGTCGAGGCAAGGCAGCCCGCACGGTTACGACATCACCGATCATTCGAAGCTCAACCCGGAAATCGGTTCGGGGGAAGAGTTCGCCGAGTTCACGCGGCGTCTGCGACAGTGCGGAATGGGCTTGATCCTGGACGTCGTGCCCAATCATATGAGCATCGCAGGTTCTAGCAACCGCTGGTGGAACGACGTGCTCGAGAACGGCCCCAGTTCGCCTTACGCGCAGTTCTTCGACATTGACTGGCGGCCCCCAAAGCCCGATCTGGCCGGTAAGGCGCTGCTGCCGATGCTCGGCGATCAATACGGCCGCGCGCTGGAAAATCAAGAGATCGCGGTCAACTATCGGCAGGGGGCGTTCTTCGCCAATTACTACGAGACAGGGTTGCCCGTCGCGCCGCGCAGCTACATTCAAATTCTCGAACCGATGCTGCCGGAAATGATAGCGGTTTACGGCGCCCATCATCCGCACGTCCTCGAACTGGAAAGCATTATTACCGCGCTCGGCCACCTGCCGCGACGCGACGAAACCGCCCCCGAAATGGTCAGGGAGCGCCAGCGCGAGAAGGAGATCATCAAGCGCCGGATCGATCTGTTGCTGACAGAATGCGACGTGGCGCGTCGCGCCCTGGACAATTCGCTACGCGACCTGAACGGGACGAAGGGAACGCCCGAAAGCTTCGACCGGCTGGAGCGGCTGCTGGCCGATCAGGCCTACCGGCTCTGCTTCTGGCGCGTCGCCGCGGACGAGATCAATTACCGGCGTTTCTTCGACATCAACGAGCTGGCAGCGATCCGTGTGGAGGACCCACAGGTCTTCGACGCCGTTCACGAGTTGATCCTGCGCCTGATCGAACGAGGCTTCGTAACCGGGCTGCGGATAGACCACGTGGACGGCTTGTTCGAGCCGGTACAGTACCTCGATGATCTGCAGGCTGTGTGTCTGGAGGCGCGGACGCGATCGGAGGCGGCGGGCGCGATCGCCACTGAGAGTTCACCAGCGTACCGTGTCGCCGATCCCGGTAAGCCTTTTTACATCGTCGTCGAGAAGATTCTCAGCCACGGCGAATTGATGCGCCCGGACTGGCCGGCGCACGGCACGACCGGTTACGGATTCCTCAATCAACTCAACGGCGTCTTCGTCGAAAGGGCCAATGAAGCCGGAATGCGCCAGCTTTACGAGCGCTTCACGGGCGAGGCGCCGAACTTCGCCGATCTGACCTACGAGTGCAAGAAGCTCATCCTGCGCGTGGCGATGTCGAGCGAGTCCCACGTGCTCGCTCGTGGGCTCGACAGGATCTCGGAGCAGCGGCGCTGCTCGCGCGATTTCACGCTCAACAGCCTGCAATACGCGCTCGACGAGGTCATCGCCTGTTTCCCGGTCTATCGCAGCTACACGCGCAAGGAACAATCCGAGGTCTGCCAGGAGGACCGTCGCCATATCATCAAGGCCATCGGCGAGGCCAAACGTCGCAACCCGGCCACCAGCCCTTCGACCTTCGATTTCATAGGCAAGCTCCTGCTCCTCGAAGAACCCGGCGGGCTGACCGAAGAGCAGCGGGACGCGCGGCGCGATTTCATCCTGCGCTTCCAGCAACTGACCGGGCCGGTGATGGCGAAGGGGGTTGAGGACACGGCCTTTTATCGCTATTACCCGCTGGCCTCGCTGAACGAGGTCGGCGGCGATCCGCAGCGGTTCGGGATTACGGTCGAGGAATTCCACGGCCTCAACGCGCAGCGAATGGTCGAACGCCCTCACAGCCTGTCGGCCACCTCCACGCACGACAGCAAACGCGGTGAAGACGTGCGCGCGCGGATCAACGTCCTTTCGGAGATTCCGGGCAAATGGTATCGCGCCGTTTGTCGATGGAGAGACATCAACCGCGACAGGAAGGCCTGGCTCGAAGGAGAAGAGGTTCCCGACGCCAACGACGAGTATCTGCTTTACCAGACTCTGATCGGCGCGTGGCCGCTCGAGCCGATGGATGAGGCGTCTTACTCCGAGTTCGTCCGCCGCATCCAGGAATACCTGATCAAGGCGATGCGCGAAGCCAAGGTCCACAGCAGTTGGATCAGCCCGAACGAGGAATACGAGCGCGCGACGCGTGATTTCATCGAGGCGACCCTGGAACTGGAAAAGACCAACCGCTTCCTCAGATCGTTCGTGGAGTTTCACGCGCCAATCGCCCGCGCCGGAATGTACAACTCGCTGGCCCAAACATTGTTTAAGATCACAGCGCCAGGCGTGCCCGATTTTTATCAGGGCGCTGAACTCTGGGACTTCAACCTGGTGGATCCGGACAACCGACGCCAGGTCGATTTCGCGAAGCGGCGGGCGTCGCTCGCGTCGTTGCCAACTGATGAGGACAGGGATTTGACGGAGCTTGTCAGCCAGCTCATCGCGAACCCGCAGGACGGACGGATCAAGCTCTACCTGACGAGCCGCTCGCTTCGGTTCCGCCGCGAGCGCCAAACATTGTTCGCCGAAGGAGGCTATCTACCTCTGGCCGCGCGCGGGCAGAAGGAGAATCACGTCATAGCCTTCGCCCGCGTATTGAGAGAACAGGTCGCGGTAGTCGTGACCGGACGGTTCTTCACACGGCTCGCGCGTCAGAATCAACCGCCGACGGGGAGCGGCGTTTGGGGCGATTCGGCTGTAGCGCTGAATTACGTATCCGCCGCAGGGCTGTATCGAGACATTTTCACCGGGCAACGGATTCGCGCCGAACGCAGCGGAGCCGGAGTCGAGCTGCCGTTGGCGCATGTCTTCGCTCATCTACCGGTGGCGCTGCTGGAAAGCGTAAAGGAATGAAAAGGAGAGGCATGAGAGACATGCTCAGTGACGACGCGCTCTGGTTTAAGGGCGCGATCTTCTATGAAGTCTATGTGCGCGGGTTCTACGATTCGAACGCGGACGGCGTCGGCGATTTTCGCGGGCTGACCGAAAAGCTCGACTACATCCAATGGCTGGGGGTGGATTGCATCTTGTTGCTGCCGATTCACGCTTCGCCACTGCGCGACGGCGGTTATGACGTCTCGAACTACTATGCGATTCTGCCGGAGTACGGAACGCTCGAAGATTTCAAACATTTCCTCGACGCGGCGCACGCGCGTGGCATCCGCGTGATAGCCGATCTCGTCCTCAACCACACTTCGGATCAGCATCCCTGGTTTCAGGAGTCGCGCAGGGCGCCCGATGCGCTGAAGCGAGACTGGTACGTCTGGAGCGACACAGATCAGAGGTACAAAGAAGCGCGGGTCATCTATGCGGACACTGAACGTTCGAACTGGGCCTGGGACGATCAGGCCAAGGCCTTTTACTGGCATCGCTTCTTCAGCCATCAGCCCGACCTCAACTATGAAAATCCGGAAGTGCGACAGGCGATGCTCGATGTGATTTCGTTCTGGCTCGAGATGGGGGTTGACGGCCTCAGGCTTAACGCCGCGCCTCACCTGTTCGAGAGGGACGGGACGATTTGCGAGAATCTTCCCGAGACTCACGCCTATCTCAGGCGGCTGCGCGCGTTCGTTGATGATAAGTACCCGACCCGTATGCTGATGACCGAAGCCGATCAGTGGCCCGAAGACGTTTCGGCCTACTTCGGCGACGGCGATGAGCTCCACATGGCTTACCACTTTCCGATCATGCCGCGCTTGCTTATGGCGTTGCGGCGGGAAGACCGCGGGCCGATTGTTGAAATCCTCGAAAAGATGCCCCACATTCCCGAAACGTGTCAGTGGGGAGTGTCTCTGCGCAGTCACGATGAGATGACGCTGGAGACGTGCGCTGCCCGTGGGCGCGATCATCGGGCGGAGTACGCGAAGAGCCTCAACAACGACGCGCGCCGACGCCTGGCCCCGCTGTTGGATAATGGCCGCCGCCGCATCGAGCTGATGAACGGGCTGATCCTGAGCCTTCCCGGTAGCCCGTTCCTTTACTACGGCGATGAGATAGGGATGGGCGATAACGTCTACCTCGGCGGACGCCACGGCGTTCGCACGCCGATGCAATGGTCTCCAGACCGCAACGCGGGCTTTTCCAGAGCCGATTTAGCGCAGTTATATTATCCGGTGATTACGGATTCGGTATACGGTTATCAGTCGGTCAACGTCGAAGCGCAAATGCGGGTTTCGACTTCGATTCTTCACTGGATGCGTGGGGCGATTGCGCAGCGCAAGCGGCATCCGGTATTCGGGCGCGGCTCACTGAAACTTATCGAGCCGGAGAACCGGAAGATTCTCGCTTTCACACGCGGCTATCGGGATGAGATCGCGCTGTGCATTTATAACCTCGCGCGTTCGACGCAACCTGCCGAACTCGATCTCAGTCAATACGAAGGCTATACTCCGTTGGAGATGTCGGGCCGAATTCGATTCCCCAGGATAGAGAGGCGTCTTTACCAGATAGCCTTCAACGAATACGGCTTCTTCTGGTTTTTGCTTGAGAAGGAGGACAGGTAGAGAATACCCAAGGCCACATAATCAACCGGCGACACGTAATAATAGGAGAGGTTTCATGTCAGAAAAAGATGTATTTGCTCAACGAAAGACAGGGCTGGAGGAAGAATACTTCCGCAAGAAGGAGCATGAACTGCTCGAACAAATCCGACGTCGCGCCGCATTGCAGGCCGAGCGCGAAGAACTAGCTGAAGCCACGGGTATCGCGGATGAAGAGATTCTGGCGACGTTGCGGGAGATGGGCTACACGCGCGAAACGGTAGAGCTGTTGCATCTGGTCCCGCTGGTTCAGGTAGCCTGGGCCAGCGGCAGTGTCACACCTCGCGAGCGCGAGTTGGTGTTGCGTTTGTCCGAATGGCGCGGCGTGCGGATGGACAGTCCGGCATGGGAACAGTTGAACAACTGGCTCGACGAGCGTCCTTCGGACGATTTCTTCTTGAAGACGCTGCGTATCATCAGGCGCCTTCTTGATTCTCAACCGATGAAGGAGCAAGTCACAGGCAGGACGGGCCTGATCAGTTTCTGCATCCGCATCGCCAACGCTTCCGGCGGCTTCCTGGGCATCGGCAGTAAAATTTCTGAAGGCGAACAGGCGGCGCTCGAACAAATCGTCGAAGAGCTGAACAGGAGAAACCCGGAAGCGGCGCCAAGTGTGTTTGAAGGGTGCTGAAGGTCGAGGCTCTAGGTCAAATCGTCGCGCTTGCTTGGTAATAGCAGCTCAGCTTTTGGATAGATCGCTCGAAACCACTCAGAAGCTTAAAATCCAGACTGGTAAAGGGTTACTGCCCTGAAAGTCAGCAGCAAAAAACAAGTTTGGTACATTTCTTGACAACCGACCGACGGTCGGTCTATTTTATCCTCACCTATGACAAGAATAATAAAGAAGGCTGATGAACGTCGAACAGAGATTTTGGACGCGGCGCAACGCCTATTTCTGAGTCGCGGCTACGATGCAACCACGGTGAACGATCTGATCACTGCTGTCGGGATCTCGAAGGGCGCTTTCTATCACCACTTTTCTTCGAAGGATGATGTTCTCCGCGCGCTTGTTTGGCGCGTGGCCGAGCAAGGGCTTGCGGCAGTCTTGCCCCTGTTTGAGCAAGATGATCTCACGCCGCTCGAGAAGTTGAAGGCGTTTTTCAAAGACGGGCAACAGTACAAAAAAGAGAACTCCACCGCGCTTCGCTCAGTTATCAATGTGCTTTTTCGAGAAGAAAACCTGCGCCTGCGCTTGCAGTCGGCCGAACAGATGACCGAGATCATTGTGCCTCACCTCGGGAGGGTTCTCGAGAAAGGCGCCGAACTGGGCGAGTTCGACATCGAAGACCCGGAAGAGACGGCGCGCCTCGTCCTCAACCTCGGGTCGCTCTTGCATGAGGCGTTTGCGGTGGCCTTGAAGCTCGGAGAGTCGCGCAAATCGGAGGCGATCCTGCTCCTCCGTAAGCGCACCGACAGTTGCGAGAGAGCCATCGAGCGTCTTCTGGGCATTCCCAAACATAGTTTATCGATTGTTGACCCTGAACTAATTGAATTGTTCCTTGCGCAGTCGCCGGACGATGGCGCCGACCGGTAACTCCGGAGAAGAATGAAGGTAACCGCATGGAAAGCGCACATTCAATCATCCAAACCAGAATTGCGGGAGAACTTTTGAGAGAAGTTACTGTAATCAGATGCCGAAGCGCGCGACATCGCGACTTATATTTACATGCCGCAATGAAATCTGCGCTGGAGACGATGAGCAAGGGCGTATGCGAATTCTATTGCTGACAATGGGCACGCGCGGCGATGTCCAGCCGTTTGTGGCGCTGGGTAAGAGGTTACGGCAGGCCGGTCACGAAGTGGCCGTGTGCGCCAGTTCCGGCTTCGCTCCGTGGATCAAGGAGCATGGCCTGGGATATGCGTACATGAATAACGACATCCTTGACCTGGTAAACAGTGACGCCGGCCGCAGGGCGATGGAAGGGGCGGGCGGCGTGGCCGACATACCAAAACGAATGCTTGAGTCGGCCCGGCGGTTCAAGCCGATCTTTCGCCGCGCGCTGGCGGAACAGTGGGAAGCGGCGCAAGGGGCGCAGGTCATTATCTACAACCCTAACGCCGTCGGCGGTTATCACATCGCTGAGGCCCTGGGCATCGTCGGCATCATGACCGACGCCATCCCCACCTGGGTTCCGACCAGCGCCTTCCCGCACATCGTCGCCCCTGACCTGAAACTCGGCGGCTGGTATAACCGGCTCACGCACCGATTCATCGGAGTGATTCCCCGGCTGTTGTTCGGCAGCGTGGTTAGCCGGTGGCGAAAAGAAACATTGCGGTTGCCGCCCCGCCCGTTATTCGCCAACGAGCTTATCCGGGCCGACGGACGACCGGTACCTGTACTGCTGAGCATCAGCCCACATGTAGTGGCCCCGCCGCCGGACTGGCCGAAGAGCGTTCAGGTCACAGGTTATTGGTTTCTCGACGAGGGGCAGAGTTGGCAGCCGCCACCCCGCCTACTTGAATTCCTGGATGACGGGTCGCCGCCGATCTTCGTCGGCTTCGGAAGTATGGTGGGACGTAATCCGGCCAAAACGGCGCGGGTGACGCTAGACGCATTGGCGCAGTCAGGTCAGCGGGGACTGATCGTGACCGGGTGGGGCGGCCTGAGCATTCCTGATCCACCGCAGAACGCATATGTCACCGAGTTTATTCCTTACGACTGGCTGTTACCGCGTGTCGCAGCGGTAGTTCATCACGGCGGGGCAGGCACGACCGCCGCCGGGCTTCGAGCAGGCAAACCGGCTGTGATCTGCCCGTTTGTTGCGGACCAGCCTTTTTGGGGCAGACGGGTGGCGGATCTGGGGGTCGGGCCTTCGCCTATTCCCCAGCGCAATCTCACCGCCAATAACTTGGCCCGGGCCATCCAGGAGGCTGTGACTGATACCCGGATGCGTCAGCGCGCCGCCGAGTTGGGAGCAAAGATTCAAGCTGAAAATGGCTTGAGAAACGCGATGGGTTTCATAGAAGAGCATGTGAGAGCGGCGGCATAACACGACAATACGAGCGGGTCCGGCAATTCGCCGGACACATCATATGATGTAGATCGTGGATCTTGACCATCCTCTAAGAAGGGCGCTTAGGGTGAGCCAACAAGTGTTGGTTGATCTTCGTAGGACGATGAGCGTGCCGTAACGCTGAAACGAGAGTGGCGCGACGGGTGTGGCTTTTTGTGCATAGTGTGGCTTTTTAGGATGGGTCGTGGTCGTCTTTAATTTGGAGATTCCTCAATGTTCGACGCCATTGACCGGAGCGACTCATCACTAATGATTCTGAGCAGCAGCCATCCGGTAAGCCCTGATAGCAGTGAAGCGGCAAGAATGCTGACCTTGGAGAGCGACAGCAGATAACCTCCGCCGAAAGCGAGAGCGCCGATAAACAGAGACATCGTGAATCCGATCCCGGCCAAACAACTTGCGCCGTGAATATGCCGCCACGTCAGATCGTCCGGCAATACAGCCATCCCACTCCTGACAGCCAGCCAAGCGAACAAAGTCACGCCCAGTTGTTTGCCGGCGAATAGTCCTACGATGATCCCCAGGCTGACCGGATGCGTCAGCGATTCGATAACGCCGCCGCCGAGCGACACCCCGGCGTTAGCCAGCGCGAAGACCGGCATGATCACGAATGTGGCAAAAGGATGTAGCGCATGTTCCATCCGCTGAAGTGGCGTCTCGACCTGTTCACAGGCTTCTTCGAGTCCCGACACGGCCGCCTGCTGATCCTCGCTGACGAAATCGCCGGGCGCTGGGGCGGCCCGCTCGAAGGCGCCCAACAACGCCCGGCCTCGGACCACGAAGTCGCTCACGTCAATACGCGCGCGCGCTGGAATCGTCATCGCCGATAGCACGCCGGCCACAGTCGCGTGAACGCCGGATTTCAGGAACGCCAGCCAAAGCCCGCTCCCGAGTATCAGATAGACTATCGGATGGCGGACGCCGGCGAGATTCGCCGCGAACATCGCCAGCAAAAAGACGGCGCCGATCGCAAGACTCATCCACGAGAGCTCCGTCGTATAGAAGACCGCGATTATCAGTACTGAGCCTATGTCATCCACAATTGCCAGCGCCGTGAGGAAGACCTTCAATGAGAGCGGCGCGCGACTACCGAGTAACGCCAACACCCCGAGCGCAAAGGCGATGTCGGTGGCCATCGGGATGCCCCAGCCACGCGCTCCCTCCGTTCCCAGATTGAATGCGATGTAGCACATCGCCGGCGCGATCATTCCCCCGACGGCTGCCGCTACCGGCAACGCGGCTTGTCTGAAGGAGGCCAGCTCACCAACAAGCGCCTCGCGTTTGATCTCCAGCCCTACGACGAAGAAGAAGACCGCCATTAACAAGTCATTGATCCACAGCAACAGCGGTTTCGAGAGCGTGAAACTGCCCAGCCCGAAAGTCATCCTGGCTTGCCACAGGCCGAAGTAGCTCTCAGCCCATAAAGAATTGGCCCAGATCAGCGCGACAACAGCGCAGAACATCAATAGTAATCCGCCTGAAGCGGAGACTTTGGCAAACTCGTGAAAAGGGCGAAGCAGCAATGCGATGGGCGGCGATGTTGCGGTTTGCTGGGTGCGATCAATATTTTCCATCTTGCTGTTCCTGGCGATGAAGGGAATCAGATGAACTGGGAGGTTGCATTCCGAATATTTATGCCATCTTCATCCGCGCCGATAGATGGCGGCATTGATAAGTTCAAGCGCCAATCTAAATTCTATAAGTAGTTCGAACCATTCATGCAGATTATCAGCAATTGCCGTGCATCAGCGTCGATCTAGCAAAATTCGGCGACACATCGCGCGCCGCCGAATTTCTCGGCCTGCATACTGAGGCGTCCCACCTCGAACCGGATGACTACCACCCAAAAGGACATCCGCTTGACGCGGAACGCCAGCTTTAGAAAAGTGTCACTTTCAAACATGACATGTCCCAATTTGCCGCAACATAAATTCATGATTGATGAAGTCGATTATGGCGTGGACCTAGCCACGAACAGGAGGAGGTGGTCCGCTTGATGGTTGGATCAATGCTGGGCCTGGCGCCATTCATTCTCGCGTTCACGTTTTGGATAGCGGCGACCCACTTCGACGCCGCGCGGCAATCGAAACTCAATGAGGCGAACAGGATCAGGGCGGCCTACCTGCGCGCCGACCTACTCCCGGAACCTCACCGCGCAGAAATCCGCGACCTTCTACGCGAGTACGTCGACGTTCGATTGGAAGCGATTCGGTCGTGGAATATCGAACGAGCGATTTCGCGGTCGGAGGAGCTACACAGCCAGATCTGGTCACAGGCGGTCGCCGCAAGAGAAAAGACCTCAAGCCCGATTTTCGCCGGACACTTCATCCAGTCGCTGAATGAAGTGGTCGCCCTACATGCGAGGCGAGTGACAGTCGGCCTGGAATTTCGTATCCCAAATCACATCTGGTATGTGCTCTACGCGATTACGGCGCTCGCCGCGGCGTCCATTGGTTGCCATGCCGGATTGACGGGAGCGAGCAGGTCACTGGTGGTTGCGGCGTTCGTCCTGATCATTTCGGCAGTTAGGCTATTGATTGCTGATATTGACAGCCCTCGGAGAGTGGCGCTCAGGGTGAGTCAACAAGTACTGGTTGATCTTCGGAGGGCGATGAGCGAGCCGTAACCCTGTAGCGCCTGGGAATTTGTGAACCCGCTGCGACTGAATGTAAACGCGCGTGGCGCAAGGGGTGTGGCTTTTTGTGCATAGTGTGGCTTTTTGGGATCGATCATGGCCTTCCTTCACAGGAACTCTTTCTGGAAAGGTCTACTCCAGAACGCGAGGTTGATGAAGAAGCAGTTGGTCTGAGGGTAGCAGCGCGCTCTTGAGAGGGTTTCCATCGTGGGGGGAAATCCCAGTTCAATCGCGCGCTGCTTGCGTCCTCAGCCGAACGCAGACTGCCAAGTACAGTGAGCCTCATCGTTCCCCTTGGACTAAAACTCACCTGCCTGTTGTCAAATCTGCGCTTCCTGCCCTAGCAACGCTCGTGCCAGGAGCCGAGTTGACGAATCCGCTGTCTTTAGAACAATGTTGCGTTCGGCCACCGCATGTCCCAATACGCCGCAGTGTCTATTCACAATTGATCCCCAAAAGCGCTCTCCTACATCGGATTCCGCAACCGTATATATGGCATAGGTCTTGTACTACCAGCCAGTGGATTGAATCAGGAAAGGCAATTACGGAGCAACACATTATGGATGATCACTGGAAGCGGATGATGAGGCAGTCGCTGCATCGCTGCCCACATTGTGGAGTAACCTTGCTCATCTTCGGCGCGCCGCAGATAGATGAATATTCCTGCAAAATATGTGGTAAACACTTTACTCTCCGGCGCGACACATACGACACCGAAGTGGAATCCTCTGGCGCCAACCACTGCGAACAGTCCGACCAGGTCGCTTGAGTGATTGGCTGCCGCCTTCATAATTGGCGAGTACGGCTCCGGCAAGGAGCGCTATCGCCGCGATCCTTGAATCTTCAGACGCAATGATCGTAGCCGACGCGCCTCCTTCGCTGTGGCCGATCAGCGCGATACGATCGGGATCGATGTCTTTACGGCTTCGCAAATATTCGACCGCCGCTTTGCTATCGTTGATGAGGTCGCGGTAAGTGGTCGGCGTTTTCGGCATCGCGCTTTTGCCGGCGCCTCGATCATCGTGACGCAAGACGGCCACGCCATTGGCGGAGAGTTTTTCAGCGATCAACTTGTAGAGGCCGAAAACGCCGGGATGGCCGTCCCGATTCTGTGACCCGAGCCGCTGATGAGCAACGCCGCCGGGTAGCGTTTGTCGCCGCCTCTGGGAATGGTGAGCGTGCCTGCGACCGAGACATCACCATTTCGAAATATGACCTCTTCGCTCAGATGGCCTTCTGCGACTACAGGCTTCGAGACGGCTTCAGACAGTTGTTCGGATCCCTGGCGAATGACCTTGACGCCCTGCGCTTCGATCATAATCAGCAGCGGCATCCGCTGCAGGTCAGTCCACACGTCGAGAATCAACCCTGAACTTGAAACGAGGTGGTAACGTTCCGTGGCGACTTGTTTTCCACCGATCTCAAAAGCCGGCGTAGCGGTCCGCTCAACCTGCACATCGAAATCCATCGCCTTGCTCGGCAGGAAAGCGGTGAAGCTCTGCCGCCCGCCTCTCTGCGCGTCGTATTGATTGAACAGAAAGATGAAGTAATGCCAGACGGCATTCTCCAAAATCACGGTGGCCTTCGTAGTCAACTGCCGTTCATTCTGACCCGCGATTTGCAGTTTGACGCCTGAGCCGTCGAACGCGGCTGAAATCAGCGTTGTCTCTCCGGCTCGGCTAGAAAGCTGACCAATCGTCCTTTCGAGAGGGTAGTCGTCGTTTTTCGCTTGCTCCCGCTGATGGTGATTTCCGCCTCGGCGCGAAGCGCGCCATCCGGCTCCGAGACCAGCGTGTAATTTTCCACGCTGACCGCATTGCCCCCTACGGACATCGTGTAAGTACCCGATGTTTGCTGCGCGTGCGCCAGCGACGCAGCGAGCAGCAGAAAGCCGGCCGTCAGAAGAAACTTTTTATGCATGGTTGGTTTTCCTCCCGAAATTTATTTGCCTTCCTGCAACGTCATTAGCAGTTGCAGCGCCGCGCGAATCTTGTCGATGTTGAGCAGAATCAGCGTGGGCATCAACATCACATGGATAATTCCCAGCGTGATGGCGACCTTTCCCCAGCGGCGGCGCTCAGTGAGCAGTGGCGCCGGCTCGCGCCTCAAGGCCAGACAGGCGAAAATAATGGACAGAATAGACTTCTCCATTCCGAGCAGATTGATGAAGATGCTGAGCGCTAGCACCAGCGCGACGGTAACAAAGGCGTATTTCTGTCCCAGGACAAACGAGGCCCTCTCGTTCTGATTCAGTTCTCTCATAAATCACCTCGCGATGAAATTCGGGCTTGAAGTCCGGGATTAACCTTGAATGGGTTTTCCCGGAGAAAGATGAAGACGGCGATGGCCAATAGGACCGGGGCGACTTTGAATAAGATGCTCGGTTCCCAGTCCGAGGCGGCAACGATTACCCTGTAACCGGCGAGAAGCAATCCCAGCAGTAGAAACCATGGCCAGTGATCCGGCACTGTTCGCGCTTTTCCGCTATGCCTCAGGCTTTCGGCTACCCGTCTCCAGACGCTCTCGGTTCGCTCGCGGCGGCGGGGCGCGTTGAGCAGTTCTATGAATGCTTGCAATTGCTCGACATCCGCCCGGCAGCGGTCACATTGCGCCAGATGAAGCTCGATGTCGGGCGCCGGGATCAGCGGCTTTTCGCCGTCCGCGACCGCCATCGCCGCGAGACAAACGTTTTCGCAATTCACTTGATTCATGCTTTCCTTTTCATCCAACCCGTCATCGAACGAGGGTAAAATGCTCCCGCAAACGCCGACGGGCGTAATAAAGACGGCTCATCACGGTCCCTTCGGCTACCCCCAGCATTTCCGCCAAGTCCCTATAGGAGAGGCCGTCCAGATGCTTCAGAGTGA
>Ga0075431_100002061_pt1 | contig 19205 bp, 17 predicted proteins | sample RhiMetdeltSRZDD5_FD_75297 | JGI IMG/M metagenome (GOLD analysis project Ga0075431, IMG submission 75297) | Populus rhizosphere microbial communities from Tennessee, USA - Rhizosphere MetaG P. deltoides SRZDD5 | ecosystem: Host-associated > Plants > Roots > Rhizosphere > Soil | place: USA... | reverse complement strand
TGGCGAACGGGAGACTGCGGTGTCCGCCTCTGTGAACATCTTGGACTCAGAATATTTGCACTGAAGTTGATTGGGCGTCGTTCATTCTTAGGGAAATCCATTCTGCAGGGAGGGTCCTATGAAACCATTTCTGTTCTGTTTCATCCTGGCGGGCCAGTTGGTTGCGCAGGAGCTGCCAACCCGGTGGGACGAGCTTACGGCCAGTGATTGGGCCAATGCTCAAAAGGAGGCAGCCTACACCTGTATCTTGCCGATCGGTATTCTCGAAAAGCATGGTCCGCATGTCCCGCTCGGCTCGGATTTGATTCAGGTGCGCGAGTGGACGGCGCGGGCTACCAAGAAAGAGTATGCAGTGGTCTTTCCAGATTTTTTCTACGGCCAGATTTACGAAGCTAAACAGCAGCCGGGTGCCTTTGCGCTCCCGTCCCGCGTCGTGTGGGACTTGCTGGATGCGACCTGTGAGGAGATTGCCCGAAACGGCTTCCGCAAGATCCTTATCGTGAATGGACATGGCGGGAATCCACAACTGCTGAGGTATTTCATCCAGTCGCAGCTGGAGCGGCGCCGCGATTACGTTGTTTACTTCTACGATCCAAAGCCCGACCCGGCCGTGCAAGAGAAGATCAGCAAACTCCGCAAATCCGATCCGGAGAGCGATGGTCACGCCGGCGAACGGGAGACGTCCACGCTGCTTTATCTGCGTCCGGAGCTGGTGCAGATGGATCGTGCCACACAAGAGTCCGGCGCCAATCAGAAGCGGCTCGACCTTCCGGATCTCTACACGGCTATCGGCTGGTACGCCAGTTATCCGAACCACTATGCCGGAGAAGGGGCAAAGGCCACCCGGGAACTGGGGCAGCTTCTTACGGACCAGAGAGTTGAGAACCTGGCTCGAGCCATTCGCACCATCAAGTCAGACGTCCGGGCGCAGGAGTTGCAACGGGAATACTTTGATCGGGTGCTGATGCTGGACGGCTCTGATCCTCACCAAAAGTAGAGAGGCACAGACTTGTAGGAACCCAACTCTGTCGTTACCACTCCTCCATCTTCGATTTCTGGCACCTCGCTCTAAACCCCATTCTTCCTGAGTCGGAGTCTAGTAGAGGTTTATGCTCTTAGGTCCGCGTTCAGAACCTGAGGCTGCGAGCAAGCCAAGGCAATAGGTCAGGATGTGATTGCATGGATCGAGAGCACCAAGAGACACCTTAGCCTGGGCTGCCCATCAGGCCACCAACAAGTTCCTCAAGCGAAGATCCGCAGAATTTGCTTCTGAACTTCGGTGAGTTCGTTTTGGGCTCTCTCGACTTCGCGGATTTTTTCTTCGAGGCGTTTCAGCAGGATTGTTTTCTCCAGGCCATTGCGGATGATCAGCTTGAGGTCGTCGTTGTTCCAGGGTTTTTCGATGTATTGATAAAGTCCGACATCGTTGATGGCTTTGATGGCGTTCTCTTTGTCCGCGTAGCCGGTCAGTAGAATGCGGGGGACATGCGGAAGTTTCTCTTTGACTTTGCCAAGGAAGGTAATGCCGTCCATTTCCGGCATCAGGTAGTCACTGACCACCAGGTCGACGTTGAGTTGATCGAGTGCCTGAAGGGCTTTGACGGGGGAGGTGAAAGTGGAAACCCGATAGTCTGTCTCGATTGCGAGGAAAGATCTTATGGAAGTCAGCACCATTTCTTCGTCGTCAACGAGCAGAATTGTGATGGGGTCCGACGCCGGCATGCAGCAGCTCCTTGCTTATTGAACAGGCAGCGTAATGGTAAACGTAGTGCCCTTCCCCACTTCGCTCTCGACGGCGATTCTACCATGATGATCTTGAATAATCTTGCGACAGATGGACAGGCCCAGCCCAGTGCCGACACCGGCGCCTTTCGTGGTAAAGCCAGGATCGAAGATCCTACTTAGATGGTCTTTCGAAATTCCAATTCCCGTGTCACTGATGGTGACATTGACTTCGTCACCTTCCCTAAAGGTTCTTATCGTGATGGTCCCCTTGTCGGGTATAGCTTGGCTGGCGTTAACTAGAATGTTCATGAATACCTGGCTCAGCTGGTTTGGATAGCATTGAATCTCGGGCAGGTCGCCGTATTCCTTAGCCACGTGAATCCGGTTTTTGATCTGGTGATGCACCAGGATGAGGCTGCTGTCGATACCTTCATGGATGTCGACGCGCCTTCGTTCACCTTCGTCCAGTCGAGCGAAGTTTTTCAGGCTGCGGATAATATTCATGATCCGGTCGCAGGCGATACGGTTGTTACGGTTAATGTCCTCGAGGATACCCATGATTTTGACAACTTCCGGATTCTCTCGAACATCCGGAGGGCATTGAGCGCAGTTAAGGAAGTCCTGCATTCTGCTGACCGATCGAATCAGGGTGTCGTTGTTGCTGTTGATTGAGCCAATCGGAGTGTTGATCTCATGCGCAATACCGGCCACGAGTTGTCCAAGCGAGGCCATTTTCTCCGACTGAATCAGCTGTGCCTGAGCTTCCTTCATTTGCCGGTTTGCCTGCTCCAATTCGCGCGCGTAATCTTGAAGCCGTTGTGCAGATCGCCTCTGGTCGGTCAAATCATTGACGATCGCGAAACTCTTACGCTTAGCTCTTAGCGGGACGAAAGTGAACTCCAAGAAGCGTCCTTCGATCTCACGGACCAGATCGAACGCAGCACCCTTCCCGTCCAGCACGGGTTGCAACTGAGTGAGATAACCGTCGGGAAGGATTCGGTCTGCCTCCTCCCTGGGAATCTTCAATCGCTCCAGCAACTCAAGGAAGGCGCGGTTCATCAGGAGAATACGGCCCTGCATGTCAAACTCGACAATCGGGAAGGGACAAGCTTCGGCGTATTCCGCTACTTCCTCTGAAGTGTTCAAAATGGGTTCAGACATAGAAGAGGTCACTATCGAGAAGAGGCGTTGTCCGAACCCGCGGCTCGTCAATTCGCCTGCGACGATGGCTGCGCGGGGGACGGCACGTGCTCTTGATTTCCAATCAACCCTTTGATGCGCTGCACGAGCGCTTTAAATATGCTTTGCGTGATTTCGACATGATCCGAGAGTAAGTCATAGAATTCCTCCTGTTCGATTTTCAGCAGGTGCACATCCTCGAGAGCCGTCGCAGTCATCAGCCGAGGTTCGTTGTCGAACAAGGCCCAGGTTCCGAACGCCCGCCTTTCACCGGCCACCAGGATTTCCTGATTGCCTTTATGCAACCGCACTCGTCCCCGGATCACGAGGTACATCGCATCGGCGTTTTGGCCTTCCCTGAAAAGAATCGAACCCTTGGGGTCCTCCACCTCGCGGGCTATCGAGGCGATGAAGGACAGTTCTTCGGTCGTAGAGTGGTCAAAAATGTCCACATTCTGAAGAAAGAGAACTTTGTCAACAATGGTCAGCATGGGTGAATACAACCTGCCTTGATATCCGTCGGCATTAGGGCTAGCCAGAGGACATCCTCACAATCGCTAAGCTGTGAAAGGACCAAGAGAATTCGGCTGGCCTCTCGATTCTCGGGCCACCAGCGAGAGGGCTGACGCTCCCGAGTTTCCCACGGCTTCACTTTGTTAAGGGAATACGAAAGGGAACCCTTACACAATAGCTTCTGAACCCTCCAGTATCCGCAAACTGTGGCGAGCCGTTTCGCGAACAGATTCACTTTGACTGGACTCGGCGGAGCGGACAGTTTCCAAAAGCTCGACCAGACCGAGACTTCCGACCACATACAAAGAGATCGTTTGGAGCCATTCGTCCCGACCATGAATGAGCTGGTCGAGATAAGCGACCCGGGTTTTGCGCTCGAGTCCGAAGCGTTGATTTCCTCGCGCCAACAAAGTATCAATTGCGGACTCTTCCAGAATCGGAAAGAGCAGCTGTTTGAGATCGGGCAAGAGCAAGTTGTCGAGAAACTCAATGGCGCTGGCCCGGATATGCGACTGCTGGCTACGCCATCCATTATAGGCTGAATAAATGTCGTTGGGCGGATAGCGCAAGCCGAGCAACCGGAAAACTCGCTCCAGCTTTTGGTCCATCCGCTCCTGGAGCGACTTTCTCAGCAATCGCAGCGCGGCCTGGCTGCGAGACTCGTTCAGGTCTTCAGAACGAAGCATGATGAAGAACTCGTAGTAATCCTTCAGCTCCTCCAGAACGAACAAGTCAATCGCTTGGTCCTTGAACGACAGACCGGGAAACTGCACCCGCATCTTGTTGAGTGCTTTGATCACCCGATATCCCAGGAACGGGCTGAGGCGCCGCAACGCCTGGACCAATCCATCAACAGACTCTTGGCTATTGATACTTGACAGCACCTTCGGAATGTTGGTCCGCACCTGCAAGGATTCCTGCGGATCGTTCAAATAGTCGCAGAGCGTTCCAGTGATGCGAGAACCATAACGAAGCAGCGCTTCGCGCACCTCGCTGCGCAGCCGGCGATCGGCCAGCTTCCGTACGAGCGCGGGCAGGGCCTCGCGGCTCCGGATTTGTCCGCAACTCCTGATGGTGGTGCGCACCACTTCGAGGGATTCATCTTCAAGCAAGACGGCGAGAAAGGATTGAAGCGGAGAGAGGTCGGAAGCCAGGCCCAGAGCTGAAGCGGCGGCGATTCTGGCTACTTCACGCTGCCGGCCTTCTTGGCGCAGCGCTCGCTCGATGAAGCGTTGATCGATAAGTCCTTCCGGATTCCAATTGTACTTGGACAGTGCCTGAACGGCCGCCGAGACGATGGCATAGTCCTGATCGGCTAGAAACTCCTTCACTCGTTCTTCCGGCGGGCCGCCTCCCAGCAAGCACAGGTAGCCAACTGCTTCGGTTCGCACAGCGAGATTTGGATCTTCAAGGCATTGACGAACCGCCGCCGCGGTGTCGGACCGGGGATCGGCAGCCAGACGCTCGAGAGCCAGAGCCCTGACTTTGGGTGAGGCATGCCGAATGAGGGGCTGAAGCTGGTCAGACCACAGGCTGGTATCTACATCTTCCAACAAGCTCATTGCGTAAAGCACGTGACGCTCATCCGGGCTTTCCAGAACACCCAGAATCGGCTTGAGCGTGGCGCTGTCGGTGATTGAGATGCGCAGGGTCTCCGGCTCGATCGTCTTTTTCTCTAGAGCTAGACGAAACGTGTTGAGATACTCCTGCCGGATGGTGAGCGAGAGATAGATCCACAGACCAATCATGCCGCAAACCAGCAGACTCAACTGGGAGATCGACAGGATGACGACCTGAGAGCAGAAGATCAGCAAAACACCCCCCAACCCGCGGCCCAGACGATCGATGAACATGTCGATGAAACCTTTGACTTGGTTCTTGATCGACATAGGCACGGGAAGATAGAGGAGCTCAATTCCCGACCGGTGGATGGAATAGCGAAAACTGCCGTCGCTCACCTTCAAAAATCCAACAGCCAGAAGACTGGGAGCGAAAGCCAAAACCAATGAGCCCGCAAAAAGGCCGACGGGGAGGAACAGGATGGAAGCTCCAACCCCGAAGCGCTTCAGAATGCGAGGAGTGAGAAAGATCTGGAAGAGGAGCGAAAAGGCTCCGAGGGAGGCAAAGAGCGTTCCGAAGAAAGACGTCAGCTGGTCCTGGGAGCCAAAAGAGGTGTTGGAGAGAAACTTCAGCTGGTAGTCCACAAAGGATTCGATAATGACCGTGATCCCCAGGATCGCAGTCAAAATGGTCAGGTGGCGTGAGCTCCAGATCAGTTTCAGGAGACGCCGGGTCTCGCTACCTCCGGGGCTCGGTTCTCCCCCGCCAGTTCGCGAGGGATTGAACACTGTCTCCTTCGACACGCGTTCCAGAATAACGATGGTCAGAAACATGAAACCCATGCACCAGAGTAGGAGGTTTTCGGTCCCGAACCTGGTGGCTCCAAATCTGGTGAAGGCGCCGCCGAAAATACTCCCTAGAACACCTCCGGCGCCAATGAAGGCAAACAACCGCTTGGCTTCGCGTGGATTGAAGACATAATTGGCGAGCAGCCAAAACTGGGAGGCCGTGATCACGCCGAACACACTCACCCAGATGTACAAGACGTAGATCATCCAGGCAGTGGCGCTGTGCAGCGCCAGCCAAAAAAGAAAGAGGTTTGAGATGATCAGCAGGGATGTCGTTCGGATAAGGGTCTGGAGAGAAACACGCGAGGCCAGACGCGAGTAACCGGAGGAAATCACCCCAACCACCAACGCAATTAGGATGTAAACGTAGGGGAGTTGCTCCGCGCCAATCTTCTTAAGGAAAAGCGAATCGCGCACCGGCTTGGTGATGGCGTAGCAGGTGATAATCATCAGCAGGTACGAAGACATGAGGAGAAGCCGGCCTAGTTCTCCTTCACGAACGTCGAGAAAGCGGTTGAGAATTTTGCGGAAAGAATCCATCAGTAAGGAGCTGACGAGCTAATGACTCTGGTAGGTTGTGACAGAAGCGGGAACCGATTCGCCGGCTCCTTGCAAGGGCAGACAAATCACAAAGGTTGTTCCTTTGCCGACTTCGCTCTGGACGGAAATGGTTCCGTGGTGGTCGTGAATGATGCGAGCAGAAATTGACAAGCCAAGGCCGGTTCCCACACCCACTCCCTTGGTGGTGAAGCCCGGATCAAAAATCTTCCCGAGATGCTCTGGCTTGATCCCCTTGCCCGAGTCAGAGATAGAAATCTGTACCTGCTGGCTCTCCAAACTAGTGCGAATTCGAATTTCACCGCTTCCCGCGATCGACTGAATGGCGTTGACCAGCAGGTTCATGAACACCTGGTTTAGACGATTGGGATAGCAGGGAACCGGCGGTAGACTCGAGAACTCTTTGACGACTTTGATACGGTCGCGCAATTCGTGCTGCAGAAGCGACAAGGTGCTCGCAATGTTCTCGTTCAGATTTACTTCCTTGAAATCAGCTTCGTCGAGCCGGGCAAAGTTTTTCAGGTCTCGCACGATCCGGATAATCCGGGCGCAGGCCAGCTGGTTCACTTCCATTAGTGAATCGAGAGTGGTGAACATCGTCTGAGATTTTTCAGTGGGACTTTCAGGCCGATGGAGCATTTCGTCGCGAAGAATCTTCAGAGCGCGCGTCGTCACGTCGAAATTACTGTTTATCGTTCCCAGCGGAGTATTGATTTCATGAGCTACTCCAGCAACCAACTGACCCATGGCAGCCAGCTTGGCAGATTGAACCAGCTGGGCTTGGGCCTCCTTGAGTTCCCTGTTCTTCCGCTCCAGTTGCTGAATGTCGAGGAAGCGGGCGTAGCCAACCGAGATCGCCTGGGCCATCTGCTGAAGGACTTTTTCGTCAGCGGCGGTGAGGCCCTCAGGCTCCCTGGCCGAAAAGGCGATCAACCCATGAGAAAAGGGAACATCGAGCAGACAGCGCGGATAGACGTCGACCGGTGAAATCTGGAACCCCATGTTACGCTGGGACCGCTCGGCGACACGGGTAAGCTCTTCTCCTTCGAGCACTCGCCGAAGAATTGTCTTGTTTCTCCAGGCTTCCATTGCGGCCACTGAAGGCACGTGCCCGGCCTGCATGACGTGCTCGACCGCATAGAAATCGACTTCGTCGTCGATGGCCTGTGAAGGAAGCGAGGGCTTGAATTTTTCGCGAACGAATGACGGTAGGATAATATGCTGCCGAAAACGCTGCGCCTCTTCATCGATGATATTGATGCCACACCCTGTGAACTTCATTCCCAGCCCAAGAAGCTCTCTCCGCATCACATTGAGGACCTTCGCCCAGTCTCCCGACTTCTCCATGGCCAGGACTTCAACGTGAACGCGGTCGACCGCCCAACCAACTTTCAGCTCCTGGTTTTGCCGCTCGAGTTTCTTAAGGTCCTCGTAGCGGGCATAACCGAACCCCAGGATCTGACCGAAGCTCTGGATGACCGTCATCGTGTCGTCATCGAAAGGCTCCTTCAGTCCTCTGGCGAGTGTAATCGTGCCATGGTTGAACGGCACCTCGATGAGGCTGTATAACTCATCTGAAACCGGTGGAACCGGACCTGTGACCGGGATTCCAAGACCCTGAACCTTGTCAATCCATTCCGCCAGCTCGCGAGTTCGCGTGGTGTAGTGGTAAACCTGTCCTTGCTTGAAGTGCTTCAAGGATTCGCTGAGGCTCGGTAGGCCTTCGCATTGGAAGCAGTCAGAAAAAGGAATTCCTTCCGCCATCAATAGCCCTTCTTCGTGGACGCCATAAAAATCCAGAGTTTGTGTGGTTTCGTGAAAGATATTGATACCGCAGTACTTCACATTGAGGCCAAGCGTCTGAAGCTCAACCCACAAGGCCACGACCAGTCGCTCCAGGTCATCCACACTTTGCATCGTCAGGATGGCACTGGAGAACTGCGTGACAGCGCTATGAATTTGTTCGCTGGAAACCTTGATCATAGGCGTTGAGAGGCCCCCAATGGGTTCAGGCGGCAGTTGACAATACGCTTGCCGGGCACGGGCACCAAACCCGAAACTTAAGACCTATTCTCGTTCAATTCCAACCACGGAAGGAGTGTCCTTGCTGTTTCGCAGGTAAACTCGCATGGGTCTGGCCCAGTTCGGTTGTTTGGGGTGATGCGTCGTAATTTCAACCAGTGCGTAGTGGGCTCCCGCATCCGGAGGACCCTGGAACGCTTCAACCGGGATAATCAACTGCTTTTCGCTGACGGACATTTTCCCGCCGACCGGCTCACGACTTTCTTTCCGATTGTCGAACTGATACCACTGCGCTTCGTACCGATCTGCTTCAGGAAGGACCAACAAACGAGCCGCCGCGTTGTCGAAGAGCAACCGTCCGTTCTTGGCTGAAAACTCATCCAGAGGGTTCACCTGATTCAACCACGCCCGCCCGACCTTGTCCCGGCGCTTGATCAAACAGGCTGCCAGGTACGCTTCGGCTTCAGGATTGCTCAACTGGCCAGTTTTCACAATCGCTCGAATCTGTTCGTTGCTGAAGGACATGACGATCCGCGCAGCCCAGAACGCGTCTTCATCGGTCATATTGTTGAAGGCGGCGTTGGGGTACTCCGGCTTCCATTTTACCGGATCAAAGAAGTCGGCTTCAAAATTTCCAATCGAGGGGTAATTGGGATAGTCCACGCGAATCCAGGGCCGAACCCACAGACCAAGGCTCAGCATTGTCTTGAACGTCGGCCCGGGTTCCCATAGGTATTCGTTGCCCGCTCTGGGCTTCTGGGCAAAGATGCTTCCACTGCCGAGCGTCGAGCCAAAATCGAACAAATAGTGGCGAATGGACTGACGCCCGTTTTCACTGACAAGGGTGTCGAAGGTATTCACACTACGAGAATCATCGTGGTTCAGCCAGGCGCTGAAGACCCTCAGGCCACGCAGCTCCCGGCGGTGTTCGTGGGGGAAGATGTCGTTGGGGTCGTCCGTGCGAGTGCCATAGTACTTATATTCACCCACGGGCTTGCCTGGGAGATACTTGCTGGCGACGGAGCGATAGGTGCCATTTCCGTCCATGTAGGCGTGTTCCAGGGTCTTATCAACATCCTTCTGCGTCATGGGCCGAGCTTTGCCAACCAGGTCCACGAACTCGGCTTTGGGACTGAGATCAATCTGATCGTGCGAAAAGCGAACAACATAGTCTTCCGCCACGAAATAGCCGATCGCATAGAAAAACTTCGTGCAGATGACCTCCGCGGAAGTGGCCATTTCTGGATTGCTGAGCGGGTCGAACTTGAGCTGGTAAGTGGCACCTGTCGAATCCACGACTCGAAACCCAGGGGTGATGCCGCCGCGCTTGTTCTGAACCACCAACCACTTCTGTTCGGTTGATGGACCATTGCGGTCCGGCCCGCGAACGAGCTGCTCGAGGGTCATGGGATTGCGGCCATGGCGGTTCGTGAACCAGCTCGAGTCGGGCACTTCACCCAGCGTATTAATGTTCAGAGCGCGACTCTTCGTCTGATCGCCGGGCTTGGCAAACGTGTTTTCCAGAAAATCATAGTAGTCGGCGACGTCATAGCGAATTGGATTGGAGACGTTCTGACTGTCTTCATCGCGCCAAATCGGGTCGTCCGGGCGAAACTTTTGAGCGTAAGCAAAGGGCAGAAGTAGAAAGGCAAAATAAAACAGCACCAAAGATAGGACCCTGCCTCGACCTTGAAAGCAACCGGCAGTTTCTGTTGGCATTCCGACTTTTGAACTCCTGATTCCGAGTGTGGCGCTTATGTGACCCCGCTTGCCATGTGAGCGTGCGCTCCGCATACATCGCCGAAACAACGATGTGTGCGCCGCCCAGACAAGGTTCCCGGGGCGAGACTTCAGCGTGCTCCACGGATCAGTACCCGCTGGAACGACGCTCACCAGGAGGCTCGCTCTCCCAAAGTTTCGTTCTTGATAGCGCTGCAAGCTGCTCCCTTCCTTAGAAGGTCCTTAGAAGGCCGGTGCGAACTTGAAAAAGACTCGCGTACCTTCGTGGCTGAAACCAATATCTATCCGGAGGAACACCGACTTGATGGTGTTGAAGCGGAAACCAAATCCCACATCGCTTTCTAAGTCCTTGAAATTCACATCGCTGCGCCGGCTGGCCACCTTTCCCGCATCTCCGAAAATGGCCAGGTCCAAACCGGAAAACGCCTCCCATCGATACTCGAGGTTCATGAGTATGAAATTCCGATCGCGAAAGCGAAACTCACGATAGCCGCGCAGCACCGCGCTGGCATCGGAGGGCATCATGTAGAAAGGAATACTTTGACCCGCACTGGTATCGGCCAGAGAAACGTGAGCCCGAAACGCGATGACGCGCTTCTTTTTCAAGAAAGGGAAGTACTGCTGAAACTCTGCATCCAGCCGCCGGTAGGTGTAGAGGTTCAGCTTCTGGTCATCGTAGTAAGCGTAATTCAGCAGGTAAAAGCCGCCTGCGTGGGCATTCAGCGGTTCGTCCCGATAGTCAACACTGACGAACGCATCGGTGTGATAGTAGTTAGGCTGGTTGATTAGTTCGGGGAACTCGGCCGGACTGAAAACGTCTCCTGTGCTGGGGAATCGCTTGTCGGTACCTCGGCCGATGTTGGTCTTGAGGTACCCCACACGCGCGCCCGTAGTGAGCCAGCGAGTCCAGTTCCAGCCGAAGGTAAAGTCAAAAAGGGAATCCTCCTGAGCGAAATTGGTACGGTCTTGCTCCCGGGAATCTGGCCCGACTCCGAAGAAATCCTCTTGAGGGGAACTCCGGTAGCGGGCATAGAAATTGGCGAAGAGCTTGCCGCCTAACAAACGAGGCGCGCCGAAAGCCAAATCGTACTTCTGGTAAACTCGCGTGGAGATCGCGCCCGAGGATCCGAAATACACTGCCCCGTTAGCCAAACGTGGCTCGTATCGAACGCCGCCGGCGAAACCCGAACCGGTGCTCATTCCACCGAAAACCGGGTGAAAGCTTTTCCAGCCCTCAGCAAGCTTCTCCAGGAGGCGCTCTTTCTGAACGTACAAGGCACCTCGTTCAACGGAGTTTCTTTCATTAGTTTTGACTTCCTGGCTCTTCGTCTCTCGACGCTGCTGCCACTCCTCCTGACGGCTGGGGGTGGCGTCTTCTGCCAGTAGCTGCAACGAGCCGCCCCAACACGACAGCAGCGTGGCCAGTATCAGTAGGGCCCGTTTGCCGGTTTCACCTCGACCCAGGCTCGAGCGAGATGAAGTTCTCAACCCCAGCAGTCGTGCCCAGCTGTCAGGAGAAGACTGGAAGGGAGTCCCGGGTTCAGAACTGCAATTTGAAAGTGCGCTCTTACTTGATAAGATCGATTCAATCAGAAGAGTCCCCATTTTCGATGATAGGACGGGCGCATCCGCGACTTGTTGGAGCCGGGTGCGGTTGCTGGCCAGGTTCTTGATGATCTTTACCCGCCAGAATCAATGGCAGGGATTATGGCATCTCACCTGACTGCACGCAAGCGATACGATCCTTGGGAGTTCTGAAAGAGTGTAGGCTAACAGGTTGACATTGGCGAGTCGAAGGCCAGGCCGCTGGCTCGTGTTGAGGCGCTTTCCTTCCTCGACATAACTACGCTCGACGTTAAGCCGCTAACCAGTCGTCGCTATTGACTTTGCCTTCCTGGCTCCGTATAATCCCGGTTTCTATTTGCGCGTCGCGCGGAGGGTTTGGTCATGTACGCAGTCATCAAGTCGGGGGGCAAACAGTACAGGGTTTCTCCAGGGGATATCGTGCGCGTGGAGAAGCTCGATAAGGCAGTGGGAGACCCCGTTCGGTTCGAAGAAGTGTTGGCGATCAACAACGACCAGACTACCGTGGTGGGTTCACCGCACGTTGCCAAAGCTCAGGTCCTGGGCACTATTGTGGAAAATGGCAAAGCCAAGAAGGTCATTGTTTTCAAGTACAAGAGAAAGAAGCAATATCGTGTCCTGCGCGGCCACCGTCAGCAGTTTACGGCGGTGAAGATCGACGAGATTCAGGCGAACTGATTCAGGAAATTCGAGGCAAAGATCATGGCTCACAAAAAGGGTGTCGGCAGTTCGCGGAATGGCCGCGACTCAAACGCGCAGCGGCTCGGCGTGAAACGCTTTTCAGGAGAGTGGGTCTTGGGCGGTTCCATTCTGATTCGGCAACGCGGAACCCGCTTCAAGCCAGGCCGCAACGTCGGTTTGGGAAAAGATGACACGCTCTTTGCGAAGCTGACGGGACAGGTCAGATTTGAAGAAAAGGGTCGGAAGGGACGATTCATAAGTGTCTATCCGGCACCTAGCTAGCTAGGCTGAGCTGGATGGTTGTTTAGAAGTCGACAAAGTGATTGAACCGAGAATCCCCTGCTCTAATGGAGGCTCTGTCCTTTAGGCAGGGGATTTGTTTTTTGGAAACGAGCGGTCACAATAAGCTCTCAGTCGAGGACTGGATCCCGCTTGGCCAGCGAAGCCACCGAACTCAGGAGTGGCCGTGAAAAAATCGGGTCCGGCGGAATGGCTCGGTGTTCCTTCCAGCCCAATGCTCCCCTTTCCGCTGGGGCGAGGGGAAATCTGGTAGCTGCTGAATCCGTTGTTGGCAATCATCGTGGGTCAAGGGCTGCAACCCTTGCCGGGCTTGTATGTTTCTCGATGAAGCGAGAATCAGCGTAAAAGCAGGGGACGGAGGAGCAGGGTGCATGGCTTTTCGCCGGGAGAAGTTCGTCCCGCGCGGTGGGCCGAGCGGCGGTGACGGAGGTCGCGGCGGGCACGTCTACATGGAATCGACGCTCCGCCACAACACGCTGATTCAGTTTCGGTACAATAAGACCTTCAACGCTCAACGGGGCGAGCATGGTATGGGCAGCAGGTGTCATGGCAAGGATGGTGAAGATCTGGTCATCCAGGTGCCGGTTGGAACAATGCTCTACGACGAGGACACTCGCGATCTCCTGCACGACTTTAGCCAGCCTAATGAACGCATCCTGGTTTGCCAGGGTGGCCGCGGGGGTCGAGGCAATGCACAGTTCGCCACTTCTGTGAATCGCGCACCGCGTCGATTTGAGTATGGCTTTCCGGGCGAGTCCCGCAATCTGCGGCTAGAGCTGAAACTCCTGGCGGATGTCGGACTGGTGGGGTTTCCCAATGTCGGGAAGTCGACGCTGATTTCCAGAATCTCCTCCGCGCACCCCAAGATTGCGGATTATCCTTTCACCACAATCGAACCAAACCTGGGCGTGGTCGACCTGGACAATTTCAAGAGTTACGTCGTAGCTGACATGCCCGGGTTGATCGAGGGTGCCCACCTCGGGCATGGGTTGGGGTTGCAGTTCTTGCGGCACATCGAGCGAACGAAGGTGCTTGTCCATCTGGTGGATCTGTCGGATACGCACGGGCGGGATCCCGTTGAGGATTTCGAAACAGTCAGCTCAGAACTGATGAAATACAACCCGGCCATCTTGAACAAGCCGACGCTCTTGGTCGGTTCGAAGCTGGACGCGATGGACAATCCAGCTCGCCTGAATAAGCTCGAAGCGCTCGCAAAACGGCGGGGACTTGGGTTTCGGGCTATCTCCTCTGCGACGGGAACTGGAATTCAGGAGTTGAAGTACCAGATTGCGAGCTTGCTTGACGTGGCCGTGAATGCGGCTGCGGTTCAGGCCGTCGAACTTGGACCTTGAGGTAGAACATAGAAGCAAGTATCTCATCGTCAGAGGGAGTCATTCTTGCGCTTAGGTCTCCTAGGTGGCACGTTCGATCCGGTTCACTCCGGGCATTTGGAGATTGCCGAGACTGCCATCCAGGTAGCCGGTCTGGATGCCGTCTATTTCGTGACGTCTGTTCACCCGCCCCACAAGAGCGAAAAGACTCAGGCCAATTTCCTTGATCGGCATGCCATGGTGGCTCTTGGCCTCTCTGGCAACCCGAAGTTGATTCCATCCAGTCTCGAATACGACCGAACGGGAAAGTCCTATTCGATTGACACGGTGCGGCGCTTCAAGGAGAGTACAGGGCCCTCCAGCCAGGTTTTTTTCTTGATTGGCATGGACGCATTTCTCGAACTCTCGACCTGGAAGGACTACCAGCGCTTTCCGGAGCTTTGCACTTTCCTGGTTTTTGCGCGACCGGGTTATGATCAAGACCAGGCGGCTCGCATCCTGCTCGAAAACTTTGATGCGACGGATCGGGGCTGGAAGGTACAGGAGGAATTAAGTGTTACCCCTGAGAAAGGTGTCCTGGTGCTGACCGATTTTTCCAATCCGATCTCTTCGACAGAGATCCGCGAGCGAGTTCGGACAGGGCAGCCGATCCGCGACTGGGTACCAGCACAGGTTGAAGAGTACATTTCGAAGACCAGGCTCTATCTGAGTTAAGAGGACTCTTTGAAGATTCGCGACAAGTATCTGCGTTTTGCCATTCAAGCGGCACAGGACAAGAAGGCATTAGATGTGACGCTGCTCGACGTTCGAGGGATTGCATCCTTTACCGACAATTTTATCATCTGTTCCGGCACCTCTGTGCCGCAAAACCAGGCTATTTCCGATGAGATTCTGTTGAAGCTGAAGCAAGAGGGCAGGAATCCGAACCATATTGAGGGATACCGGCAGGCAGAATGGATTCTAATGGACTACTCCGACTTCGTCGTACACATTTTTTCCCCAAAAACGCGCGCCTTTTACAATTTGGAGCGGCTTTGGCGAGAGGCACCGCGAGTGGAAATCACCGAAGCGGTATGACACAAGGGTGAAGTCCAAAGGTCAGAAGTTCAACGAGGGCCCCAACTTTGCCACATCTCAGTGCAGCATTCCAGCTAACCCAGACAAAGGCCAAGCTACCGGAATCATGGGTGGCAAGATCTCGAAGACCCCACGCGAGATAGGTTGATGGATTGAAGATTGCACTCCTCTGGGTTGGAAAAACCAGAAACCCACATCTGCAAGGATTGATCCAAGACTACTGGGAGCGCGTCAGCCACTTCTGTGAGCTTTCGCTGAGGGAAGTTCCCCCAGTCAAAGATGGAGACCGCGCCCGGCTGATCTCTCTGGAAGGCAAACTGCTGCTTGCAAAAGTGGGTTCCTCGGATTGCTTGGTTCTACTGGACTCAGCAGGACAGAGCCTCACTACCGAAAAATTTGCGGCGTTTCTCGCCAAGCAGCGGGATACCTCATCCAGGACGCTGGTCTTCTTAGTCGGAGGCCATGAGGGGCTTTCCGAGGAAGTGAGAGTTCGGGCCAACCGCATCCTTTCTCTTTCCCCGATGACCTTCACCCATGAATTGGCGAGGTGTCTCTTGCTTGAGCAGATCTACCGCGCTTTCAGCATTCTTCACCATTTCCCTTACCACAAATAGCGTTTGTCTTTTTTCGGGTTTTGGCTATAATACCCAATTTCATTTGGGCGGGAACTTCTGTTCTTATTGCTGAAGATGCTGGCAAAAACTGACGAACTGACTCTGAGCGACTAGGAGTTCATCACAATGGATTCAAGAAAATTTGATCATTACCGAAAGAAATTGCTGGAAAAGAAGGATGAGCTGTTTCAGACCGTTTCCAAGACGGAGCAGTATGGGCGGGAGGCAGACGAAGATGCCACCCAGGACATTGCTGACAAGGCAGCCAACTCATATACGAAAGAGTTTCTCTTCAGCCAGAGCAGCAGCGAGCGGACAATCCTCCAGCTGGTAAGCGAAGCGTTGGACCGCGTGGAGAAGGGAACGTTTGGGTATTGTGTGGCTTGTGAGAATGAAATCAATCAGAAACGTCTGGAAGCTGTGCCCTGGACCCGCCACTGCATCAGTTGTCAGGAAATGCAAGAGCAGGGCCTCCTTGAAGAAGCCTAGATCAGCTGGGATTGCCATCCAGCCTCTGCCGTTTGGTAAGAACCCGTCCTATTCTGTGGTCCGCTGTCAATTCCCTCATTAATCTTTTCTTTCCTGCCACCTGTAGGATTTGCCAGGCTGTAGTGGATGACTGCTCGCTTGGCGTCGTGTGCGAATCGTGCTGGAAGGCCATTAGGTTGATTGAGGCTCCTTACTGCAGCCAGTGCGGTTATGGCTTCGTCTCAAAGGCAGTTAGTTCGGAAGGGGCCCTCTGTGGAGGCTGTCGGCGAGGTCTTTATCAGTTCGACTTCGCGCGGTCACTTGGTTCGTTCCAGGAGCCTCTCAAGGAAATCATTCATCAGTTCAAATACCGATCTCACCCTGGCCTGGCCAGGCCACTCGCATTCCGGCTGGCCGCGGCGTATATGGCGCATCGCGATGTACTGGCAGCCGACCTGATTATTCCCGTGCCACTGCACCGCTGGCGGGAGAGGCAACGCGGCTTCAACCAGGCCTTTGAACTTTCAAGGCACTTCGCCAAGCTCGCCAGGATTCCGGTGGAACGGCACTGGCTGCTACGGACGCGTCCAACCAAAGTTCAGGCTGGCCTGTCCCGACGAGAGCGCCGGTTGAACATGAGCGGCGCCTTTGCAGTTTCGAAACAGGCAAAGCTCGAAAGGAAAGCATTGCTTCTTTTGGATGACGTGTTTACTACCGGAGCGACGCTGAACGAGTGTGCTAGAATCTTGAAACAGCGGGGAGCTTCAACAGTCAGTGTCCTCACTGTCGCCCGAGTTATCAGAGAATAGATTTCACGCCCTACCTTGGCGAGGCCACAATCCACAAGGAACTCCTTCGCCTTCCGATCAGCGAGGAAGGATGGAACAGGTGGACCGAGGCATGGGAATTTCAGCAACTGTCCTCCTTGACAGGCTCGACAAAGGGAACGCCGAGCTGTTTGACGCAGGAAATCGGCCCGTAACCTGGTTTCCACTCCTGACCGCCGCTAGAAGAGGAGCAGAATTTGTGGTTTTCCCTAGAGTCGCCGACGGCGCTTGCGGCTGCCTGGGAACGGGTCGAAAGTCTCCTTCTGACGGGGGACACCGGTCGCACGGCAATCGTGAATGGGATGTCTCGTCTTTCGGAGCTCCAGCCCGAGGACGCCGCTGCCACACCCGCTTGCTAGGTGGGACTTTCAGGAGAGGTTGTAAAGTTACGCTGATCCTTCTCTTTATTACCGTGTCGGTGGCGGCGGCTCCTCGCGAGCTGGCCATAGCCGGTCGGTATCAGGCCGATTCCGCGCCCTCTTCTTCAGCAGGGTCCGATTTCCTTGCCCCCGACTATCTCCCGCTCAACCTCGGAAATCGCTGGATATACACCCACACCGAAAGCCGGTTCAAAAAGACCGATGCGGTACGGGTCGAGATTATCAGCACGCCCATTATCAAGTGGAAGACATACTACATCTTCAGCCAGCTCCCGTTTGTGCCAGGTCTGGAGAGCGCGAACAACGTTCCGGTTCGCTACGACGTGGAGACCCGTCGCTTCCTGCGCTTGACCGAGCGAGGAGAGGTCCCTCTCTTGCCGGTTGGCCCAGACAGCGATGCGAGATTCGATCCCTCGGTGGATGAGAACGGCAAGCCGGTTCAGAATCGGCAGAGTTACCTCACCTGTCCAGACTGCTCCGACTCGGGAATGGAAATAGTCTTCGACCGGGGCACGGGTGTGACAGCCGTTCAAGTGGCGCATTCTTGGGGAACGGAAAACTACGATCTGAAATCAGCCGAAGTCAACCAGAAGAAATTTGGTGAGCCCATCCTCGCCGACAAGCCCAAAGACCCCGTCTCCAGGCCCGCCGGTCCAGTTATCAGCCGTGCCGATCCGAATCTCAGCTTGACCCTCGAGAAGAAAGATACCGGCGCCCTATTTATTTTCAAGGTCAAGAACCCCACTGAGAGCTTTCTGAGCCTGAACTTCACCTCAAGCCAGGATTTTGACTTTGTCGTTCGAGAAAAGGAGAGCGGCTTTGAGATTTGGCGCTGGTCGAAGGGCAATTTCTTTTCTCCAGTTGTCCGCAATGTGGCTTTATTGCCTGAGCAGGAAAAGAAGCACGAAGTTTTCTGGGACTTCAAAGACAATGAGGGCAACGACATTCAAAAAGGCGAATACCTAGTCAGTGCCATTCTCACCACTCGCGATCCTCGCGAATCGGCGCCCGTCTCCTTGACGTTACCCTAGATTCATTCCCGGTCGTCAATTTCCAGATTGCCCAATGAGATGGGTCTTGCGTTGTCAAGCCTCAAATCCGGCGGGACCTATGCCTTGCTGTCGTCGCCCGGATTGCGTGTTCGCTTCCAAAGAAAATCAAACATCAACAAGGCATAGAAAGGGTAGTACTGGAGCTGCATGAAAAATGAACTTTGCCGCCAGACGCCCAATGTCCACCAGTCGATAAGGACGTAATAGGAAAACGCCGTCAAGCAGCTCAGAAGCAGCCAGGCAGGGTTCGGAAAGAAACAGAGAAAAGGGACGAGCCACAAAAGATACCAGGGGAACAAGGTAGGGATACACAGCAGCATCGTCCCCGTAACCCAAAAGAGTTGTTTCAACAGGTCCTGCCCTGTTGCAACGCACCATGCCAATAACAAAACGACTAGCAGGAAGAGCAAGCGTTCCGTCGCCTTCTCATCGGACAGCTGCTCTGACAGCCGATAAAAGAGAAAGCCGTTGAACCGCCACTTTTCCCGGTAGTACTGGAGCGCTGAGAACAGATGACTTCCTGCCGAGGCGTAGGGGAGATATCCAACGGCTAGAATCAGCGGGAACCAAATGAAGTGCTTGAATGGGATTTTCTTGGCAAAGAGCGGAAGACCGAAAACCGGATAGAGCTTGCACAGAACCGAGGAGGCAAGAAGAAAAACCGATCTTCGATGTTGACCCGTTAGACAAAACAAGACGCTGCCGAGCAGGAGTGCCGTCGAGCACACCTCATGATGGCCGCTACC
>Ga0075431_100002057_pt1 | contig 19215 bp, 17 predicted proteins | sample RhiMetdeltSRZDD5_FD_75297 | JGI IMG/M metagenome (GOLD analysis project Ga0075431, IMG submission 75297) | Populus rhizosphere microbial communities from Tennessee, USA - Rhizosphere MetaG P. deltoides SRZDD5 | ecosystem: Host-associated > Plants > Roots > Rhizosphere > Soil | place: USA... | reverse complement strand
CGCGATCGCTGCCAGAGCGTTCTCGACGTTGAAGTGACCCGCGAGCGGCGTCCGCACCTCGACCGCGCCCTTCGGCCCCACGCAGCGAAACCTCGAGCCCGACGCGTCGAAGGCGGCGTTCAGGGCGCGGTAGTCGGCCTCCGCCGCGCCCGAGGGCGAGAAGGTGCGAAGCGGCGCGGCCTCGGACCGGCGAAGCTCACTCGCCAGGCGCGCTCCATAGGCGTCGTCGATGTTCACGACGGCTCTATCGGGCGGCCCATGTCCGCCTCCGGGCACGAAGAGCCGGCGCTTCGCGCCGAAGTAGTCCTCCATGTCGGCGTGATAGTCCAGGTGGTCCTGCGTCAGGTTCGTGAAGACCGCCACGGCGAAGCGAACGCCGTCGGTCCTGTTCTGCGCGAGCGCGTGGGATGACACCTCCATCGCGCAGGCCTCGTCCCCCGCATCGAGCATCCGGTGGAACGTCCGCTGGAGGTCGATGGCCTCCGGCGTCGTACGCTCGACCTCCTCCTCGACGCCGCCGACGATGCTCTTGACGGTCCCGAGGAGCCCCGTCCGGATCCCCCGAGACTCGAGGACGTGGCGCACGAGAAACGCCGTGGTCGTCTTGCCGTTGGTCCCGGTGATGCCCGCGACCTTGAGCGTGGCGGTCGGATCGTCCCAGAAGCGGACCGCGACCGGTGCCATCGCGGCGCGGGCGTTGGCGACCATTGCCTGGGGCACGGGCAGCTCGAGGCGGCGTTCGACGACGAGCGCCGCGGCGCCGCGCTCGACGGCGATGGGCGCGAAGTCGTGGCCATCGGCCCGCTGGCCCCGCACGCAGAAGAAGAGCGTGCCGGGCGCCACTTCGCTCGAGTCGTAGGCCAGGGAGCTGATTTCGATGTCCGCGTCCCCCTCGACGCCGGCGAGGTCCGTGCCGGCGAGCAGCTCCCGGAGCTTCATCGGCGCGATTGTATGAAGGTCAGCCCGCGCTTCCCTGATCCGGGGGGATGTGGAGGTAGTTCAGCGCGAACTTCGCGATCTGGCCGAAAGCGGGCGCAGCGACGGACCCCCCGTAGATGTCGCCGCGTGGCTTGTTCACGACCACGGCGACGAGCAGGCGCGGATGCTGGGCCGGGGCGAAGCCGACGAAGGACGCGACGTAGTCCGTCTCGGAGTAGGTGCCGTTCTCCGCGACCTGGGCCGTCCCGGTCTTGCCGGCCAGCGTGTAGCCGGGCACGCTGACCTCGGACGCGGTGCCGCCGGGCGCGAGCACGCCCTCCAGCATCGTCCGCACCTGCGAGGAGGCCTTCTCGCTGATCACCCGGTGCCCCTGCGGTTCGGAGACGGGGTCACTGCCCTGATCCAGGACCAGCTGTGGCGAGCGAAGGATGCCGCCGTTCGCGATCGCGGAATACGCGGCCGCCATCTGGATCGGCGTCACCGACAGCCCCTGGCCCATCGGGAGGTTGCCCATCGTCGAGCCGGAGAACTCCGACGGCGTCGGGACGATTCCGTGCTCCTCCCCGGGGAACGCAATGCCGGTCGGCTCGCTGAAGCCGAACCGACGGACCCAGTCGTAGAACCGCTGGGCGCCGAGCTCGAGGCCGATCTTGATCGCGCCGATGTTCGATGACTGGGCCAGGATCTGAGCGACGGTCAGGGTCTCCGCTGGGCGCGCCTCCGCGTCAGTGATCGTCCGGTCGGCGACCTGGAGCTCGGCGGGGAGGTAGAACTGCGTGCTGGGCGTCACCAGGTGCTCCATCAGGGCACCCGCCACCGTGAAGGCCTTGAAGGTCGAGCCGGGCTCGTACGTGAAGCCGGTCGCGGTGTTCTGCAGGGCCTGTGGGTCCGCGCCCCCCGGATCGCTCGGGTCGAGGGTCGGCCAGTTCGCCATTGCCAGCACCTGCGCGTTCTGAGGATTCATCACGATCGCGGTGGCGTTCTCGGGCTGGAAGGTCCGGGCGACGTTCGCGAGCACCTCCTCGGTGCGGGCCTGGATCGCGGCGTCGATGGTCAAGCGGACGTTCTCGCCGTCGGAGGCGGTCGAGATCGTGCTCCGCTCGATCGCCTTGCCGAGTCCGTCGAGGACGACCTGCTGCTCGCCGTTCGAGGCGCCGAGCAGGTTGTTGTCGGCGCCCTCCAGGCCGCTGAGCCCCTGGCCGTCGGTGCCGACCGTTCCGATGACCTGCGCGGCGAGCTTTCCCTCCGGATAGATGCGGCGGCTGTCCGGAACCGTGGTGATCCCGGGCAGGTCGAGCTTGCGGATCCGCCCCGCTGCCGTGAGGTCGACGTTGCGCGCCAGATACGCGAACCCGGGCGATCCGCCTCCGAGCGCCCTCAGAAGGTCCGCCTGGCTCGTGTGCAGGATCGGCGCGAGTTGCCTGGCGGCCCGGTCGGGATCCTTGACCTGGTAGGGAGTCGCGACCACATCGGCAGCGTCCTCCGACACCGCCAGCTCCCTCCCCTTGCGATCGAGTATCGATCCCCGAAGCCCGGGGACCGGCACCGTCTCGGTCTGCTGGCTCCGGGCGTCGGCGGAGAGGCCGGCACCCTGGATCCCCTGCACCCATGCGGCGCGGCCGAACGCCAGGCACAGGAGGATGAGAAAGCTCGCGAAGAGGAGCCCGATCCGCCGATCGATCATCGGGGCGTTACGGGGTGGTACCCGGAACGGCGGTGAGCCCGGGGTCGGTTGTGGTGGTGGTGGTGGTGGTCGTCGGCGCGGTCACCGCGGACGAGTCGGTCGCCGGCGTCCCGGCGGTCACCTGGCCGGACTGGAGGCGCTTCGCCGCCGTGGCGGCATCCTCCCGGCTAGCGTTCACGTAGCCGATCGAGCCGGGCGGCGGCGCGATCATGCCCAGCCGATTCGCCTGGGACTGGACATGCTCGTTCGAGATGCCCGCAGCGGCGATCTGGGCACGCAATGTGGAGATCTGGCGATTCAGGACGTCGGTCTGGCGAGTCGCTTTGCTCGAGGATGCGTTGAGGCTGAGCGCCAGGACGTTCATCGCGACGATGCCCACGAGGAGGGTCATCAAGACGCCGATCCAAAGCCGCCCGCGGGTCAGGCGGTGGACGAGACCCGACTCGGCGAGACCCGACACGGCCCCGGCAGTGCGCCCGACCGCGATCGGGACGAGCCGCGCCGGCATCGGGGTCCCGGCGTAAGGGCGGGCAGTGCGCGGTCGCCTGGGCCTGGAGGGCCCCGGTCGGGGCGAAACGGTCCGCCGGGCGGGCGCGCGACGAGCGGGAGGTCGAGGTTTCGGGGCCGGCACCGTGGCGGTGCGGGCTGCTTGGGTGGCGACCGGAGGCATCAGGTCCGGTTCCCTTCGGCATCGACACCGAGACCCCTCGGGAGCTTGCGGGCGGCGCGCAGGCGCGCGGAGTGCGACCGTGGATTTCGCTCGACCTCCTCGGGGGTCGCCGCGAGCGCCCGCCGGGTGAGTGGCTCCGCCTCGGGCTCCCTCCCGCAGACGCATACCGGAAGCTCGGGCGGGCACACGCAGCCGCGAGCCCGATCCGCGAGGAAGCGCTTCACGCGGCGGTCCTCCAGCGAATGGAAGGAGATCACCGCGATCCGGCCCCGCTCGCGCAGGAGCTCCCACGCCGCGGGGAGGGCGCGGTCGAGCGAGTCGAGCTCGTCGTTCACCGCGATCCGCAGCGCCTGGAAGGTCCGCTTCGCCGGATGTCCGCGGCCGAACCGGTATGCCGGTGGGACCGCGGCCCGGATCGCCTCCACCAGCTCCGCGGTGGTGCGGAAGGGCCTGCGGCGTGTGATCTCGCCCGCGATCGAGCGCGCGTGCCGCTCCTCGCCGTAGTCGCGGATGATGGCCGCGAGCCGGTCGGTGGGCCACTCGTTGACGAGGTCGGCCGCCGAGGCGCCCTCGCCCGGATCCATGCGCATGTCGAGGGGCGCGTCATACGAGTAGGAGAAGCCGCGCTCCGCTGTGTCGAGCTGAAGCGAGGAGACGCCGAGATCGAGATAGACGACGTCCGCGCTAACCCCCTCTTCGCGCAGGTTCTCCAGGGCGTCCGCAAAGTCGGCGCGCAGGAAGCGGGCCTCGGCCTCGAGGTCGCCCGCCATCTCGGCGAAACGAAGCTCGGCGGCGGGGTCGCGATCGATCGCGATCAGCGTCCCGCTCCCTCCGACCCGCTGGGATACGAGCGCCGCGTGACCACCGCCCCCGAAGGTGCAGTCGATCGCGGTTTCCCCCGGGTGCGGGTCGAGGAGGTCGATCAGCTCGGTGGCCAGGACTGGTACGTGCTCGGTGGGCATGTAGGTGAGTGTGGCCATCGCGCGATCGGACTTCAGCCGGCGCCCGCGCCGCCGCCCGCCAGCTCCTCGGCGATCTCGCTTGCGGTCTCGTCGATCTCGGCGTCGTGCTGGTCCCAGGCGCGCGTGTTCCAGATCTCCAGGTGGTCGGCGACCCCGATGACGACGCAGGGGCCCTCCTTCAGCCCGGCGTGCTCGATGAGGTGCCTCGGGATCCTGACCCTGCCCGCGGAGTCCAGCGTCTCGTCGTGCGAGCGGCCGTGGAAGCGCCGCCGCATCATCCGCCCGTGGCGGCTGAGGGGATTGAGCTCGCCGAGGACCTGCTCCTCGAACCGGGAATATGCGGCCGTGGGATAGACCTCGACGCAGGGATCGAGGCCCGCGGAGAGAACCATGCCGTCCGCGAGCGCCGCGCGAAAGCGGGCCGGGACCGTGAGTCGATCCTTGGAGTCGAGGCTGTGCTCATAGTGGCCGCGAAACGCCAAGTGGTGGTCCTCTGAGAAGGATTTGGACCGGAGTGGCGAGGTGGGAGGAGCCTCACCACCCCGGTCCCTGGGTCAGATCGAATCGCCACGCTACCCCACTGCGCCCCACTTTGCAACACAATCTGGGCGCATATGGGACAGGATCCGTCGGACGGAACTGCTACCGGCGGGGAGGAATTCTCGGGAACGGCTTGTTCGAGCGGTTTTGGTGGCACCGGTGGTAGAAGGCAGCGAGGGGCAGGAGGCGCTCGATCTGCAATTGGCGTTGCAGCACCAGACCTGGCTGCGGCCGACGGCAGCGAGGGCAGGTCCCCGATAACTCTTCAATCGCAATGCAAGTTCGGAGCGAGTGAAGAGTTGACCCCTCATAGAGAGAACAACTCTTCAACCGAGGCTGGGATGGGGTCCGATTGAAGAGTTATCGACGCCCGGATTGCCCCGCGCGAGCTCACATCGTTTGCGTGGCGCGGCTTCCTCGCTGCTCAGTTCGCCGCGCCGCACCGTGGGGCGGCCCGGGCGCTAGAGCGCCCCGAACAGCGCGTCCGAGTTCGCCACCAGCCCGGCGACGATCACCAGCAGCACCGAGGGGACCAGCACCAGCGCGACGACGAGCTGGATCTTCGGCGCTGCCCGCGCCGCCCGCTCCTCGATCCGGCGGCGGGCGTCGCGCCGCATCGACGCTGCCTGCTGGTGCAGCTGGTCCGCGAGCGGTGAGCCGAAGCGGCGAGAGCGCTCGAGCGCCGCGGCCAGCGCGCCCAGGCCCGCCCCCGGCACACGGTCGCGAAGCCGCGCGATGGCGTCGCGCTGCGGCGTGCCGCACTCGATCTCCGTGACCGCAACAGCCAGCTCGGCAACGAGCGGCTCGCCCGGTGTCCCGGCGCTCGAGATCTCTCCGAGGACGCGCTGCGGGCTTCGGCCGGCGGCGGTGCCGACCGCCAGCAGGTCGAGCGCATCGGGCAGCGCGGCACGGAGGCGTGAGGCGCGCCGCCTCGCTGCCCGCTCCAGCAGCGCCTCCGGAGCCACGAAGCCGGCGGCGGGAAGCGCGAGCATCACGACGATCCCGAGCCGGCCTGGCGCAGCCGGTGCGGCGATCACGCCCAGGAAGGCGGCGAGCGCCGCGGCCGCGAGCTTTCCCGCCAGCACGGCGCCGATCGAGACGCGGCTCGCAAGACCGGCTCGATCGATGCGCTCCGGAATTCGGAGCCACAGCGCCGCCTCGGCAAGGGTGCGCAACCTGCCGCCGCTCAGCGTGGCGGCGCTCGACCAGAATGCCCTGCTCACCTCCTCTCCCCTGGTCCCGACCAGCTCCCACAGTCCGGCTGCGGCGAGGAGCACCGCCAGGCCGATCAGAGCCGCGCCGCCACCCGGCACCGTCAGAGCTCCTCGATGCGGCTGAGACGCCGGATTGCCGCGAAGCCGCATGCCTGCAACACCGCGGCGACCGCGAGCAGGGCGAGCGCGGCCTCGTTTCCGAGCAGGCTGCCCACGAAGCCCGGCTGGATCAGCTCAGCGAACAGCGCGGCGCCCGCCGGCATCGCGACCACCAGAAGCCCGGTGAACCGGGCCTGGGCGGTCGCCGAGCGGGCGTCTGCGGCCACGCGATCACGCTCGGCCGCCGAGGTCGCAAACCGCCGCAGCAGGCCCGCGAGATCCCCGCCGCCGAGTTGCTGCGTGAGGAGGACAGCGGCGAACGAATCGACACGGGGCGACCGCAGCCGAGCCTGGAGCGCGCGGAGGGCGCCTGCCGTCGAAGTGCCGAGCTCCAGGTCAGCACGCAGCCGCGCCAGCTCCGCCGCAGCCGGTCCCTCGACCGAGCTCGTGGCGGCCGCCAGGGCGGCCCGAACCGACCGCCCACCCGCCAGCGCGTCTGCGACGGCCGTTGCGATCTGGGAGATTCCGCGCTCGACGGCGCGCCGATAGCGAGTCCGCCGGCTGCCGAGCAGCCATGCGGCCGCGCTTGGGCCGGCGAGGCCGAGGAACGGCGCCGGGCCCGGGCCGCCGATCATGAGGCCGACGAGGACGAGCGCGACGGTGCCGAGCACTGCGAGCCGGCGGCGCTCGGACTCGGTCGGCGCATAGCCCTCGCGACCCGCACGCCGCAGTGGCTCGACGGTCGCGGCGAGCCAGCGACCGAGTGCCGGGCTTGCGGCGACCGCCTCCCGCACGGCGACTGCCGCCATGCCTCCGGCGGCGGCGGCGAGCAGAGCCGGCGTCCCCAGGACCCCGCCCACTAGCGGGTCCACACCTCGCGTACCCCCACTCCCCCGGCGACGGTCGTGACCTCGCCCAGGGCGACAACGCGCCTCGCGCCCTCACAGTCGCGGACGAGGTGGACCACGAGCTCGATCCCGCGCCGAACCTGGTCGCGGATCGCGGCGTGCGGAAGCCCGATTCCCGCCATGAGCGCGAGCGTCTCCATCCGCCGCAGCGCGTCCTCCGGCGAGTTCGCATGCACCGTCGATAGGGCGCCATCGTGGCCGGTGTTGAGGGCGGTCAGGAGGTCGAGGGCCTCGGGACCGCGCACCTCGCCGATCACGATGCGATCGGGGCGCATCCGCAGCGCGTTTCGAAGCAGGTCGCGGATCGTCACCTCGCCGCGGCCCTCCACGCTCGCCGGCCGTGACTCCAGGCGTACGACATGCGGCTGGCGCAGGCGAAGCTCGGCGGCGTCCTCGATCGTCACCACACGCTCGAGCGGGTCGATATAGGACGAGAGCGCGTTCAGCAGCGTCGTCTTGCCCGACCCGGTACCGCCTGAGACGAGAAGGCTGCGGCGCTCGCGAACTGCGCCGGCGAGGACCTCGCGGAGGTCAGCGGTCAGCGTGCCCGACGCCACGAGCTCGTCCGGGTCCGGGCGAAGCGCGGTGAAGCGGCGGATCGAGAGCGCCGGCCCGTCCACCGCGAGCGGCGGGATGATCACGTTGACCCGCGACCCGTCCGCCAGCCGCGCGTCGGCCATCGGGCTGAGCTCGTCGACTCGGCGGCCGAGCGGCGCGAGGATCCGCTCGATCGAGTCGCGCAGCGCGCCCTCCGACTCGAAGGCGATCCGGGTGGGCTCGATGCGCCCGCCGCGCTCCACGTAGACGCGGTCGGGTCCGTTGACCATCACCTCCTCGACCCGTGGGTCCGCCAGGAGCTCCTCCAGCGGTCCGAGCCCGACCGCCTCGCGGAGGATCAGCTCACGAACCCGCTCGCGCCTCGCGGAGGACAACGGCGCGGCGTGATCGTCGACGAGCTCGGCGACGGCCGCCTCCAAACCCTGCTCGGTGGGCCGCCCTGCCGCCGCGTCGGCCCGGCGGCGCTCGAGCAGGCGGTGGCGAAGCTCCGCTGCCAGGGATTCGACGTGGCGCTCGGTGACGTCCACGGTCATGTCAACCCCCAGGCCCGAGCAGGCGCCCCCGAGCCGCCGCGGGGGTCGAATACGCTTGGATGCCGGTGGCCGACGTCGAAGTCCGGGAGGCGGACATAACCAAGCTCGAGGTCGACGCGATCGCGAACGCGGCGAACACGGAGCTGCGCCACGGCGGCGGGGTCGCCGCCGCGATCGTCCGAGGCGGGGGCCGGAGCATCCAGGATGAGAGCGACCGCCTGGCCCCGATCGAGCTCGGCGAGGCCGTCGCGACGGGCGCCGGCGAGCTTCCCGCTCGCTGGGTGATCCACGCGGCGACGATGCACCTGGGCGGCCCGACGTCGGCCGACATCATCCGCAGGGCGACCGCGAGCGCGCTGGGGACGGCCGAGGAGGTGGGCGCGAAGTCGCTCGGCCTGGTGGCGTTCGGGACCGGCGTCGGTGGGTTCCCGGTGGAGGAGGCAGCCCGAATCGAGGTCGAGGAGGTCCGCCGCCACCTCGAGGGCGGGAGCGGGCTGGAGCGGGTCGTCTTCTGCGTCTTCGGCTCCGACGCGCTAATTGCCTTCGAGCAGGCGCTGGGCTAGCTGACGAGGTCCGCGGCCAGCACCAGGATCGCCAGCGTTTGGAGCAGCATCAACCCGGAGACGGCGCCCGAGATCGCAGCCGTGCGGCGCAGGCTGTCCTGGAGGGCGCCATCGTCCCGAGCGTCGAGAAGGGCCTGTCGCAGCCTCCCAGTCGCGGGCCGAGCACGAGGCTGTGGACGGCCGCCTCCGCCACCGCGAGCGCGAACAGAGGTGGAGCGATCGGATGGCGACGTCCACAGCGGCACGCTATCGACGCCGGACGTCAATGCGCTATGAGCCGGACGCCGCGAGCGAAGCTCTCCGCCTGGATGAGTCGCAGGGCCTGCGGCTTGGTCAGCGCGAGGGTCGCCGTCCACTGATCGTCGTCGGAGGGCGAGTAGTCGTTGACCGATGAGTCGCCGCCCTGCGATAGGGCGAGGAGGCGCACCTCCCTCGCCGCAATGTAGGTGCGGCCGCTGCCGCCGCCCGGGCCGGGCTCCGTCGTGACGACCACGTCCACGCGCGCCCCGACCGGATCCGCACCAGACGCGGCGAGTGCCTCGGCTCCGGTGACCGTGATCTGGACCGGCTTACGCCCCGCCCCGATGCGCGCGCGGCCCGAACGCGGTTCTCGCCCGGAGCCCGGGTCTTTGAGCTGAGAGGCGAGGACGTATGACCCGAGCGCGATCGCGGACGCGGGCGCGCGGCCGAGGGCCTCCTCGGGGCGGGAGAGCGCGCCCGGGGGGGCGAATCGCGCCGGGACGCGTCTCGTCTCGAGGATCTTGTCGGCCCCTTTCGCGGGGATCTCCTGGTGGGCCGGGATGCGTGCCGTCGCCACGACCACCGAGCGAAGCGGCCCCAGCTCGCTCCGGATGTCCGAGCGGTATCCGCTTGCCATGGCGGCGGCGACGCCGGCGCAGGCGAGCGCGGCGCATCCGAACGCGACCGCCCGCGCACGCCTGCTCATGCTGCGGTTTGGACCGTTGGGCGTTCGGCACCCGAGTCCAGCGCGGCCGTCGCCACGGTGAGCGCCCGCGGGGCAAGGGGCAGCTCGAGCACCGCCGCTGTCCCCGCGGGGCCCCGCAGCATCCGGAAGCTCCCGCCGTGCTCGGCCGCCACCCGGGACGCGATCGCGAGCCCGTGGCCGTGGCGCGCGTCCACCGACCACGCGGGACGCCTGCGGCCTCCACCGCTGTCCCGGACCGTGATCCGCACGCCGCCAGCGCAGATTTCAGCCTCGACCGAGACACGAAGCCCGCCGTGGCGGAGCGCGTTGTCGATGAGGTTGTCGAGCGCCTGGGCGAGGCGGTCCGGATCGGCCAGGACGGTGATCGTGCCCGCCCGCCAGCGCAGGACGAGCGACCGGCGCATCGTGGCGGCAATGCCGCGCCACCGTTCGACCGCGGGCTGGACGAGCGCGCGGCAGTCCACCGGCCTCAGCTGCAACCGGCGCCCAGTGCCGTTGATCTCTCGATCGAGGTCGTCCAGCGCGCAGATCACGACGCGCAGCGCGTGGGCGCCGGGGCCCTGGCGCGATCCGGATGAGAGGACGAGCGCCTGCAGCGGCCGGCGGAGCTCGTGGAGCGCGCGATTGAGGGCATTGCGGCGGCGGGAATCGCGGAAGCGCAGGCCCGCGGCGACCGCTGCGATCGTCGCTCCCACCGGCCAACACGCAAGACCGAGATCGGCGATCTCCATCCCGCCTCGGTCACCCCTCGAGCAGGCGGTAGCCGACGCCCCAGCAATTGACGACGTAGCGGCCCTTCTCAGGATCGAGCTTTCGCCGCAGGCGGCTGGCATGTGAGTCGAGCGTCCGGGTGCGCCCCATCGAGCGAAAGCCCCAGACCTCGCGCAGCAGGTCCTCCTTGGTGAACACGCGATACGGATCCGCCGCGAGCGCGCGCAGCAGCGAGAACTCCTTGTTCGCGAGCTGCACCTCGCGGTCGCCGACCCGGACCTCCCGTCGCGATGGATCGATGAACAGGTCGCCGAGGCGTCGTGGCCCCTCGCGGCGGCTGTCGCGGCGACGGAGCACGGCGCGGATGCGCGCGGCCACCTCGTGGTAGTGAAACGGCTTTGTTACGTAGTCGTCGGCGCCCTCCGCGAGCCCGCGGATCCGGTCGACCTCCGTGGATCTGCCGGACAGGACGATGACGGGAAGCGCCGGGTCGAACCTCCCAGTCGGTCCCGAGGAGGCCCGGATCTCGCGGAGCACGTCGAGGCCGGAAGCGTCGGGCAGCCGCAGATCGAGCAACAGGAGGTCCGGCTCGTTGTAGTGGCAGAGGCGAAGCGCGTCGGCGGCGGAGGGCGCGGCGAGGGCCCGGAATCGATCGGCGTGCAGGTGATCGCACAGCAGGTCGAGCGTCGGCACGTCGTCCTCGCAGACGATGACCGTCGCCTCGGGCGCGGATCGCGGCAGCATCACGCCGCCGGGGACGCCGGAAGCTCGAGGACCGCTCGGGCGCGCCGTTCCACCGCGATGCGGCGAGGTGGCACGTGGTGGCGCACGGAGACCGGCTGCGAGGCGTCGCCGAGGAAGACGAGGTCCAGGGCGAACCGCATCCCGAACGTGTGGACGCAGCGGCAGCGCGGGATGAACAGCCCGGGCCCCGCCGCATCACGGTCGAGATGCGCCAGCCCGAGTAGGCGGGATCCCGGGGTCGCGGCCATGGGTATGCGGAGCCCGCACACCTCCCTGACGGGCAATCCGCGGAATCGCGCGGCCACCTGTTCCCGGGCGTCTGGCACGCCACCTACAACCCCATTCCGCCCCGGAACGCCCCGGCATCGAAGGGCGATCTGAACCTAATGGACCTCTCCGGCCGTAACATGCTCAGGTGGCCACGCTGCCGAAGCTCGATCCCATGGCGGTAGCGGAGACCGGCGCCAGGCTGCGCGCGAACATCCAGCAGGCGGTGAAAGTCCGCGACGAGGTCGTGCGGGACCTCCTCGTCGCACTCCTGGCCGAGGGCCACGTCCTGATCGAGGACTACCCGGGGGTCGGGAAGACGGCCTTGGCGCGCGCCCTCGCCCGCTCGCTGGGAGCCGAATATGCGCGGATCCAGTGCACCGTGGACCTGCTGCCGGCTGACGTCATCGGCACCAACCTCTTCAACCAGCGCGAGGCGCGATTCGACTTCCGCCCCGGGCCGGTCTTCGCGAACATCGTGCTGGTAGACGAGATCAACCGCACGTCACCGAAGACCCAGTCCGGCCTGCTCGAGTGCATGCAGGAGCGCCAGGTCACGGTGGACAAGCAGCTTCACGAGCTCGCTCGCCCGTTCATCGTGATCGCGACCCAGAACCCGATCGAGTACGAGGGCACCTACCCGCTGCCGGAGGCCCAGCTCGATCGCTTCATGGTCCAGCTCGCGCTGGGCTATCCCGGCCCCGCGGATGAGGCCGACATGCTCGCGGCCCACGGCGGTCGCGACGTCGTGTTCGACCTCGAGCCGGTCGCGGACGTCGGCACCATCCTCGCTGCGCAGGCCGCCGCCGCCGCCGTCCACGGTTCGGAGGCGCTGCGCCGCTACGTCGTCGCCCTGTGTGGCGCGACGCGGGAGGACTTCCGCACGGAGCTCGGCGCCAGCCCGCGTGCCGCACTGCTGTTGTTCCGCGCCGCGAAGGCGCTGGCCGCACTCGAGGGCCGCGACCATGCCCTGCCGGACGACGTCCAGGCGCTTGCACCGTCGGTGCTCGAGCACCGGCTGCTCCTGGCCCCGGGAGCGACCGGGGAGGATCGCCGGGCAGCCATCGCCGACGCGCTGGAGCAGGTTCCGGGGCTCTAGACCATGCCGTCACGACGCGCCACGCTGTTCCTCGCGGTGGCGATCGTGCTCGCGGCGGCGATGTTCGACGCTCCCTCGCTCTACGTCGTGGGGCTCGGCCTGCTACTGGCGCTGGCGGCGGCGCGGCTGTGGGTGCGACTCGCGACGTCTGGGGCCGGTCTCGACCACACGACGGGCCCGCGAACCATCGTCGAGGGAGAGGCGTATCCCATGCGTCTGGCCGTTCGCGGTGGCCGCGTGCGACTCGCAGCCGCGACGGTCACCCATCCGCTCGCCGCAGAGCGGGTTCCCGTCGGCCGGCGCCCGAACGCGACTGCCGAGCTCGAGCTCTCCGGGCTCAGGCGCGGGTGGCAGCGGATCAAGCCCGCCACGCTCGTCCTCGCCGATCCCCTCGGACTGGCCCGCGCCGAGGTCCCATCGGCCGATCGACCCTCGGTGCTCGTGCTCCCACGGGTCGAGGACATCGTCCTCGAGGCGAGTGGGGAGAAGGGCGGTGATGAGGCGGTATCCACCGGAGCGGACGGCGGTCACGGTGCCGGGCTCGGCAAGCGGTCGCTCGATTTCGAGATCGATGGGCTGCGGACTTACCGGCCGGGAACGCCGGCGTCGCGGATCCACTGGCCGATCCTGGCACGGACCGGCGAGCTGGTGGAGCGCCGCCTCGTGGGCGGTGACGACGCCTCCCCGATCGTGGTCGTGGATGCTCATCGACCGCGCGATGCGATCGCGCTCGACCGCGCCGTTCGCGCGGCGGCGTCCCTGTGCTTCCATCTCGCCTCGGCGCGCGGTTGCGCGCTGATCCTGCCCGAGCAGCGGTCGCCGCTGTGGATCGACCCCCAGCTCCGATCCTGGCCTCAGGTTCACGCGAGCCTCGCGATGGTGGAGGCATGCGCGTCGCCACTCAACCCTCGGATCAGGGGGCTGGTCGGAACGGTGTTCTGGGTGACCGCGGCCGCAGACATCCCAGCTCTCCCATACTCGCTCTCGAGCGCACGGTCATATCTCGTCGCGGCACTCCCACCGGGGTTGGGTGCGCGAGCCTTCGATGTCGCCGGCTGCGAGGGTCACCTGCTCGAACGAGCACGGCCCCGTGCAGAGGCGAGGGCCGCGTGAGCGCCGTCGCCACGGTCGGCCGGCGTGCGCCGGGGCACCGGCTCGCGGACTGGGCCGCGTCCCGAGAGCTCGAGACGCCCCTTCGCTTGATCGCGTTCGCTGCGCTCGCGTCCTACGTCGGCGCGGCCTGGGTGGCGATGGTGGTCAGCCCACCATCCGGGCGGACGACGCTCGTGATCGTCATCGCCGTCGCGGCGGCCGTCGCGATGTCGCTGCTCCGGGATCGCCGCGTGCCCCGCCTGGCCGCACATGTGCTCGCGGCGGCCATCGCGGTGGGCGCGGTTGCGCTCGGCGCGATGGCGATCGGGGTGCCCGCGCGACTCGTCCTGCCCTGGCACTGGGGCGAGCTCGCCGGCAACCTCGGGACGGGGCTCGGGGGGCTCTGGACCGCCGACTATCCCTACACCGGCAGCGTCGGGTGGACGCGCCTCGCACTCCTGCTGGGGCTCCCGGCGGCCCTGGGGGTCTCGCTGGCTTTGGGATTCTGGCCGACTCGCGCGCCGCGGCCTCGGCTGCGCACCGCCGCGCTGGTCGTGCTCCTGATCGCGTACGGCACGAGCATGACCGTCGCTCCGCCGAGCGACCCGCTGCTCCGCGGCCTTGGGCTCCTGCTGCTCGCCTCCGCGTGGCTTTGGCTGCCGGGGTCCGGGCTGCGCCGAGGCGCCCTCGGTGTGGTGCTCGTGGCCGGGTGCGGGCTGATCGCTCTTCCCGTGGCGTCTGCGCTCGACGGCAGGCAGCCGTGGCTGGACTACCGGCACTGGGGGTCGAGCCGCGCGGCGGGACCGACGGAGGCGTTCACCTGGGACCAAGCGTACGGCCCGCTGACATGGCCACGCGCCGGCCGGCAGATGCTGAGCGTTCAGAGCCCGCACCCGTACTACTGGCGGGCGGCCGTGCTGGACCAGTTCGACGGCACGAGCTGGGTCCAGTCGACTGGCCCGGGGACCGCGCCCCTCCAGCTGCCGCAAGGGTCGGCAACGCATCTGAATCCCGCCTGGATCCACGACGTCACCTACACGGTCGACCACCTTCGCAGCGACCTCGCTGTCGTCGCGGGCACCCCACTCGCGCCGCCACAGCTCGACGGCTTGACCGTGGTCGACCGCGGGCTGCTTCTTCCCTCGAATCGATCGCTCACCGAGGGAGACTCGTACACCGTTCGCAGCTACATCCCCGACCCGAGGCCGAGCCAGATGCGTCAGACGCCTCAGCGGGTCCCGGGCGCGCTCGCGCCGGATACCGAGCTCACGCTCCCCGACGGCAGGCCAGTCGACGTGCCGCTCTGGGGAGCAGCCTCGAGCGGCGAGGAGGATCGGACGCTCTCTGCCTCCGCCTACGGAGGCGTCTATTCGCTCGCCCGTCAGATCACCGCCGGCCGAACCACCGAATACGGCGCCGTCAAGGCAATCGAGAGCTATCTCGGCGAGCATTACCGCTACAGCGAATTCGCCCCGATCAAGCGCCTCGCCCTGCGGACGTTCCTGCTCGATGTGCACCGAGGGTACTGTCAGCACTTCTCCGGCGCGATGGCCTTGATGCTCAGGATGGTGGGGATTCCCGCGCGGGTTGCGGCCGGGTTCAGCCCCGGTCGGCCGGACTCCAACGGCAACTATCAGGTGACCGACTTCGATTCCCACTCATGGGTCGAGGTGTACTTCAACCGCATCGGCTGGGTGACGTTCGACCCGACTCCCGCTGGGTCCCCGGCGCAATCTCGCACGAGTGGCCTGGGCGCCTCGATCGCCTCGCCGGCGAGCTCGCAGGCTGACCTCAAGGGGGATCGCCGGCGCAAGACCAACGGCGCCAGCCCGGACGCCACCCTGAGCGGGCCGGGCCCGGGCGGGTCATCGCTACCCCCGGTTTGGGTATGGGGCGGGCTGCTCGCCGGCCTCGGCGTGGCGGGGTTACTGGTGGTTCGCCGACGGCGGTCCGTCGTCGACGATGTCGACGATGCGTACCTTCGCGAGGTCACGGCCGCGCTCAGGCGCCTCCGGTCATGGGATTTGCGAGGCGCGACGCTCCTGGGCTTGGAGCAACGCCTTCGGGCCGAGGGTGGACCGGGCGCCGCCGCGTACCTCGCGCATCTCCGTGAGGGCCGCTATGGGCCCGAGTCGCCCGGACCGCCAACTTCCCGGGACCGGCGAGCCGTGCGCCGTGACCTCGCCGCCGGTCGCGGCGTGTGGGGCCGGATGCGCGCGCTCGCCGCGATGCCTCCGTGGGGTCCGGCGGCCTGAGTTGCAAACCGCCGTTCAGCGTCGACGCCAACCACCCAACTCCCCCCCGCAATCGTGAAAGATTCGAGCGGTCCGGGCGGCCGCGGACATGGGTCAGATCGGGGCCGGGATACGAAGGCTGTGGAGAAGGCAACTCGCAGAGGGAATTACGACTCGGGCTCCGATTACGTCCTCGAGTATGGAGAGCTCCGGTTCTCGTTCAACGAGGACGACTTCGCGCAGCGAGTGGAGCAGGCCGCGGTCAAGCTCGACTTCGTCGACCAGGGGCTCGAGGGCGATGAGGTCACCGATCTGCTCGAGCTCGCCGTTAATGGCGAGATCCGCGAGCCCACCTCATCGCTCGGCGAGCACATAAACCAGCATTGGACCGAGCTCGTCGGGCCGGCCAGCCGCAGCCTGGTCCACTGGATCCGGCGGCTGGTGTTCCGCGGCGCGTGGCTGGACCAACGCGTCAAGGAGGGTGAGCTCGACATCGTCTTCGACCCGGAGACCCAGAGCTTCGGATACGTGCAGCCCGAGCGCGACTCCGAGCCCATCGAGCTCTCGCGCGAGCCCTCCTGGGCCCGGCTCGCGTACCGCCGCTAGTCCCTACAGGCTCGCCAGCAGCGCGGAGTTCGACGCGGAGTGCTCGATCCGCTCCCGCAGGAGGCTCGCGGCCTCGGCCGGGTCGAGGTCGGCGAGCAGCGAGCGCAGGCGCCGGATCGCGGTGAGCTCGTCCGGATCGCGAACCTGGTCCTCGTTGGAGATTCGGCATTCGGCCGCCCGTACGGCGGGGAAGATTCCCGCGGAAGCGAGGCCCGCATCGAGCGTGATCAGAGAGTTCTCGGTCGTCACGACCGCGCGCTCGGCGGCGCCGTCGTCCTCCGCTCCCTCAACCACGGTCGCGATCACCGTCAGGGACCCAGCCCCCTCCTCGGCAAGCTCCCGGGCCGAGCCGAAGAGCGCCTTGACCTCTGCCGCGTCCCCCCCGGGCCCGCGTCCGCCGGCGGAGGCGGAGGCGACCGCAATGCGCGAGAGCGAGTCGACGACGAGCACCGCATCCCGGCCGGATTCGGCCAGTCGCTGCGCGCGCTCCCGCATCAGCTCGGCGACCCGCACCTGGTCCTGCGGTGCCAGATCCGCGGTGGCCGTGGCCACCTCACTCCGCGGCAGGGCCTCGCGCCACGCGGTCGCCTCCTCGGGTCGTTCGTCGATCAGCAGGACGACGAGCTCGGTGCGCTCTCGACCCTCGATCGCGCGCGCCAGGTGGCGCAACAGGGTGGTGCGACCGGATCGCGGAGCGGCCATCACGAGCACCCGCTGGCCGAGCACCAGTGGGGTCAGGAGGTCGACCGACCGCGCCAGGACGTCGCTTCCCTCCCCCAGGGGTAGGCGCCGCGTAGGGAGCACCGGCGTCAGGGTCTCGAACGCCGGGCGGCCCTCGGTGGGGGGCTCGCCCCCGTTGACCCGGTCCACGTGCACGAGCGCGCGATGCCGCTCACCGCGGCGCGGCGCCCGCGCGGGCCCCGCGACCTCGTCGCCGGGCCGCAGCTCGCAGCGCCGGATCTGCGACGCCGATACGTAGACGTCGTCGGGCCGCGCCGTCACCCCATCGAAGCGGAGGAAGCCGTAGCGCTGCGGCGTGACCTCGAGCACCCCGACGACGTCCGTGGTCTCAGTCTCCTCGAGATGCTCGCGCTCGGGCGCCTCCGGCGGCTCGCCGTCCCGCCCGCCGACCTCGGCGATCAGCTGCTCGCGGCGAAGGAGGCGATAGCCCGGGATCCCCAGGTCAGCTGCGCGCTCGTGGAGATCCGCGAGGGGCAACTCTTCCAGCTTCTCCGCCATGGCGGCGGCAGGATATCCGCGACGCCTATCGCCCGCCCGCACTGATCCAGTGCGAGGGGTCGATGCCCTCGGCCGCGGCGACGTCCACCCAGGCCTTGGCCTCCCTACCCACGCGGTCCCGGCCCCAGCCGAGCTCCCTGCCCATGACCTCCGCAACACGCAGGACCGAGTCGCTCGTCCGGAGGGCAGGTGCGGCCAGGAGTCCGAGACGAGTCCGCCGCAGCAACACGTCGGCAACGGACCGGGCCTGCTCGAGTCGGGCCGCGGTCGCGGCCTCGGCGAGCAGATCCGGCTGGCCGGAGACGATCGGCCGTGCGAGCTCGGGTCGCTCGCCGGCGAGGGCGAGGACGCGTCGGGCCGCGTGGCCGTAGCGGAACGCAAGGAGCTCGCGCCACCCGTCCGGCAGAGTGCGTTCATCCAACCCGGCCGGCGGTTCCAGGTCCTGGTCCGAAGCCGGCATCCCGAGCGGTATCTCCGATGTCTGGCACGGCGCCTCGCGCCCTTCCCGCTCGGCGATTCGGTCCACCACCTGTTTCGCCATCCGCCGCCAGGTGGTGAGCTTGCCGCCCGTGATCGTCAACAGTCCGGATGACGTCTCATAGAGCTCCGCCGTCCGGGAGATATCGACCGATTTCCGCGGATCGCCGGTCGATATCAGTGGGCGCACGCCGGCGTAGGCGCCGGTCAGGTCGCTGGGGGCGATGTCGGTACCGAAGAAGGAATTGGTCGCGTCGAGGAGATACTCGATGTCCGCGCTCGAGGGCTTGACCCTCGCCAGCTCGCCCTCGTAGTCGTTGTCGGTGGTGCCGATGAGCGCACGTCCGTACCACGGCAGCGCGAAGATCGTGCGCTCCCCACCCGCCGGCACGATGCAAGCACCGCGCCCAAGCGGCAGGAGCTCCTGGGAGATGGTGATGTGGGTACCGCGGCTCGGCGCGATGCGGGGAAGCTCCTCCTCGGTGAGGATCTCCTCGGGCCTCACCCGGTCCGCCCACACGCCGGTGGCGTTCACAACGTTCGCTGCCCGCACCTCGAAGCGCTCTCCGGTATCGACGTCCCCGCACACGACCCCCGCCGCGCGGCCCGCCTCCGAGCGCAGCTCGATGACCTCGGCACCGTTTACGAACACGGCGCCGAACCGCTCGGCCTCACCCAGCACCGTGAGCACGAGTCGGGCATCGTCCGTCTGGCAGTCGTAGAAGAGGTAAGCCTCCTTGGGGTCGCGCCCGCCCAGGGCGGGGACGAGCTCCGCGGCGTCCGCGCCCGGGATCGTGCGGTGGCGATCCGGCGCCCAGTCCTCCTCGGCGGGCGGGTCGAGGTGGGCGCGCTCACGGGAGCGCTCCCGGGCCTGCCGTTCCCGCCGCCCCTGACCGACGCGGGTGGTGGCCATGACGTCGTACATGTTCAGCCCGATCCCGATCCGCCGGCTGCGGCGCGCGTCACCCAGCGTGGGCACGAGGAACGGCGTCGGGTAGACGAGGTGCGGCGCGAGCTGGACCATGAGCTGGCGCTCCAATAGGGCCTCCCGCACGAGGCCGAGGTCGAAGTTCTGCAGGTAGCGGAGGCCGCCGTGGATCATCTTCGAGGAGCGGCTGGAGGTCCCCACC
>Ga0075431_100002056_pt1 | contig 19234 bp, 29 predicted proteins | sample RhiMetdeltSRZDD5_FD_75297 | JGI IMG/M metagenome (GOLD analysis project Ga0075431, IMG submission 75297) | Populus rhizosphere microbial communities from Tennessee, USA - Rhizosphere MetaG P. deltoides SRZDD5 | ecosystem: Host-associated > Plants > Roots > Rhizosphere > Soil | place: USA... | reverse complement strand
GCTGCCGACAGTGACGAAGCGATCATGGAGAAATATCTCGAAGGCAAGCAAATCTCGGAAGCCGAGTTGCGCCGAGCGATTCGCCAAGGGACGCTGTCCCTGAAGATTGTGCCGGTGGTTTGCGGCTCGGCTTTTCGTAACAAGGGCGTGCAGCCGATGTTGGATGCGGTCGTAGAATTTTTACCTTCGCCACTCGATATTCCTCCGGTGAAAGGCGTCGAGCCGGGAACCACAACGCCGGTGGAGCGGCCGGCGAAGGACGATGCACCCTTTTCAGCTCTGGCCTTTAAAATAATGACGGATCCTTACGTCGGCACTCTGACGTTTTTTCGGGTTTATTCAGGCTCGATCAATTCAGGGTCCGCGATCTATAACTCGACCCGAAGCAAGAGAGAGCGGGTTGGCCGCTTGCTCAAGATGCACGCGAATAAACGCGAAGAGATCAAGGATGTCTACGCCGGGGACATCGCGGCTGCCGTCGGTCTGCGCACGGCGACGACCGGCGATACGCTGTGCGACGAAGACGAGCCCGTCGTGCTGGAATCGATCGACTTCCCTGATCCGGTCATCTCGATTGCGATCGAGCCTAAGAGCAAAGCCGATCAGGAAAAACTGGGCCTGTCGCTGCAAAAGCTCGCTACCGAAGATCCCTCATTCAAAGTTCGAACAGATGAAGAAACCGGACAAACGATCATTTCCGGCATGGGCGAATTGCACCTTGAAATCATCGTCGACCGCTTGCTCAGAGAATTCAACGTCGGCGCCAACGTCGGCAAACCGCAAGTCGCTTACAAGGAAACCGTGCGTAAGAGCGTGGAGCAGCAGGGCCGATTTGTGCGCCAGACCGGTGGCCGCGGACAATATGGCGACGTTTGGATAAAGCTGGATCCGCAAGAACCGGGCAAGGGATTTGAATTCGTCGATGCGATCAAAGGCGGCGCGATTCCGCGGGAATATATCTCGGCAGTTGAAAAGGGTGTTCGCGAAGCGACCGACAACGGCGCGCTCGCCGGATATCCGGTCGTCGACGTCAAGATCACGCTCTTCGACGGCAGCTACCACGATGTGGACTCCTCTGAAATAGCATTCAAAATCGCCGGCTCGATGGCATTTAAAGGGGCCATGCGTAAAGCCAGCCCGGTTCTGCTGGAACCGATTATGTCGGTAGAAGTCGTGGTGCCGGAGGACTTTATGGGCGATGTGATCGGTGATATTAGTTCCCGGCGCGGCAAGGTGCTGGGCATGGACACGCGCCCGGCCGCGCAGGCCATCGACGCGCGCGTGCCGCTGGCGCAAATGTTCGGTTATGCCACCGATTTGCGGTCCATGACTCAGGGGCGCGCCACTTATACAATGCAGTTTTCTCATTATGAACCGGTTCCCGCCGCGGTTGCCGAAGGAATTATCGCCAAGTTTGATGGCAAGTCGGATGATGACGTATGAACGAAAAGATTAGAATTCGGCTCAAAGCCTATGACCACCGCGTGTTGGATCAGTCGGTGGGAGAGATTGTCGAAACGGTCAGGCGCACGGGCGGTCGCGTTGCAGGGCCGATTCCGCTGCCCACCCGAATCGAAAGGTTCACGGTGAATCGTTCGCCGCACGTCGATAAGAAGTCGCGGGACCAGTACGAGATCCGCACGCACAAGCGGTTGCTCGATATTCTCGAGCCGACGCAGCAAACCATCGACGCTTTGGGCAAACTCGATATCGCTGCCGGCGTTGACGTTGAGATCAAGCTGCAGTGAAGCCTCGGCGGATTTGGAAGCGAATATGACAGGAATGATCGGCAGAAAAATCGGCATGATGCAGTTTTACAGCGCCGAGGGAAACATGATTCCGGTGACGGTGGTGAAGACCGGTCCGTGTGTCGTGGTGCAAAAGAAACAAGTTGCCAGCGACGGCTATGATGCGCTTCAGGTCGGTTTTGGCACCAAGAAAGCGCAGCGGGTCAATAAGGCCGGTCAAGGCCACATGGCGAAAGCCGGCAAGGGCGCTTTTGAAGTGTTGAAAGAGTTTCGCGTTGAGGATGTGGCGCGGTATGAAGTCGGCCAGGAGATCAAGGCTACCGAACTTTTCAAAGTGGGCGATCGCATCGACGTCTCCGGAATCTCCAAGGGGCATGGTTTCTCCGGTGTCATCAAACGCTGGTCTTTCGCCGGATTTCCCGGTTCCCACGGCACCCATGAATATTTTCGTCATGGCGGCTCGATCGGTAACCGTTCGTACCCGGGGCGGGTGCGCAAAGGGAAAAAGATGGCCGGCCACTGGGGCAATGAAAAAATTTCGACTCAGAATCTCGAAGTCGTGGAGATACGCGCCGAGGAAGACCTGCTGCTGGTGCGCGGCGCGGTTCCAGGGGCGAAGCGAGGCGTCGTGATCCTACGGCCGGCGGTCAAAGGGTAACAATTAGCATGGACGTTCACGTTATTCAGCCACAGCTCAACGAAGCGATCTTTGGCGCCAAGACGCGCGCCCATTTACTGCATCAAACGGTTGTCATGCAACTCGCCAATCGGCGGGCGGGAAGCGCCTCGACAAAATCAAAAGGGTTGGTGAGGGGCGGCGGAAAAAAGCCGTGGCGCCAGAAGGGCACCGGCCGCGCCCGCGCCGGCAGCACTCGCTCGCCGATCTGGGTCGGCGGCGGGACGACTTTCGGCCCGCAGCCGCGCGATTATTCCTATCGCTTGCCGCGCACGGCCCGGCGTGAGGCGCTGCTCTCGGCGCTGAGCGTTAAGAACCGCGACGGCAAGATTATCGTGGTCGACAAGTTCGAGCTCGAAGCGGCCAAGACGAAGGTCATGGCCAAAGCTTTGGCCGAGCTGAAAGTCGAGAGCGCCGTCATCGTGATTGCCCAATCCAACGAGAAGATCGAGCGTTCGGCGCGCAATCTGCCGAAGATCAAGGTGCTGCGTGTCGAAGGCATAAACGTTTACGATCTGTTGCGTTACGACCACCTGATCTTGACTCAAGAGGCGCTGCAGCGGCTCGAAGAAAGGTTGGCGGCATGAAGAGCCCGCATGAAGTGATTGAGGCGCCGTTGATCTCGGAAAAGGGCACGCTCCTGACCGAGAGCGCCAATCAGGTACTGTTCAAAGTTCGGCCGGACGCCAACAAGATCGAGGTGAAGCGCGCTGTGGAGACACTGTTCAAGGTCAAGGTCGAGCAGGTGCGCATGGCGCGGTACCTTGGCAAGGTGCGCCGCATCGGTAGGAGCATGGGGCGGCGCTCTGATTGGAAAAAGGCTTACGTGACGCTCAAGGAAGGCGACAAGATCGATTTCTTCGGCGGCGCTTAGAAATTAAGGTAACCACGTCAATGTCTATCAAGACTTATCGACCGACCTCGGCAGGCATGCGCTTTCGCACCGGGCTGGGTTTCGAAGAAATCACCAAGACGCAGCCGGAAAAAGGTTTGCGCGAGCGGCTCAATAAAAGCGGGGGGCGCAACAACAGAGGGCGAATTACCGCGGATCATCGCGGCGGGGGCCACAAGCGCTTGTATCGTCTGATCGATTTCAAGCGGACCAAGCGCAACGTGCCGGCTAAAGTCGAGGCCATCGAATACGATCCCAACCGTTCGGCGCGCATTGCCCTGCTTTGTTATGCCGACGGTGAGCGGCGCTATATTCTCGCGCCGGAGCGCCTGCGGGTTGGTTCTACCGTGGTCGCGGGCGAGGACAATGTGGATATACAGCCGGGAAACTCCCTGCCGCTTAAATTCATTCCGGTTGGTACGGTGGTTCACAATATCGAGTTGAAGATCGGCAAGGGCGGACAGTTGGTCCGCAGCGCAGGGTTAGGGGCTCAGCTGATGGCCAAGGAAGGCGCCTACGCGCTCTTAAAACTGCCCTCCGGCGAATTACGCTATGTGTTGTCTGAATGCCGCGCCACGGTGGGACAGGTGGGCAATGCCGACCAGGAAAATATTGCCTGGGGCAAGGCCGGCAGAATGCGCTGGTTGGGTTTTCGTCCGACGACGCGCGGCATCGCCAAGAATCCCGTCGACCATCCGCATGGCGGCGGCGAGGGGCGATCCAAGGGCAATCATCCGATGACCCCTTGGGGCAAACCGACCAAAGGTTACAAAACCCGAAAAAATCACTCGTCGGATAAGTATATCGTGCAAAGAAGAAAAGGTAGATAGCCATGGCGCGTTCGATCAAAAAAGGACCCTTTGTCGACCAGCATCTGGTGAAAAAGATCGCCGCGATGAATGAAACGCGCCAGCGCCAAGTCGTGCGCACCTGGTCGCGGCGCTCGACGGTCACTCCAGAAATGGTGGGGCATACCATCGGCGTGCACAACGGCAGGAAGTTTATTCCGGTTTTCGTCAGCGAAAATATGGTGGGTCATAAACTCGGCGAGTTTTCTCCGACCCGCACTTTCTTCGCCCATTCCGGCGATCGAAAGGCCGAGGCCAAAGAAACGACCGGCGCACCCGCCGGCGCACCCGTCAGAGCGGCGCCGCAACCGGCAGCGGCGCCGGCGGCCAAAACATAGCGACTATTGGAGCACGAATTTCTGCACTGAGTTGGCGAGATTATGGAAGCACGCGCGATCACTAAATTTGTTCGAGTATCACCGCGAAAAGTTAGACTGGTGGTTGACCAGATTCGCGGCAAGGGCGTCGAGGACGCTTTGAATATTTTGAAATTTATTCCCAAGCGCTCAGCGGGAATCGTGGCTAAGACCGTGCGCACGGCGGTGGCGAACGCCGAAAATACCCAGAGCGTCGACGTCGATCGTCTATTCGTCAAGCTCGCCAAGGTCGACGAAGCCGGTATGTGGAAACGGTTTACCTCGCGCGCCCAGGGACGCGCCACCCGGGTGCGCAAACGGCTCAGCCACATCACGATCATTCTCGATGAAACGCAGGAGAGGAGCTAAGAGCTGATGGGTCAAAAGACGCATCCAAAGATTTTTCGTCTCGGCGTCATCGAGACTTGGGATTCGAAATGGTTCGCGCGCCATGATTACGCCAAGTTGCTGCATGAAGATTTTCGCGTGAAAAAATTTCTCAAAACCCGGCTCTATCACGCCGGTATCTCGCGCATCGAGATCGAGCGGGCGGCCAACAAAGCAAAGATCAATATTCACACGGCGCGTCCCGGTATCGTGATCGGCAAGAAAGGCGCGGAGATCGAGAAGCTCAAAGAAGAGATCACCAAGCTGACGAAGCGGGAAACTTATATCAACATTCACGAGGTGCGAAGGCCGGATCTCGACGGTCAACTGGCTGCGGAAAACGTCGCTTTGCAATTGGAGCGGCGCGTGGCGTTTCGCCGCGCGATGAAGGAAAGCGTCTCCCGCGCCATGCGCATGGGCGCCCAGGGCGTGAGAATCCAATCGGCCGGCCGTTTGGGCGGCTCCGAAATCGCGCGCACGGAGTGGTACCGCGAGGGACGGGTGCCGCTGCATACGCTGCGCGCCGATATCAGCTACGGATTTGCCGAGGCCAAGACCACCTACGGTATTATCGGTGTCAAGGTTTGGATTTTTAGGGGCGAGGTTTTGACCGCGGAAGAAGAGCAGCAGAAAGCGATGTTGGGCGGTTGATGGGCGCGCTGGATATTTCATAAAGAGACTGAAGCAATCATGCTCGAACCAAAAAAAGTCAAATATCGGAAACTGCAGAAAGGGCGCCGTCGCGGCACGGCTCATCGCGGTTCGACTCTCGCGTTCGGGGACTATGGCCTCAAGGCGATCGGCCGCGGCTGGATGAGCGCGCGGGAGATCGAGGCGGCGCGCGTCGCGTTGACTCGTTATCTCAAGCGCGGCGGCAAGGTTTGGATTCGGATTTTTCCGGACAAGCCGTTAACCAAAAAACCGCTCGAGACGCGCATGGGTAAAGGCAAAGGCGCGCCCGAGATGTGGGTGGCGGTTATCCAACCAGGACGGATCCTCTTCGAGATGGAAGGCGTGGAGGGACCGCTCGCCAAAGAGGCGTTTCGTTTGGCGGCGCACAAGCTTTCGATCCCGACGATCACGGTGGAACGCAGGGGGCGAGTGCATGGAAGCTAAAGATGTGCGTGAGATGAGTGCCGACGATTTGGCGCGGAAGCGCGTGTCGTTGCGCGAGGATATCGGTCATTTAAAGCTGCGCCGCGCCACCAGCCGGTTGGAAAACCCGATGAAACTTAGAGAGACCAAGCGCGACTTGGCGCGCGTTGAAACGATACTACGGGAGCGATCGCGGAGTCAGAAGGAATGAGTATGGAAAGCCGTGGCTTGAGAAAAGAGCGGTCCGGTGTGGTGGTCAGCGACCGTATGCAAAAGACGATTGTTGTGTCCGTCGAAAGGACGGTTTTGCATCCCAAATACAAGAAGATCCTGCGCCGGCGCACCAAGGTGAAGGCGCATGATGAGAGAAACGAATGTCACGTCGGCGATCGGGTGTTGATTGTGGAATGCCGGCCGGTTAGCCGTGATAAGCGTTGGCGCGTCAGCAAAGTCCTTCATCGGGCCGAGGATGCGGCGGGAGAAAGACAAAATGCCGGCGTTTAGGCGCCGATGGGGCGGCTAAGGTGGACTCATGATTCAGACGCGAACAACGTTAGATGTAGCGGATAATTCCGGCGCGCGCCGCGTGCAATGCATCAAAGTGCTCGGCGGCAGCAAACGCAAGTACGCTTCGATCGGGGATATCATCGTGGTTTCGGTCAAAGAGGCGATTCCCAACGCGAAGGTTAAAAAGGGCGATGTCATGAAGGCCGTAGTCGTGCGCACCGCCAAAGAATTGGGCCGGCCGGACGGCACTTATATTCGTTTCGACAATAACTCGGCGGTGCTGATCGATAATCAAAAGGAACCGATCGGGACGCGTATTTTTGGGCCGGTGGCGCGCGAGCTTCGCGCTAAGAAGTTCATGAAGATAATTTCGCTCGCGCCGGAAGTTCTGTAACTCGGGTTCGGGAGAGGGTGTTCGTGCAGATTCGCAAAAACGACAGCGTGATGGTGATCGCGGGCAAGGAGCGGGGCAAGACCGGCAAGGTCTTGCGCGTGTTGAAGGAGAAAGACGCTGTCATCATCGAGAGGCTTAATATCGTCAAGCGGCATACCAAGCCGCGCGGACCGCAGCAGAGCGGTGGAATCGTGGAAAAAGAAGCGGCGATCCATGCTTCCAATATTATGATGATGTGCGAGAAGTGTAACGCTCCGGCGCGCATCGGTCATAAAATTCTCGCCGACGGCAAGAAGATTCGTATTTGTCGCAACTGCAACGAAGCTTTGGACTAGTGGAACGAGGATGGCACGCTTAAAAACTAAATATCAGAACGACGTCATTCCAGCCATGATGAAGGAATTCGGCTACAAGAACTCCATGCAGGTTCCCCGGCTGGACAAAATCACTGTTAACGTCGGCGTAGGCGAAGCGACGCAAAACGCCAAAGCGATCGATGCGACCGTGGCGGAGATTACGGCCATCACCGGCCAAAAACCGGTCGTGACCCGGGCTAAAAAGGCCATTGCCAATTTCAAGCTGCGCGAAGGCGTGCCGATCGGCTGCATGGTGACGTTGCGACGCGATCGCATGTACGAATTTCTCGACCGGCTGATTCACGTGGCGTTGCCCCGGGTACGCGATTTCAAGGGAATTCCCAGTCGCGCCTTTGACGGCCGGGGCAATTATTCGCTGGGCTTGCGCGAGCAGATTATTTTTCCGGAGATCCACGCGGACCGCGTCGAAAAGACGCGCGGAATGACGATCACGATTGCGACGACGGCGCACACGGATCAGGAAGGCTTGGCGCTGCTTCGATTCATGGGCATGCCGTTTTCAAGTTAGACCAGGGGGAGATTCCATTGGCGAAAAAGTGTCTTCGAATAAAGGCGGAAATGCCGAATAAGTTTAAAGTGCGCGAGTACAATCGCTGCCCGCTTTGCGGCCGGGCGCGGGCTTTTTACCGGCGCTTTCGCATGTGCCGGCTTTGCCTGCGCGATCATGCGCGTAAGGGGCATATCCCCGGACTCACAAAGGCCAGCTGGTAGGCGCCGGAGAAAACCATGGGAATGACCGATCCAATCGCGGACATGTTGACAAGAATTCGCAACGCCTCGCGGGCGCGTCATCAGAGGGTGGCGATACCTTGGTCGCGTTTAAAGGAAAATATCCTAAAGATCCTGATCGAAGAAGGATACTTAAAAGATCAAAAGAAAGTTAAAGCGGCAGTCGGCGGCGGCGACGAAATCATCGTGCAACTAAAATTCGACCGCGAAAATCGCGCGATCATTGCCGGCATCAAACGGGTTAGCACGCCGGGCCGTCGTGTTTACGTCGGCGCGACCAACTTGACGCCCATTCGCAAGGGCTTGGGAATTCATATTTTGTCGACGCCGAAAGGTATTCTCGTCGACCGCGCGGCGCAGCGGGCCAAGGTCGGCGGCGAACTCATCTGTACGGTTTGGTAGGCTCATTCGAGGTGTTACGTGTCACGCATCGGAAAATTACCGGTAACCATCCCAACGGGCGTTAAAGTCGCCCTTGACGCCAGCGCCTTGCGCCTGGAAGGGCCCAAGGGAAAACTGCAGACGGCGCTTCCCGCGGGGGTCGACGTAAAAGTCGAGGGCAACTTGCTGCGCGTCGAGCGCCAGACGGAGGATCGCAGGGTCCGCGCGCTCCATGGCCTTACGCGCAAGCTCATTGCCAACATGGCGCAAGGGGTCAGTCAAGGTTTCACTCGCGTGCTCGATATCAACGGCGTCGGTTATCGGGCGGAGGTGAAGGGGCAGGAAATCCACATGACTCTAGGATACTCCCACCCGGTGGTTTTTCCTCTGCCCGCGGGCGTATCCGCGGCGATCGAGCGCCAGGTCATTATCACTTTGAGCGGTCCCGATCGCCAGGTTCTCGGCGAAACCGCGGCGAAGATTCGCAGCCTCCGGCCGCCGGAGCCCTACAAGGGTAAAGGGATTAAATACCGTGAGGAAGTGATCAAGCGCAAAGCCGGCAAAGCGGTAGGCTCGGCAGGCGGCAAGTAGAGTGTTGAGGAATCGAGATGGCGAATAAACGGGTAGATAGCGCGCGATTGCGCCGCAAGGTGCGGGTGCGCAAGAAAATCGTCGGGACCGACAGCCGGCCGCGAATCTGCGTCTTTCGCAGCAATAAACATATCTATGCACAGGTGATTTCGGACGATCAGGGGAAAACCCTGGCAACGGTGTCGACGCTTTCGGACTCGTTAGAGCCGTCCGGGAAAAAGGCCAAGGGTGTCGAAGTGGCGAAGCTTGTCGGTCTCGCTCTGGCGAAAATCTGCCAGGAAAAGAACATCACCCAGGTGGTTTTTGATCGGAACGGTTTTTTGTTCCACGGGCGCGTCAAGGCGGTGGCCGACGGGGCGCGCGAAGGTGGATTGAAGTTTTGACCGCAAAAGTTTTAACGCGAGGTGCCTTTGGAACGGATTGATCCGCAGGGAATGGAACTTAAGGAAAAAGTGGTGCACATCAGCCGGGTGGCCAAAGTCGTCAAAGGCGGTCGGCGGTTCAGCTTCAGCGCTCTCGTGGTTGTGGGCGATAGCCGCTCGGTGGTCGGCTACGGCATGGGCAAGGCGAAGGAAGTTCCGGAAGCGATTCGCAAGGGGTTGGAACAAGCCAAAAAAAGTTTGATTCGAGTGCCGATCATGGATGGCACTATTCCCTTCGAAGTCACGGGTCACTATGGCGCCGGCTATGTCATTCTCAAACCGGCTTCGGGTGGAACCGGGGTGATCGCCGGAGGCGGCGTGCGCGCCGTCGTTGAAGCCTCCGGGATCCAAAATGTGCTGACCAAATGCATCGGCTCGAACAACCCGCATAATATGGTCAAAGCGACGATTGAAGCGCTGCGTGAGCTGCGCGCTCCCGAGGACATTGCCGAGCGGCGCGGCAAAGTATTGGCGGAGATTCGTTGATTATGAAACTCGATGATTTAAGGCCGGCGGCCGGTTCGAATAAGAAACGCAAGCGCGTCGGACGCGGCGATGGCTCGGGGCACGGCAAGACCTCGGGTCGCGGTCACAAAGGCCAAGGCGCTCGTTCCGGCGGTAACACCAAACCCGGTTTCGAAGGCGGGCAAATGCCGTTACAGCGCCGCTTGCCCAAGCGCGGCTTTCACAACCCGTTTCGCATTGAGATGTCGGTGGTCAATCTTGGCCAAATCAATACGCTGCCCGCCGGCACGGAAGTCACCCCGGAAACGCTCATGTTGCACGGCTATGTCAGCGGCAAGAAGCGGCAAGTCAAAGTTCTCGGTGACGGCGAGCTATCTAAAGCGCTGACGGTGAAAGCCCATGGCTTCTCCGCCAAGGCGAAAGAGAAGATCGAAGCCGCCGGCGGCAAAGCGGAGTTGATTGCCCTTCATGCTTAGCGGTTTTCAAAACGCCTCGCGCGTGCCGGAATTGCGCCGCCGCGTGCTGTTCACGCTGGCGATGATCGCGGTCTACCGCCTCGGCGTGCATGTGCCGACGCCGGGAATCGATCGCCAGGCGATGGCGGCCTTCTTCGACCAGCAGCAGAATACGCTTTTCGGTTTTTTGAACCTGTTTTCCGGCGGCGCGCTGGAGCAGTTCTCGGTTTTCTCCTTGGGCATCATGCCCTACATCAGCGCGTCGATTATTCTACAGCTTTTGACGGTTGTTTTTCCCTATCTCGAGCGGTTGTCGAAGGAGGGCGAGGCGGGACGGCGCAAGATCACCCAGTATACGCGCTACGGCACCGTCGTGCTGTCGATCGTTCAGGGAATCATGATCAGCGTCGGCCTTGAAGGCACGCAAGGGCCGGGCGGGCAGAGCCTGGTTTTGAATCCAGGTTGGGGATTCCGTTTGATGACGGTGATTACGCTAACCTCGGGGACCGCTTTTATCATGTGGTTGGGCGAGCAGATCACCGAGCGCGGCATTGGCAACGGAATTTCTTTGATCATCTTTGCCGGTATTGTCGCCCGATTGCCGTCGGCCATCACCACGACTTTACAGTTCATGCGTGAAGGCGAAATGGGCCCCTTGGTCGCGTTGCTCATCCTGGCGCTGAGCGTGCTCGTGGTGGGATCGATCATCTTCGTCGAGCGCGGCCAGCGGCGTATACCGGTGCAATACGCCAAGCGCGTGGTTGGCCGTAAAATGTACGGCGGCATGACGTCGCATCTGCCGCTCAAGGTGAATACCGCAAACGTCATACCGCCGATCTTCGCGTCGTCGATCTTGATTTTTCCGGCGACCTTGGCGCAGTTTGCCAATCATCCCTGGGTGCAGACGGCTTCGGCCGCGCTGGCGCCGGGCACGTGGCTGCACGATTTTATCTACATTCTGCTGATCATCTTTTTTGCCTTCTTTTACACGGCGGTGGTGTTCAATCCGAGCGACGTTGCCGAAAACATGAAGAAGGCGGGCGGTTACATTCCGGGTATCCGTCCCGGGCAGAAGACCGCTGAATACATCGAGCGCGTGCTGTCGCGCATCACTTTGAGCGGCGCCATCTATTTGTGCATCGTCTCGCTGTTGCCGACGATACTGGTCAGGCAGTTCAACGTGCCTTTCTATTTCGGCGGCACCGCGCTCTTGATCGTTGTCGGCGTCGCTTTGGATACCGTGGCGCAAATGGAAACGCATCTGATCAGCCGCAACTACGAGGGGTTTATGAAGCGGGGCCGGCTGCGCGGAAGAAGGGGTTAAACGGTGGCCGCAGGCGCGCGCGTCGTACTCCTTGGGCCTCCGGGAGCGGGCAAGGGAACCCAGGCAAAGTTGCTCCAGGAAAAATTTGCCGCTTGCCAAATATCGACCGGCGACATTTTGCGCAAGGCGGTGACGGAGAAAACTCCGCTTGGCCAGGAGGCGGCGCAGTATATCGATCGCGGCGCCTTGGTGCCGGATGAGGTCATCGTTAAACTGGTCGCCGAGCGGCTCAAGGAGAAGGATTGCGAAGCGGGATTCATTCTTGACGGGTTTCCAAGAACGATTCCACAGGCGGAAAGTCTTGACGCCATCCTCAAGGAGATGAGGCTGAGCCTCAATCGTGTCTTGTCGGTGCAAGTGCCGCGCGCAGTCATTATCGAGCGACTCGCCGGCCGGCGCAACTGTAAGAACTGCGGCGCCTTGTCGCATACGGTTTTTAATCCGCCGAAAAAGGCGGGGGTTTGCGACCAATGCGGCGGCGAGCTTTACCAGCGGCATGACGACGAGGAGGAGACGGTTGCCAATCGTCTGAAGGTTTACGAGAAGCAAACCCAGCCCTTGGTCAATTATTATCGCCAGCGTCAGTTGCTGCGCGAGATCGACGGAGTCGGCGCGGTCGAAGAAATCCGCGCCCGGGTGCTCGGCGCTTTGGGAGATGTGGTTGCGTGATATCGCTCAAGTCGCCTCGCGAAATCGAGATTATGAGACGGGCGAACGTGATTGTCGCGGAGGTTCTGCAGGAGTTAAAACAGCGCGTCGCTCCCGGGGTTACGACGCTTGAGCTGGATGCGGTCGCCGAGGAGATGACGCTAAAAAAAAACGCCGTTCCGGCGTTTAAAGGTTACAGCGTCGGCGGGCGCGTTTATCCGCTCTGTCTGTGCGCGTCGGTCAACGATGAGATCGTCCATGGCATTCCGTCCCATCGCGCCTTGCGCGAGGGGGATATCATCGGACTCGATTACGGGGTGATCTACGAGGGGTTCTACGGCGACTCGGCGATCACCGTGGGCGTGGGCAAGGTCAGCGAAGCAGCGCAACGGCTCATGGACGTCACCGAGCAGTCGCTCTACAAAGGCATCGAGCAACTGCACGAGGGGAAGCGGCTGGGCGATTTGGGCGCCGCCGTTCAACAGGTTGCCGAGGGGGCGGGGTTTTCGGTCGTGCGCGCGTTCGTCGGGCATGGCATCGGCAAAAAATTGCACGAGGAGCCGCCCGTGCCCAATTATGGGGAGCCGGAGCGCGGGCTGCGGCTTAAAGAAGGCATGGTTTTGGCCATCGAGCCGATGGTCAATGTCGGTGGCTATGAAGTGGAAATTAGAGACGATGGTTGGACCGCGGTGACGAAAGACGGTAGTTTGGCCGCCCATTTTGAGCATTCGGTCGCCATCACCAAGGACGGCCCTTTCATTTTGAGTCAACTTTAGCGGGGAGGACAGCGGAGTAGATCGGGTTTCCTATGCCAAAAGAAGACGCTATCGAAGTAACCGGAACGGTACTGGAGACTCTGCCCAACGCCATGTTCAGGGTCAAGTTGGAGAACGGCCATAATGTGCTGGCCCATATTTCCGGCAAGATGCGCATGCACTACATCAAGATTCTCCCCGGCGACAAAGTGAAGATTGAGCTGTCGCCCTACGATCTTGCAAGGGGACGAATCGTTTTCCGTGAGCGCTAAGATCAAGATGAGGAGCAGACGTGAAGGTTCGAGCATCGGTAAAAAAAATCTGCAGTAAATGCAAAGTGATTCGGCGCAAGGGCGTGGTGCGGGTGCTGTGCGAAAATACCAAGCACAAGCAGCGCCAAGGCTGAGCGTTCCAGGGTTTGAAAGTTCAACCGTTCAAACGAACTCGAAACGGGATGTCTTTTTGAAATCCTCAATGGAGTAAAAATATGGCACGTATCGCAGGGGTGGATTTGCCCAAAAGCAAAAGGATGGAAATCGCGCTGACCTACATTTACGGCATTGGGCGCAGCGGATCGCGGGAAATTCTCGGCAAGGCCGGCGTTTCGCTGGATCTCAAGACCGATGATTTGAGCGACGACGATGTGGTCAAGATTCGCCAGGTCATGGACCAGAGTCATAAGGTGGAAGGCGATCTCAGGCGCGACGTGACCGGCAATATCAAGCGTCATCTCGACATGAGCTCTTATCGCGGCTTGCGTCACCGGAGAAATTTGCCGGTGCGCGGCCAGCGCACCCACACCAACGCGCGCACTCGTAAAGGGCCGCGCAAGACCGTCGCCGGCAAGAAGCAGGCCCCGACAAAGTAGGAGAGAAACATGGCAGACGCGACTGACGAAAAGCAGAAAGCCGACGGGCAGGCCGATGCAAAGGCCAGCGAACGGGCGGCGCGGCGCAAACGCGGACGCAAGAATATCGCCGAGGGAGTGGTTCATATCCACTCGACGTTTAACAATACGATTGTCACGATCACGGATTATCAGGGCAATGTGATTTCCTGGTCGAGCGCCGGCGCGATGGGTTTTAAGGGCTCGCGCAAAGGCACGCCGTTCGCCGCCCAGCAAGCGGCCGACAGCGCGGCCAAGAAAGCCATGGACCATGGTCTGCGCAGCGTGCAGATTTTTGTTCGCGGCCCCGGCGCGGGCCGAGAATCGGCGCTGCGGGCGCTGCAGTCCGCCGGCATCAATATCAGCCTGATCAAAGATGTTACCCCGATCCCCCATAACGGCTGCCGTCCGCCGAAACGGCGACGCGTTTGATCATTTTTAGGAGGAAAAAGATTGGCTAGATACACAGATTCTGTGTGCCGGCTCTGCAGGCGCGAAAATTTGAAGCTCTTTCTCAAGGGCGAGCGCTGTTATACGGACAAGTGCGCCATCGAAAGGCGCAATTATCCGCCAGGGCAACACGGGCAAGGCCGGCCTAAGTTCTCCGAGTACAGTATTCAGTTGCGCGAGAAGCAGAAGGTCAAACGCATGTACGGCTTGCTGGAAAAGCAGTTTCGCCGCACCTTTGCCGAGGCCAACCGGACCAAGGGCATCACCGGTGAGACCCTGCTCGTGCTGCTTGAGCGCCGCCTGGATAATGTGGCCTATCGTCTTGGTTTTGCCAGTTCGCGGGCCGAAGCTCGCACGCTAGTGCGGCACGGCCATCTTCTGGTCAACGGCCGGAAAACCAACATTCCTTCGTATTCCGTGCGCGCCGGCGACGTCATTGCGGTGAAAGAGCAGAGCCGCCAGCTTGGACGCGTTGTGTCGGCGATGGAAGGGGCGCAACGGCGTGGAGTTCCCGACTGGGCGGAACTCGACCGGGAGACGGTCAGCGGCAGAATCAAAATTCTGCCGTCGCGCAGCGATGTGACTATGCCCATCAATGAAAAGCTGATTGTCGAATTATATTCAAAGTAAGTTCGATATTGGGAGACGCTATGTCGACGATGTATAAGCATTGGACGGAATTGATCAAGCCCAGACAACTGGAGTTGGAAGAGAAAACTCTGACGCCAATCTATGGAAAGTTTTATGCCGAACCCTTTGAACGAGGGTTCGGCCAAACCATCGGAAATTCGCTCCGGCGCATTCTCTTGTCATCGCTCATGGGAGCTTCCATCGTCGCCGTTCGCATCAAAGGCATATTGCACGAGTTCTCGACGGTGCCGGGCGTAACCGAAGACGTGGCCGATATCATTCTCAACCTCAAAGAGATTCGGCTGCGCCTGAATGAAGGCGAACAACAGACGCTCAAGATCGAGGCGAAAGGCCCGGGAACGGTTTACGCCAAAGACATCATCGCGCCGCCGGCGGTCGAGATATTGAATCCCGAGCACAAGATTGCCACGCTGTCGCGCGACGCCAAGCTCGAGGTCGAAATGCTCGCCAAGCTCGGCCGCGGCTACGTCCCGGCGGAGCGCAATAAGGAAGAAGGCGCGCCCGTCGATACGATCTTTATCGATGCGATCTTTTCGCCGGTTTTGAAGGTCAACTTCAACGTCGTCAACGCCCGTGTCGGCCAGCGCACCGATTATGACAAGGTGGTTTTTGAAGTGCATACCGACGGCAGCGTGAAACCGGACGACGCCATGGCGTATGCCGCCAAGATTCTTCAGGACCAGGTCAGTATCTTCGTCAACTTCCAAGACGAGCCGCGGGCAGAGAAGAAAGAAGACGGTCCGCCGGTGCCGTTGAACGAGAACCTGTTTCGCAGCGTGGACGAGCTCGAGTTTTCCGTGCGGTCGCAAAATTGCCTGCAGAACGCCGATATCAAGTATATCGGCGAGCTGGTCCAAAAAAGCGAACAAGAGATGCTGCGCACGAAAAACTTTGGGCACAAGTCGCTCAATGAGATCAAAGAAATTCTCAAGGAAATGGGATTGGAACTGGGCATGAAGGTCGATCATTTCCCTTCGCGGGAAGAGATCGAAGCGCGCAAGCGCGCGGCCGAGAAAGAGACGGTTTGAGCCATGCGCCACTTGAAATCGGGCAGACAGCTCAGCCGCAACTCGTCCCATCGCTGGGCGCTCATGCGCAATCTCATCACGGCGTTGCTGCGCGAGGAAAAGATCCGCACCACCGATCCGAAAGCCAAGGAACTGCGCCGCTGGGTGGAGCGGGTGATCACGCTCGGCAAACGGGGTGATTTGCACGCGCGCCGGCAGGCCTTGAGCGTGGTCCAGGACAAAGCCGTCGTGCGCAAACTGTTCGACACCATCGGACCGCGTTTCAAAGACCGCCCGGGAGGCTATACCCGCATCATCAAGATCGGCATCCGGCACGGCGACGCCGCGCAGATGTCGATCATCGAGCTCGTCGGTGCAGAGACCGCCAAAGAGACCGCCTCGGGTGGCGGCAAGAAGCGCCGCCGCGCGCGCCGGCAGCCCGCCGAGAAGCGAGAAGCAGCGGCTTAGTTTTCATCCACGACGTGGATTCCAAACAGCCCGCCGGGATCGCGCAAGGATCCGGCGGGCTGTTTTCGTTCGACTTCAGAGTATAAGTAAGGCGGTCGCAGGGATCTGTCGATGATAAGTCGTCGGTCTCTTTGCCGTCACACCGGCGGTGGCCGGTATCCAGGCCGATGCGCTACGTCGGGATTCCAGGTCGCGCAATCCCGGACTCTGAAGGCGAGGAGATATCCCAGCCGCTGCGACCTTATCAGAGACCGACTGCGACGGTGCCGTTTACTTCAAGATTTCCTTCGCTCGGGGAATCAGCTTCGGATCAAGGTTGAAAACTTCCATGACGTTTTTCTCCAGCTCGGCGCCGTCGAGCGGGTTGATGTCGAGTTTGGCCTTGTTGGCGTCGGCAAGAAACTCCGGATCTTTTACCGTGTCCATAAACGCCCTGCGGAGAATTTGCACCCGGTCTTTCGGCGTTCCCGGAGGCAGCACGTAGGGCCGCGCCGTCGGGCCGACGCTATGGACGAGGGCGCGGACAAGTCTTTGCCCCTCCTCGGTCTTGGCATAGTTGATCGCCAGCGGCAGCTTGGGCTGGTCCGGATGCGATTTTGCGGTATTTTGCAAAACGACCACCGCTTCGCCCGAATCCAGCTCTTTGCGCCAAGTTGCTTTGAACGATTCCCATGAATTGCAGACGCCGAGTATTTCCTGGCTGTTGAACGCCAAGCGCACATCGGCGGTGCCTTTGTAACCGGAAACGAGCTGCATGGGCAAGCCGATGGCGGCGGCGAGCACTTTGGGAATGTCGTCCGTTGCGGAGCCGACGCCGACGCCGCCTAACTTGACCGGAGTTTTGGCGGACAACCATTGCTCGATGCTGGTAATGCCGGTGCTCTTGTGCGCGGCGAGCATGTAGTTGTCCTGGGCCGGCACTCCCATGTATTCAAACTTGCGCGCGTCGAACTCGATGCCCGGTTTTTCGAGCAGTTGCTGCAGGAAGAGCCCGCCGATGAAATGACCGATGGTCAGGCCGTCGGGCTTGGCGATTTTGTACATGTGATTGGCCGAGATCAAAAAACCCGCCCCGGGCATGTTGTCGACGAGGATGGCCGGATTGCCGGGAATATGTTTGCCCATATGCCGCGCGATCGTGCGCGAATAGGTGTCGTAGCCGCCGCCCGCCGAGGCGCCGACGATAATCCGCACGGTCTTGCCGCGATAAAACGAGTCCTGCGCCTGGGCCGGGGCGACGGCGAAAAATAGGCTGAGGATCGAGAGTTGGCCGATGATTCGTTTCATGATTCTCCTCGTTGAGAAACTTGCGCCCGTTTATTTCAATATCTCTTTGAGCTGATTGACCAGCGACGCGTCCATCTTGAAAAGCTGCGCGACGATCTTTTCGATCTCCTCGCCGGTCAGCGGATCGGTGTCGAGGCGCGATTTCTTGGCGTCGGCGAGAAATTCAGGGTCTTTCAAAGTTTCCACAAACGCTTTGCGCAGCAGCAGCACCCGGTCCTTCGGCGTGCCGGGGGCGACGGCGTAGGGCCGGGTGATCGCCGACGGATCGTGGCCGCCAAATTTGAGCAGCAGCTTGCCATTTTCATTGGGCGCGAAATCGACGGCGTTGGGCACTTTGGCCAGCTCCGGATGGGGCTTGGCATTGACCTGCAAAACCACCGCGACATTCCCCGAGTCGAGTCCCTGGCGCCAGATCGATTTGATCGACTCCCATTGCCAGCAGCCGCCCGCCACTTCTCCGGCCTCTGCGGCGAGGCGGACTTCCGCAGTGCCTTTGTAGCCGGCGACGAGCTGGATCGGCAGCTTGAGCGCCGCGATCAATAGCCTGGCGGTGTTATAAGTCGTGTCGCCCGGCGCCACGCCGCCCAGCTTCACCGGGGTCTTGGCGTTTCTCAAGTTATCGAACGTGGCAATGCCGCTCGGTTTGTAAAAGGCGCAGGCGACGTTGTCCTGAGTCGGAATGCCGATGTATTCGAATTTGCGGGCATCGAACTCGATGCCGGGTTTGCCGATGACCTGATTGATGACCTGGTTGCCGTGGAAATTGAGGATCGTGAGACCGTCCGGTTTGGCGACGTTGTAGACGTGGTTGGCGGAAACGAGACTGGCCGCGCCCGGCATGTTTTCGACGACGACCCCGGGATTTCCCGGAATATGCCGCCCCATGTGACGTCCGATCAGGCGGGAGTAGGTATCGAAACCGCCGCCCGCCGAGAAGCCGACGATAATTCTGATCGATTTGCCTTCATAGTATGGCGCCGCCGCGTGGGCCGGCAATGCCAGCGCGAAATAGACCGCCGCCAGTGATGCTCCGAGAATAATCTTCGACATTCGGCACTCCTTCACGTGGGGATATTCCAGCCCGCAATTAACTATTAAAATTCACCGCGAGTCAACGGTCATGGAGCATTTCGGCGCGCAGCTCCGCTTCCCATTCCCGGCTGCCGCCGGGCAGCCACTGGCAGCCAAGATCGCGGATTTCACCGGGAGAAGTGAACTGCGGCAGCTCTTCCAGCGCCCGCTGCAATACTGCCTGATGGCGCGAGCGCTCGTGCGGCGGACCGAATGTTCTGCCCACTGGATGATCGACGAAGGCCGCGCGCGGCGGCACGACCTTGCTCATGATGTCGTGCGCCGTGCCGATCACCACGGTGGGAATGCCGCGCGCTTCGATCACGTGCGCGATGAGACCGACGGTCTCATGGCAGAAGGGTCA
>Ga0075431_100002046_pt1 | contig 19282 bp, 32 predicted proteins | sample RhiMetdeltSRZDD5_FD_75297 | JGI IMG/M metagenome (GOLD analysis project Ga0075431, IMG submission 75297) | Populus rhizosphere microbial communities from Tennessee, USA - Rhizosphere MetaG P. deltoides SRZDD5 | ecosystem: Host-associated > Plants > Roots > Rhizosphere > Soil | place: USA... | reverse complement strand
GACCGGGAAGCGAACACGGAAGGTCGGCAAGAGCGATCCACTGCTCGAGTTGTGTCGTTCGCTACCGGGCGCCACGGAAGACGTGAAGTGGGGCCACGACCTGATCTTCTCGGTTGGCGGCAAGATGTTCGCCGGCTTCCAGCTTCCCGGAGGCGAGCCACTCGCCTTCAAGGTGGATGCTCTGGTCTTCTCCTCCCTGATCAACCACGACGGCATCATCCCAGCGCCATACATGGCTCGGCATCACTGGATCAGTGTCACGAGGCGCTCGGCCCTTCCCATCGACACGCTCAGGGATCTTCTTGCCGATGCCCACGCGCTCGTGGCCGCCAAACTCCCAGCGGCCACTCGTCGAAAGCTGGGCCTCGAAGGTCGCGAGGACCCCAGGTAGTCACCGACTGGCGGTGAGGAGCTCGAAATGTGTGCTCGCGGCCCCTCGCCGGGGGATGCTCGTTCGAACGTGGTAGCACGCTGGGTGTCGATCGTCGGCCATCCCTTCGCCATGACCGGGATCATGGTTCTGGGAGCTGCACTCCACTTCGGCAGCCCGCGCGAGGCACTCAGGACTCTGCTGCTCGTCACCCTGGTGGCGCTCGTGCCCGTTGCCGCCCTCATGGTCCGGCAGGTCCGCAGAGGCTCCTGGGCCAACGTGGATGCATCCGATCGCGCCGAACGACCGCTGCTCTTCGTGGTGGGCATCGTCGCGCTGGCGGGCCTGCTCGCGGTGGTGCTCGTGCTTCGCCCGGGATCGTTCCTCGTTCGCGGTGTGGTCGGCGTCCTGAGCATGCTTGCCGTGTGCGCCGTGGCCACGAAGTGGATCAAGGTCTCGCTTCACATGGCATTTGGCGCACTCGCCACCACGACGCTGCTGTCTCTCGGCTCCCCGGCGGGCTGGGTGTTGCTTGCGGCGATGCCCGCTCTCGCCTGGTCGCGCTTGGCACTCGAGCGCCACAGACCCACCGAAGTGGCTCTCGGCACGCTGGCCGGCGTCGTATTCGGCTATGCGATCAACTACCTCTGAGAGCGGGCGCGTCCCGGCGTGGCTGTTCTGGATCCTCCCGCTCGTCTTCTGCCTCCATGACACCGAGGAGCTGTTCACGATGCCGGCGTGGTTCGCGGCCCGTTCCTCGGCGTTCGAGGCGCTGAGCGCGAGGGGTGGCCTGGCAGCCCGCATCGCGGCCTCCGCACCGACGTCGACCGCCCGGGCCGCGGTAGCCATCGGGTTCGTGCTGGTCGTGCTTCTCGTCGCCACCATCGGCGTGGCGCGCACGCAGGGCGGTGCCTGGCTCTGGGTCTACAGCGCACTGCTCGGCCTGCTCTTTCTTCACGTTTTCACACACGTCGCACAGGCGCTCTTCTTCGGTTCCTACGTTCCCGGTCTCTTCGGCGCTCTGTTCGCCGTCCTCCCCGGATGCGCCTTCATCTACGCCCGACTCTTCGCCGCCGGCCTTCTCGACCGACGGACGGCCATCGTCTCGGCACTGGCCGGCTTCGCGCTCTTCCTGCCAGGAGTCCTGGCCGCCTGGGCGCTCGGCCGCCTGCTCGCCGGCTAGCCCGTAACTTTGCTGGTCATCCACGGCGTCTACCACTGGGCACCCAAACGGGTGGCGTTCCGCCACGACTACTGCCGGACGTGCGAGTCGGGCACGCTCGCGCTCCTGGTCCGCACGGTCGACGTGGTCCATCTGTTCTGGATTCCCCTCCTTCCGATCGGCGTCTGGCGGCGATGGCTCTGCGTCCGATGCGGCAGCAACCCTCATGCTGCCGCCCACACCCGCCGTGGTTTCAAGGTCGTCCTGGTGGCGATCGCCGCTCTCTTCAACCTGGTCGCCTGGCTGACGCCGCAGGGCACCACCTCGGACCTCGAGGTGTTCGTCATGCGGACGCTCGCTATAGTCCTGCTCGCCCTCTCGATTCGCTGGGTAGCCCGGCATCGTCCAGAGCCGGACTTCACCCGTCGACTGGCCACGATGCCGCCCTACGACAAGCCGGATTGCCCGCTCTGTGGCTCCCAGCTCCTCCAGGTACCGCCGCTCGTCCAGTGCCTATCGTGCGGCGCTGAGCACCGTCCACTGCGAGGAGCGACCGATGTATTCGCGCGAGGCGTTTGACCGGCTTCGCGCTGCCGCCAAGGTCAGGGAGCGTGCAGACAGCCGCTGGCTCGCGCTCGTCAGCATCGGCCTGGGGCTCGGCCAGCTTGCCTTCATCCGGTGGGCCGAGGCTTCGCTGGCGCGCCAGACAGCGGTGGCCCTCGAGGGCGCCTTGTTCCTGCTCTACGCGGCCCTGGTCCTCTGGCTGCTGTGGAGGCTTCAGCTCCACAAACGTATCGGCGCCCCGCAGTGCCCCCGTTGCGGGGCAGCCCTCCAGGGCCTGTCCGAGCGCATCGCGACAGCAACCGGCAGGTGCGACCGCTGTGGAGCCCAGGTCCTCGAGTAGACACCCCTCGAGGAACGCCTCGATCGGCAACGCCGAGCTCTTACCGCTGGCGGCACGGTTAACGACTCATGCGCTCGCTGCGTTCCTCGGTCATGAGCCCTCGCGTCTCGGGCTTGGCGGCGGCCGTTTCGGCAGTCGCACTGCTCGTGGGCGTCCCGCTCGGGCTTGCCGTTGGCCTGGCTCTCGCCAGCCACGAGGACGTCCTCGCCGCCGTCGCGAGGCTCTCGCTCGGCCTCGAGCTCGCGAGCGCCTGCGGATGGGCCGGCCTGTTCCTGGCGATCCGCCGGCTCTCGTCCAGGTACGCACGCGTCCGCTCGGCCCCGCACGGCGCCATCGTCTTCCTTCTCGCGTCGATCACCGGCGCCCTGGGCTTCTATCGAACCGAGCCGGTCGCCGCTCGCATTCTGCCCTCCCTTCAATACGGCTTCCTCGTCCTCCTGGCCCTGTGGCTCTTCGGCTTCGTCGAGTCGTGGTGCCTACCGTCCTCCGACATTCCCGCAGAGCGCGAAGGGGATCAAGCCCATGGAGTCGCCCAGCTCCCCCAACCCACGCATCACCGTCGACACCGACCCGAGCCGCCTTGACCTGCACGCCGTTCATGGGTTCCTCGCGGGTTCCTACTGGGCACGTGGCATTCCCTTCGAGGTCGTCGAGCGATCGGTTCGCAACTCCCTCTCCTTCGGGCTCTACGACGGCGACCGGCAGGTCGGCTTCGCGCGCGTCATCACCGACCATGCCACCTTCGCGTACCTGGCCGACGTCTTCGTCCTCGAATCCCATCGCGGACAGGGGCTCGGCAAGCTCCTCGTCTCCGCGGTGATGGCTCATCCATCGGTGCAGGGCCTCCGTCGCTGGCTCCTCGCCACTCGCGACGCCCACGACCTCTACGCGGGGTACGGGTTCACGCCGCTGGCAGCTCCTGACCGGTTCATGGAGCTCCACGCACCGGACGTGTACTCCGATCCGGGCAAGCAAGGAACGACTTGAGGGAGTGCGAATCCCCGGCGATCTAACCTCCGATGTCGTTGCCGGAGTTCATGAGCATGCTCGGCATCTCGTACACTCATGGCACCAGGCGATTCGCTCGCGTGCTTCGTAGCGAGCGCCAGAATCGCCGGCCGCCGAGCACGGCGGCACAGGTGGCGGCGTGATTCGAACCGCGATCGCAGCAATCGTGTTCGCGCTCCTCTACGGGGCGGGCATTCGCATCTACACATACCTCCGCGCGCGCCGTGACGCCGACAAGTGGCAATCCCTCGCCGTTGCGGCGGCTTCGCTGGTGGGCGGGGCGGGCTTCTACGTCGCACAGCAGGTGAAGTCGCCACGCCCACCGGCCCTTCTGGACATTCCTGCGTTTGCGATCATGGCGGTGGCCGCCGGTGCGATTCCGGCGATCCTCGAGACGACTCGGGTCCTGCAGATCCGCCTGCTGCGCGACGCCAAGGTCGAAGTACCTCGGAGACCTCGAGTCCCGCCTGACACTCCCATGGCCGGCTCATGAACGTGAAGGGCCGCAAAGAACCATGGCCTTGATCGATTCCGACTTCCGCCACCGAGCGCTCTACGGCCGCGAGCTGGCGACGCTCGTCCTCAGCGCGTGGGCGGGATCCATAGGAGCGGGCTTCTCCGCCTTCCTCCTCTCCGGCACGGGGCTCAGCGCCGAGGCCACCAAGGTTGGATCGGCGGTTCTTCTCCTGGCCCTGCTTCCGGTCCTCGTGACGCTGGTGCCGGGGACGCTCCTCCAGGTCGTCGCGGCGCCGACACATGGGTTTCGATTCCACATTCAAGTCGCGTTCGTCGCCGGCGCGCTGTATTTCGTGGGGTTCCTGGCCTTGCTGGGGGGGGCCGTCGCCACGGACAAGCAGCTCTTTGGCGCCGCTCCCGCGGCGACGTGGATCTACTGGCTGATCGGTCCGATCCTCGTGCCACCCCTGGTCGCGAACCTCGCCGAGCACCTCTGGACGCCACCGGGCTGACGCCGGCAGGCGACCGCCGTTGAAACCCTCGGCGGGCGCGTTCGGCGACGGGGTGCGAAGGCGTGACCCTCCATGGGCCGGGCTCTTCGCTCTGGCCCTGGTCCTCGGCCTCCTCGCGATCGGAGCGGCGTTCCTCTTCTACGATCGCTACTATCGGTGGGAGTTCAAGGAGGAAGGGCGGGCCTACGATTCGGCCACACACACCGTCTACGTCGAGCAGGCAGGCTGGATCTGGAGCGGCTGCTCCCTGGCTCTCGCGACGCCGGCGGTGGCCCTGGCGTTCGTCGCGCTGGGACGGCGTCGTAAGAGTCGGCGACGCGACACCTGAGCCCAGGCCATCTGCCAGTCCGAGGAAGGGGCCGGCTCTCTCGGAGTCGGCTTTGTCGAAGGGGCGGACGATCCCGTCCGCCGACGTCACCGGAGGTTCGACGCGATGAAGAAGGCAAGGTCGCTTTTCGTGGTCGTCGCCGCCTGTGCCCTGCTGGCGGTCATGGGGCCGCGGCTCGCCCCGGCTCAGGATCCAGCCGTGGTCAACGCGAAGACCATCCACGTCGAGCTCGAGAACGCCCGCGTTCGCGTGCTCGAGGCGGTGCTCCAGCCGGGTGACAAGGAAGCGCTGCACTCTCACCCCGCGTACGTCGTCCATGTGCTCGCGGGCGGCAAGGTCCGCACCCACGGCGCCGACGGCAAGGTCGCCGAATCCGAGCTCGCGACGGGAGAGACCATCTACCGCGAGCCGGTGACCCACTGGGCCGAGAACATCGGCACCACCACCATTCATCTCATCCTTGTCGAGCTCAAGGAACCGGCCCGCTAATAGCCGGCGATGATCGAGCCGATGCAGAGACCGGGAGCCCTCCTCGCGTCGGGCCTCGGCGCGCCGCGCACGGAGCTGGGCGACCGCCGGCCCGCTCGCGTATGACAAGCATCCAGGAGGGACCATGAACGGCTATCGACTCCTCGCTCTGTTGAGCCCCGTCCTCCTTCTTGCCAGCTCGTCGGCTCGCCCGGGTGCCGACTCGGAGGCTCAGCCGGTGGTCGTCACCAACTTCCCGGAGACCCAGAAGGTCAGCGGTGTCGTTTCGCTGGAACGTCCGGCTCCCACCACCCGTCTCGTCACCACGAAGGCCCTCGTCGCTCCCGGCGGACCGGCGGACGTCGACGACCTCACCGACGCCGGGACCATCGACTCCGCGGGCTTCGCCTACGCCACCCTCTCGCTCGCGGTCACGGTCCAGGGGACGCTCGCCGGACCTGGAAGGGTCGGTGCGATCCTCGTCCCCGACCAGGCCGACATCGTCGCCGCGCTGCGAGGCAGCGGGGTGGTCCAGTTCCCCATCGCAGTGGAAGCTCCGGTGGCTCCATCGCCATCAGGTCTTCATCAGTCCTCGTCCGTGACGACGCGGCTCGCCTTTCCCCGCTATCGGGTCTTCCTCTACAACACGACCCCTCGCACCTCCGAGGCGACGCTCTACATCTATCTGGGGAACTCGTAGGCCCGCGCGCCGGGGGGCCAGACATCCATGGACGTCCTCCGGGCCATCGGCAACACGTCGCTCGTCCGGCTCCGCAAGGTGGTGCCACCCGGGTGCGCGGACGTGCTCGTCAAGCTCGAGTGGGAGAACCCCACCGGCAGCGTCAAGGACCGGATGGCGGCCGCGGTGATCTCGCGAGCCGAGGCCGACGGCCGACTGCGGCCGGGATTCACCGTCGTCGAATACACCGGCGGCAGCACGGGAGCCTCGCTGGCGCTGGTCTGCGCCGCCAGGGGTTACCGCATCCAGATCGTCAGCTCCGACGCCTTCAGCCGGGAGAAGCTCGATCAGATGGCGGCCCTGGGCGCCGAGCTCACGCTGGTTCCGAGCGAGGGCGGCCTGACCACCAGGAAGCTGATCCTCGACATGATCGAGGCCGCCCGTCGCCTGAGCGAGGAGCCTCGGACCTACTGGACCGACCAGCTCAACAACCAGGACAGCATCGCCGGCTACCACTCGCTGGGCGAGGAGATCTGGCGACAGACCGACGGAAAGGTCGACGCCTTCGTGCACTGCGTGGGAACCGCGGCTTCCTCGCGTGGCGTCGCCACGGTGCTCAAGCGATACAGGCCCAGCCTCGAGATCGTCGCCGTCGAGCCCGGCGAGTCGTCGGTCCTGCTGGGCGGTCAGCCGGGCCCCCACAAGATCGAGGGCGTCGGGATCGGCTACATTCCGCCTCTCTGGGACCCGACCCTCGTGGACGGAATCCTGGCGGTCAAGACCGACGATGCGAAGGCGATGGCGAGGCGGCTCGCGCGCGAGGAGGCGCTATTCGCAGGGACGTCATCCGGAGCCAACGTCGTCGCCGCGATCGAGGTCGCCCAGCGGCTGGGTCCGGGCGCCACGGTGGTCACCCTGATGGCCGACTCGGGCCTCAAGTACCTGAACACGGACGTCTACAGGAGCAGCCGAGCGACATGAGGGGCAGGAACGGTTGATGGTCTCGGCCCGGGAAGCCCTCGAGCGACTGCGCGAAGGGAACCAGCGCTTCGCATCCGGCGTCGCGGCGGACGGCACCTTCGAGAACCACGCCCGGCGCGGCGCCCTGGCCGACCGCCAGGCGCCGTTCGCCATCGTCCTCGGCTGCTCGGACTCGCGAGTCCCGGCGGAGATCGTCTTCGACCAGGGTCTGGGCGACCTCTTCGTCATCCGTGTCGCCGGCAACATCGTCGCCCCGTCGCAGGTCGGCAGCGTCGAGTTCGCGGCCGAGCGCTTCGGCTCTCCTCTCGTCGTGGTCCTCGGCCACTCCCGCTGCGGCGCCATCCTGGCCACCCTCGAAGAGCTCGACCGACCGACCGGGGACCAGTCGCGGAACCTGCGGTCCATCGTCGACCGCATCCGCCCGTCGGTCGCCGCTCTGCTGGCGACGGACCTCGCCAAGGACCGTGAGGCGCTCGTGGACCGCGCGGTGCGCGCCAACGTCAGCGCGTCCGCGAACCACCTGCGCCACGGCTCGGACGTCCTCGAGCAGCTGGTCCAGCGGGGTAGCCTTCTCGTCGTCGGCGCCGAGTACTCCCTGGAAACGGGCCTGGTCGACTTCTTCGACGGTGCGGACGAGGAGGGTTGACTCCTGGGCTTCCCGGCGGGATTCCTCGACGACGTCGCGAAGGCGAAGATTGCCGGCGTCCGTTCCGGTGCCGTGCACCGCTACACCGGCGTGTGGGTGGTGGTCGTCGAACGTCGGATCTTCGTCCGCTCGTGGAACGACAAGCCGACGGGGTGGTTTCGCGCCTTCCTCGCCGAGCCGAACGGCACCTTCCAGATCGGTGCCCACGAGGTGCCGGTGCGCGGCGCCCGCCCGCGCAGCGAGCGCATCCTCTCGGCGGTCACCAGCGCCTACGCCGCCAAATACGACACGAAGGCATCGCAGAAATGGGTCGAAGGCTTCGCCGAGCCCGGCCGCGCGGCCAATACCCTCGAGCTCGTAGCCCGGCCATGAGCACGTGATCGAGCCACGCCCGGTAACGCTCGAGGGCCACGGGATCCGCCTGGAGCCCCTCGCCCACGATCACCACGACGGTCTACTGGCGGCCGCCGCCGACGGGAACCTCTGGGAGCTCTGGTTCACCGCCGTTCCGGAGCCCGGAGAGACGCGCTCCTACATCACGAGCGCGGTCGCGGGCCAGGAAGGCGGGCACATGTTGCCCTGGGCGGTGCGGGACGTCGCCAGCGGCGCGATCGTCGGGTCCACCCGCTACCACGACATCGTCACCGCCATCGATCGCGTCGAGATCGGCTACACCTGGTACGGCAAGCGGTGGCAGCGCACGCACGTGAACACGACCTGCAAGCTGCTGCTGCTCGGTCATGCGTTCGACGCGCTGGGCTGCCAGGTGGTCGGCTTTCGCACCGACAACTTCAACTTCGCCTCCCAAAGGGCGATCGAGGGCCTCGGCGCCAGGAAAGACGGCGTCCTCCGACACCACCAGGCCCGACGCGACGGGACGGCCCGCGACAGCGTGATGTACAGCGTCCTCGCCTCGGAGTGGCGTGACGTGAAGCGGCACCTCGAGCTGCGGCTGGCCCGTCACCTGCCATGAGCTCCGGAACGTTCTGGAATGCCCGCACCAGCGGGCGAGTCGCCGCGGAGTGGGCGGTCGAATGCCTCCTCGTGGCGTTCGCGGGGGTCGCCTTCTTCGGCGCCCTCCACGCCGTGGTCATCGTTCCCATCTGGAATCGGCTCGCAGGTGGGATCCCCCAGGCCCTGATCGGGGCGGCGGCGCTCACTTTCGTCTATCGGCGGCTGCGACACACGGCCAGGGTCGGCGCCGGCGTTCGGGGCGCCCTCGTGCTCGCGTGCGTGGCCTGGCTGGCGGTGCTGCCGACGACGGGCCTCGGCGCGCTCCTGCGATGGATGGGGCTGCACGGGCGACACGAGACGCTCGAGCTCGTCGGCGTGCTGGGCGTCGCCGCGATCACCGGTGCCGTCCTCGCCAGGCTTGCGCGGCTCGAGCTTCGGGACGTGATCGGGTGCTCGCTCGCCACCGCCGCCCTGGTGACCTCGATGTCCGGCCCCATCCCGGTGGCCAACGGCAGGCGTCCGATCCTGCTGCTGGTCGGCTTCCTGCCGCTCTTCCTGGCGAGCGCCGTGGTGCTCGCGCTCGCCCACGACCTCTTCCAACACCGCCCCGCTGCGGTAGTCTCGGCGCCGGACCGATGAACGAGACCATCCTCGGGCGTTTGCCCCTCCCCCGCTCATGACCACGACGTTCTCGACGAGGACCCTCCTCCGGGTCCACCGTTTCGCCGGGCTGGTCGTGGCGCCGCTCGTCCTCTTCTTCGCCGTCTCGGGCATCTGGCAGCTGTTCCGCCTTCACGACAGCCGGAAGGACGGGTCCTACACCGCGCCCGAGACGCTGTCCGTCGCATCCGATCTGCACATGGCCGAACACCTCAAGGACGCCGGCGCCATGGGGCTCGCGTTCAAGGTCTCGATGTCCGCCGTCGGGGTGATCCTTGCGACCACCACGCTCCTGGGCATCGTCGTCGCCCTTCGCGTCACGCGCCCCCGCTGGCTCGCGATCGTCCTGCTGCTCACGGGCGCGGCGCTGCCTCCGATCCTCTATTTCCTTGCGACCTGACCTCCTCGCGACTTGATTGGCCGCCGCCGCTGCACGGCCGCGGCCGCCCTGGTAGTAAGCTCCGACGCATTTCAAAGGGAGACCGCCCATGTCGTTCTTCCGCCACCCCAATCCCGCGAAGCTGGCAGCGAACCAGGACATGCACGGGCTGGTCGACTGCGTGACCGGAAAGGACCAGGCGATCGCCAAGCAGGCGGCGCCCCTTCTCGCCGCGCTCGTCGACGACTTCGACGAAGCGCCGGGCACACACGAGGTCCTGCGGGACCTCGAGGGCGATGCGCAGCCGATGGCCGTATACGCGCTGGTCTGCATCCTGCGGCACGGCTTCGACCGCAGCTCGCACGTCAAGTCGAGCGCGGCGGTGGCGCTCTACCGGCTTCACGCAACGGACGACCTCAAGCGGATCTTCGAAGAGTTGCGCAACAGCGACCACAAGGGGAAGAAGCTCCACGCCGACCTGTCGCGCGCCGTCCTGGGCGCCACCGTGCGGGCACACGACGCCGCGATGACGGCGTTCCTCCTCCGCAACGGCGAGTTCTCCTCGGCCGCCGAAGTGGCGCCCGCCTTCGAGCTGCTTCGCTCCTCGGGTGGGCCGGCGGCCGTCGAGGCGGTCACCGGCGATGCCTCGACCTTCTCGTCGGCAGCCAAGGAAGCCGGTCAGGCGGCGCTCGGGCGAGCCGCCGAGACGCCTCAGTCGCCAGGCTGATCGAACAGCCGGGCACGCGCAGCGACGCGCCCGAGCCCCGCGGATCTCGAAACGTGCCGGAGCCCACGAACGCCGCCGACGTCCGTCGCGTGTTCGAGTTCGCCATCGAGCTCGACCGGCTCAAGGCGGTTTCGCGGAAGATCAAGCCGCTGGGGCTCGACCGCTACGAAAACTCCGCAGAGCACTCCTGGCACGTCTGCGTGCTCGCCCTCCTCCTCGCCAGGTATTCGGCGGCGCCCGTCGACGTCGGACGCGTGCTAGAGATCCTCCTCGTCCACGACGTCCCCGAGATCGACCATGGCGATCACTTCGTCTACTCACGCGACGTGACGGCGACCGCCGCCGCCGAGGCGATCGCCGCCGAGCGGATCTTCGGTCTGCTGCCCGAGGCCGAGGGCCGCCGGCTCCTCTCGCGCTGGCGCGAATACGAGGAGCGGCAGACACCCGAGGCGCGGCTCGCCTATGCCGCGGATCGGCTGATGCCGGTCCTCCAGAACCTGTTCGGCGGAGGCCAGAGCTGGCGCGAGAACCGGGTCCCGCTCGAGCAGGTGAGAGCCCTCGTCCACGACGCCACCGCCGAGGTCTGTCCCGCAGTCTGGTGGAGCGTCGGGCCGCTGATCGAGTCGCTCTACGCCAGCGGCGTCCTGGACGAGACGCGGCGACCCGGCTGAGCGGCCGGGACCCGGCTTCTCACCACATCGCACTCACCACGATCGCACCTGGATGTCCACGATCTCGTAGTGGTCGGCCCGCTCGGGCAGCTCCAGGAGCGCCGCCCGGTCCTCGGGGTAGTACTTGGGCTGCTCGGGATCGGGTCCGGCGTAGCGACGCAGCGCCTCCATCGACTCCCAGAACGACACGAACATGAACTCGATCGCCTCTCCGGACGGCTTGCGGAGCAGGATCCACCCCCGATTCCCCTCCACGTCGCCGTAGTCGGGGTAGGCCGTCTCCTTCAGGAACGCCTCGTACCCGTCAGCACGTGCCGGGCTCGCTCGCCCTCGCCACACCCTGCCGATCATCGCCGCCTCCTGTCCCGCAAAGCCAGTCGATTCCGGCGGCGGCCGACGGCCGTCGCACCGCGAGTCGCGAAACCGCGAGTCTAGTGTCCCCTCCTGCGGCGGTGCCGATAGACTCGGCCGCGCGCTCGCGTCGCGGGTATCTCGTCGTGGACCGATTCCAGCGTGCCTTCCAGATCTGGTCCGTCCTGGCGCTTGCCGCCAGGAACCGGCAGGTGCTCACCTACGACCTCCTATCGCACCTGATCGGAGTTCCGCGGATGGGCCTCGGGCAGATGCTCGAGCCCATCCAGTCCTACTGCATCCTCAACCGCCTCCCCGCCCTGACCAGCCTCGTCGTCAGCGAGGAGTCGGGTGTGCCGGGGCAAGGCTTCATCGCCGCCCACGACGTGCCGCGCGAGCAGGGCCGGGTCTTCAACCACGACTGGCTCGGGCAGATCTCGCCGAACGAGGAGGTGCTGCAACAGGCCGCGGAGCGGCTGCCGACCAACGGCAGGCCCCTCGTCCAGCTCCAGGAGGAGCTCGACTTTGGCGGTTGACGTCCGACTCCGCGACGTCGAGACCGGAGACCTCCCGGTCCTCTACCGGCAGCAGCTCGACCCCGAGGCGACGCAGATGGCCTCGTTCCCGCCCCGGGACTGGGAGGCCTTCGAGGCGCACTGGACGAAGTTGCTCGCCGATCCGGCATTGATCAAGAAGACCATCCTCGCCGGCGAGGAGATCGCCGGCCACCTTTCTATCTTCGAGATGTCGGGGGAGATGGAGGTCGGGTACTGGATCGGAAGGGAGCACTGGGGGAAGGGGATCGCCACCCGCGCGCTCCAGCTCTTCCTCCAGAGCTCGACGGTGCGTCCCCTGTGCGCGCACGTCGCCCGACACAACGTAGCCTCGATCCGGGTGCTCGAGAAGTGCGGCTTCACCGTGGTCGGCGAGGGCAAGGGCTCGGTGCGCGGCCAGGAAGTCGACGAGGTGGTCCTGGCTCTGGGTGTCGACTGATCTACCGCCGCGAGCGCCGGAAGGAACGGAATCGAGCGCTCGACGGCGCGTAGTCCTGGTGGCAGGCATCTAGACCGGCGGCGTGAATGAGGGCATCCACCGTAGACCCCGCCGCGGTTCGCGGCACGTTCTCCAGGCGGCGGCACCGCAGCCTTCCCGGCCTTCGGCGCGCGAAGCTCGCGATCTGGAGCCGTCGCTACCGGCGGCCCGGGCGGCGCCTGCAGATGGCCGCCACCGTCGGCATCACGGGCGCCTTCGGCTTCCTGGCCTCCTTCCTCCTGCTGCGGCTCGGCGTCGAGAGCATGGCTCTCCGCTACCCGGTCGCCGTCTTCGCCGCGTACTCCTTCTTCCTCGCCTTGCTCGCACTCTGGGTGAGAGGACAGCGCCAGCGAACGCGTCGGTCGCGGGACTGGGATCTGCCCGACGATCTCCCGAGCCTCGACCACGCCGGTGGGGGTGAGGCTTCGGCCGAGCCGCCGGTCGGGAGTGGGGGCCACTTCGGCGGCGGCGGTGCGAGCACGGAGTTCTCGGCCGACCACCTGGACGTCGGCGACGCGCTCGCGGCACCGCCATCGGCCGGCGGGTCGGGCGGCATCGAGCTGCCGTCCGTCGACGTCGACCTCGACGAGGGGTGCGTCGTGGTGCTGCCGGTTCTCGTCGTCGCCGCCGGCGTCCTCGCCTCCGCCTACGTCGTCTGGCTCGCGCCGACCCTGTTCGCCGAGATGATGGTCGACGGCGTTCTCGTCGCGGCGATGTACCGCCGCCTCGGTCGAACCGACGGGCCGACCTGGCTTACCGGTGCCGTCCGACGGACCTGGGGGCCCGCGGCCGCGGTGGCGCTGACGCTCTTCGTGCTGGCGATCGGAATGGCGCACTTCGTCCCGGAGGCCCACTCCATGGGCGCCTTCTGGCAGGCCGTGAGCACCGAAGGACGATGACACCGACGCCCCTCTCGAGAGCCTTCGTGGTCCTGCGCGGCCTCGTCTACTCCGCGGCGTTTGTCGGGTTGTGGGCCTGGCTCGCCATCTCGGTGCGGCCCCTCGACAGCAGGATCCCCCTGCGGCTGGCTCCCTGGCTCGCGCCCTTCGGGATCGCCCTGGCGGTTGCCGGCGGCCTCGTCGCCGCACTCTGCATCGCCGCTTTCCTCACCAGCGGGCGGGGTACGCCGGCGCCCTTCGACCCCCCGCGCCAGTTCGTGGCGACGGGGCCCTACCGCTACGTTCGCAACCCGATGTACATCGGTGGCGGCTCGGTTCTTCTCGGTGCCGGACTGGCGGTCCCCTCCGTCTCGATCGTCGGCCTGTCGCTGGTGTACTTCGTCATCGCGCACCTCTTCGTGGTCCTCTACGAGGAACCGACGCTGACGCGCACCTTCGGCGACAGCTACGCGCGCTACCGCTCGACCGTCCACCGCTGGCTCCCGCGGAGGGCTCGTTGAGCCGCGGGTCCTCCGGCGCGCGGTGGGTCTCGACTACAGTACCCATGCCGCCTTCGCGGCGTCGTCGGTGGTGTCGTTCGGATGGCTCCGCCGCGGCTGGCTCGTACCGTGGATCGTTTCCCTCGTGGCCGACTTCGCGCTCGCCGTCCTCATGGAATTCCACGGGCCGCTCGACCTCCTGACCGCGGCACTGCTCGCGGCTACGCTGACGTGTCTGACGCACGTCGCCATTCGGACGCCGCGCAGCGCCGTCCGTCGTGCACTCGTTGCAGGCGGCCTCGCGATGGGAGGCGCGACGGTGGCTGCCACAGCCTTGGCGGCACCAGCGAGCCCCGGTGCGCTCGTGATCTGGCCGGGCTATTCGGTCGAGCTCCCGCGCGACCATTGCGTCGACGTGCACAAGGGACCGGACTTCGACGTCCTCTACGTGCGCCGGCGCGAGAGCAAGCAGGAGGACTTCCTGCTCGCCATCTACGCCGGATACGCCCCCAAGTTCGCCCCGGACTGCTCGCGTCCCACGACCCGGAAGTGGACCGCGTCGGGCCTCAGCTTCGAGTCGGTGCGCGGCGCGGAGGGGTGCGCCGAGTTCCTCGTCCGCGACCCCACCAGCACCGAACGGGGGTCCCTGCACCTCTGGTTCGGACCGGCGGCCGCGGAGCGCGGGCAGACGGCGGAGCGCCTGCTCGCATCCGTCCGTCCGGTGCCGCTGCCCGTCAAGGACGCCACTGCACCTCCCGCCTGCCCCACGCCGAGCCCGCCGCCGAAATGAGCCGCGGCGGACCAATTCAGCCCCACGGTCATTGCCGGCGTGAACGGCCAACGGGTGGGGCTCGTCGAGCTGACCGGCAACACTCGCAACGAGCACACCGTGGAGACGCTCGAGCGGATCCGATGCGCGCGCTGCTCGCTGGCTGCGCGCTGGTCCTGGCGCTGGCGGGGGCGGCGGCCGCCCAGGATCGGAGCCGCACGACGCGCCTCGATCTCGCGGGGGCCGCGGAGGCGCAGGTAGGAGTGACGCTCCTCTACGACCCGGCGTACGTGCGCCTCGACTACCCCGGCGGCGACGTCCCCCGCGATCGCGGCGTCTGCTCCGACGTGGTCGTGCGTTCCTTCCGCGCCATCGCCGTCGACCTCCAGGTGGAGCTGCACGAGGACATGAACGGTGCCTTCGCCGCCTACCCGCGTAACTGGGGCCTGCGCAGACCCGACTCCAACATCGACCACCGCCGCGTGCCGAACCTGATGACGTGGTTCACGCGGCGAGGCAAGGCGGTTCCGGCGCGCGCTACCTTCGAGCCAGGCGACGTCGTGGCGTGGCGGCTCCCCAACGGCCTCCACCACATCGGCGTCGTCTCTCGCCAGCGAAGCGCCTCCGGGGTGCCGCTGATGGTCCACAACATCGGCCAGGGCGCGCGGATCGAGGACGTGCTCCAGGCCTTCGAGATCATCGGCCACTACCGGTGGTGACGAGCCGGTACGCCGAGGATCGCGTTCCCCGACCCCCCACTGATCCGAGGTAGCGAGCATGACCAGAATCCCGCCCCGCCTCGTGGCGGCGACTGCCGCCGCATTCCTCGTAGCCGTCTCCCCGCTGGCGGCCGCTGCGGCGGCCAGCAAGGCCGCCCAGCCCGAGCGCGAGGTCTTTCACCTCCGCGAGCTCGAGGTGCCGTTCGGCTACTCGCAGGCGGTGCGCGTGGGGGACACCATCCACATCTCGGGATCCGTGAGCATGGATGCGAGCGGGCAGCTGCTCGCCAAGGGGGACATGGCGGCCCAGCTCCGCAACGCCTACGAGGACATCAGAAAGACGCTCGCGCACTTCGGAGCCACGTTCGGCGACGTCGTCGAGGAGACGATCTACACCACCGACATGGACAAGCTTCTCGCCGCCGCCGGCACCGTGCGCGCCGACGTGTACAAGGGGGCGGACTACCCCGCCGGCTCGTGGGTGGGAGTGACCCGGCTCGTCGACCCCGACTACCTGGTCGAGATCTCGGTCACCGCCGTGCGGCGACCGAAGCCGCGCCCCTGAAGGGTCGTCAGAGTACAATGCGGCTGCGGCTGGGGCGGCGAGCCATGCGGGTTCGTTGGGCGCATCCGCAGAAAGGCTCGAAAACGTGAGCTCGAAGGTCTTCGTCGGCAACCTGGAGTTCAGCACGACCAAGGACGAGCTGGAAACCCTGTTCGCCGAAGCAGGGTCGGTCGTCGACGTCTTCCTCCCCTCGGACCGGGCAACCGGCAGGCCGCGGGGGTTCGCCTTCGTCGAGTACTCCTCGGAGGAGGAGGCGGCAGCTGCGATCAAGAAGTTCGACGGTTACGAGATGGGGGGTCGCAGTCTCAGGGTCAATGCAGCAGAGGCCCGCAGTCCCGGCCCCGGCCGCGGCGGTGGCTTCGCCCCCAGCAGCGGGTTCGGCCCAAACGCCCCCCCGGGGGGCAGCAACCGATTCGGTGGCGGCGGCGGCGGCGGCAAGTCGAAGGGCAGCCGGCGCAACCTCCGCGCGAAGAAGCGCTCGCTCTAGCGCGCGCTCCGACGAGCGCACCACGTTCGCCTGCGTCTGGGGGTCCGCATCCGGCCCGATGCGGTCGCCGCGTTCGAGCGCGCCTACGGTCCCGAGGGGCCGTGGGTCGCGCTCTTACGGGAGCACGCCGCCATGGTCAAGACACACGGCCTCACCCATGCGGCACTGGCGGTGCGCGACGTCGCCCGCGCCGCGGCTTTCTACCGCGACGTGTTCGGCGCCGTCACGGTGTACGAAAGCGACGGATTCGTCCAGCTGCAGACGCCGGGCAGCAGGGACGTGCTGGTGCTCGAGCAGAACGCCAAGAAGGCTGGTCGGGCGGGCGGCGTCCTCCATCTCGGGTTCCGGCTGGTGGACCCGGGCGACATCGACGCGGCGGCCGCGGCGGTCGAGCGCGCCGGCGGCAAGCTCGTGAGCCAGGGCGAGTTCTGCCCCGGCGAGCCCTACCTCTTCTGCCACGATCCGGACGGCTACGAGATCGAGATCTGGTACGAGCTGCCGACGTCCGTCGACCCGTCCTGACTCGTGTGGTCGATCCATCCAGATTCCGGCGGTAGGATCCCGCCATGCCCGAGCCCGCCGTGCCCGCGGCGCCCGCGTACACGCGCACCATCGCCGCGCGGTGGGGCGACATGGACTTCAACGGCCACATGCGCAACACCGCGTACCTCGACGCGGCCGGTGACACGAGGATGCGCTACTTCGCCGAGCACGGCTTCACGGTGCCCGACTTCGAGCGCCTGCAGATCGGTCCCGTGATCCTCCGCGACACCCTGGAGTACTACAAGGAGCTCCACCTGCTCGAGGAGGTGGACGTGCTGCAGACAGCGACCGGCATCAGCGAAGACGGCAGCCACTTCCGCATCCGCAACGAGTTCCGGCGCGCCGATGGCCAGCGAGTGGCGAAGGTGGAGAGCGTCGGCGGCTGGCTGGACCTCCGGGCGCGGAAGCTGGCGGCGCCGCCGCCGGAGCTCCAGACGCTCCTGCTGTCCATGCCGCGGGCCGCGGATTTCGAGGGCCTCGACTCGCTTCTGCGCCGCTGAGCACGAGGAGGAGCGAGACCGGTTGCCACGCAACTCCGCGGAGCATCCAAATACCATGCGACACTCACGCGCTTCGCTCGCCGCGATCCTCGGAGCCCTCGCCCTCTCCGGCGCCTGTGCCAAGCGGGCGATGGAAGCGCCCGCGACGGAGGCCGCCGCCGACTCCCAGGGGCTCGCGTATTCGCGGAGCGAGCCAGCCGCGCCCGCCGCCGGTGCTGCCGGGCAACCGGAGGCGCCTCGCCTCGTCGACGCGGGCCGCAAGCTGGTCAAGACCGTCGACCTCGAGATGCGTGTGGCCGACACCACGGCTTCGGCCGATCGCCTCAGGGCTCTCGCGACGAGCATGGGCGGCTACGTCTCGGCGATGTCCGCCGACCGCCGCAACGAGCTCCTCTACTACACGCTCACGCTGCGGGTGCCGGTAGAGCGGCTCGACGAAGCCCTGCGCGAGGTCAAGGCCCTCGCCGAGCGGGTCGAGCGCGAGTCGATCCGCACCGAAGACGTCACCGAGCGCTGGATCGACCTCGGCGCCCGGCTGACGACGCTTCGCGCCACGGAGAAGGAGCTGCTCGCCCTCCTCGCCGAGGCACGGCAGCGCGGGCAGAAGGTCGAGGACATCATGGCGGTGTACGGCAAGCTGACCGAGATCCGCACCGCCATCGAGCAGCTCCAGGCCGAGCAGCAGGCACTGCAGGGACTGACCACGCTGTCGACCGTCAACGTCGCGCTGGTCCCCACCGAGGCGGCGCGGCCGCTGGTCGACGAGGGGTGGAGCCCGAAGAGCACGCTCCGGCAGAGCTTCCGCACCCTCGTCGAGGCGCTGCAATGGCTGGGCGATGTCGCCATCGTCCTCCTCGTCGTGGCGGTGCCCATCGGGCTGCTGATCGTGTTGCCGATCTGGGTTCTGATCCGGCTCTGGCGGCGCGCACGGCGGCGCAGGAAGGCGAACGCGACCGAGGGCGCGTCGGGCTGATCACCGAGCCATGATCGACTCCTCGCGCTGGAAGCTGGCGGACGACGCGCACCGGATGGCGATCGCCGCCTTCATCGACGCCGCCAGGGCCGTCCCCGACGATCGGTGGAACGCGTCGCGCACCGACGGCAAGTGGTCGCCGGCTCAAATCGCCGAGCACCTCCGGTTGAGTTACGCCACGCTCCGCCGCGAGCTCGAAGGGGAGGTCGGCTTCCGGGTGCGCGTCGGGCCCGCGAAACGGCTGCTGCTGCGGTTGACGGTGCTCCGGCGCATGTTACGGCAACGCGTGTTTCCGCAGGGAGCCCCCGCCACGCGAGAGATCCGCCCGGGCGGCGGCCCCTTCGAGCGCGAGGCGACGCTGGCCGGCCTCGCGGGCGAGGCCGGTGCCTTCGGCGAGCGCCTGACAGCCCGGCGCGACGAGCGCGGGACCCACGTCACGCACCCGTTCTTCGGCGCGCTCGACCCCCTGCAGGGCCTCGAGCTGTGCGCCCTCCACGTGGACCACCACCGGGCGCAGCTCCCGGTCGCGCCCGCCCCGCGCGAGCCGACGGCGGCGAAGGCGTGACGGCCGCCGCGACAGACCCGTCAACGGCGCGTTCGCTCGCCTCGATCTGCGTCTTCTGCGCCTCGAGCAGCGGCCGCGACGGCGAGTTCCTCTCCGCCGCGCGCGACTTCGGCAGACTGCTGGCGGAGCGCGGCCATCGGCTCGTCTACGGCGGCGGACGCGTCGGCCTGATGGGCGCGCTCGCCGACGGTGCCCTCGCCGCCGGCGGCAACGTCGTGGGGGTGATCCCGGAGATGCTGGTGCGGCGCGAGGTGGCGCACGAGAGCCTCGGCGAGTTGCGCGTGGTGGCCTCGATGCACGAGCGCAAGGCGACGATGGCCGAGCTCGCCGACGCCTTCGTGGCGCTCCCCGGCGGCATCGGCACCCTCGAGGAGCTCTTCGAGGTCTGGACGTGGGGACAGCTCGGGCTGCACAGCAAGCCCTGCGGCCTGCTCGACCTCGACGGCTACTACGAGGGGCTGCTGGCATTCCTGCGCCGCGCGGCCGCAGGCGGCT
>Ga0075431_100002043_pt1 | contig 19292 bp, 19 predicted proteins | sample RhiMetdeltSRZDD5_FD_75297 | JGI IMG/M metagenome (GOLD analysis project Ga0075431, IMG submission 75297) | Populus rhizosphere microbial communities from Tennessee, USA - Rhizosphere MetaG P. deltoides SRZDD5 | ecosystem: Host-associated > Plants > Roots > Rhizosphere > Soil | place: USA... | reverse complement strand
GTCCCAATGCCAGCGTGCGCCGTAATGCCAGCCGAGGCTCGTGCATATGGTCTCGATGATTTTCGGCATCGCTTCGTCGGCGCTGGAAGATTCGGCCAGCACGCGCGTAATCGCGTGTTCCATCGCCTGGCGCTTCTCGGCGCGCTTGCGCTCCGTGACGTCGACAATGGTGCCGACGATGCCCGCGACGGAGCCGTCGGGTGCCGCGTAAGCCGCTTTGTAGTACACGACGTTGCGCAACGTGCCGTCGGTCGACCTGACGACCGCCTCGAACGTCTGGGATTCGGGGGCTGCCATGAGCGATTCTGGCCGCGGAGATCCATGGAGCCTTTCGCGATCGGGAAACAGCTCGTCCGGCGTTCTTCCGATAACGGCCGAACGTTCGATCCCGAAGAACGTTTCCCATGCCCTGTTGACAGCGCTGTAGCGGCCGTCGGTGTCCATGAAGAATATGGGCGTGGGCAACGCCTCGATCGCTTCCCGGCGTATTTCGCTCATGTCCGAACGATCTCCAGTCCGAGAAACGGTGGCGCTACGCTGTTCCAGCCTTGCCATGGCGTCAAAAGTTTGTTCAAGGAGTATGCCTTAGCGTCGAAATCTAAAGCAATTCGCGAACGTCGTGTGGTCTTTCGAGCATCGGCCTTTCCCCCGCAAGCTCGCGCTGGCATGTCCACGTTATGAAATTTCGTCAGCGGGAGAGGGTCTATAGCAAGGTGTGCGGCATAATAAGTGCCCATTCCCTGGGGAACCTCCAAACAAGCCAGAGGTTCCATAACGCTCGCGTGCAGGTAACTCGACGCTTTTTTCTTGCAGGTGTAGGCGCGGCGCTGGTCTCGTGCGGGCTTCCCGCCGTCCTGGCGCACGCCGAGCTCAGGTACGATCCGCCGATCACTCTCCGGAAACCACGTGCATCGGCCGAACGGCCTTTCGGACGGGAAGGCGATCCCAGGAAAGTAAAGCGCGTGATCAGGATCGAGATGTCCGATGCCATGCGCTATTTCCCGTCCGAGGTAAGGGTGAAGCGCGGCGATACGGTGCGTTTCGCCCTCAGAAACACCGGGAAGGTACCCCACGAAATGGTGATCGGCTCGATGGACGAGCTGAAGAAGCGCGCCGAGCTCGTCAGGAAGAACGGTCACGCGGCGCTCGCCGGTGCGCCGGCAGCGCGTGTGCCTCCCGGCGGCATGGGACGGCTCGTGTGGCAATTCACCCGGCCCGGCGAATACTATTACGCGTGCCTCGTTCCGGGGCATTTTGACGCCGGCATGATCGGAACCATCGTCGTTCGATGAACCTTTACCGCATGCTGGCGGCGCGTGGGGCGGAGCGCAAACCGATCCGCGTCGTGCTGATCGGCGCTGGTAAATTTGGCTCGATGTTCCTGTCGCAGGCGCGCCGGACCCCCGGTATGCACGTCGCTGCAGTGGTCGATCTTGCGCCCGACCGCGCTCGCGCGAGCCTCGCGCGCGTCGGCTGGCCTGCGGACCGCTATGTCGCGCGGACGATCGACGATGCGTTACGTCATGGCACCACCTGTGTCATGGACGATGCGCGCGCGGCGATCGGTCACGGCGGCACGGACATCGTCATCGATGCGACCGGCAGCCCTGCCGCGGGCATCCGTCATGCGCTCGCCTGTTGCGCCGAGGGCAAGCACGTCGTCATGGTGAACGTCGAAGCCGATGCCTTGGCCGGGCCTCTCCTTGCGAGACGGGCACGGGACGCAGGCATCGTTTACACGCTGGCCTATGGCGACCAGCCAGCGCTCATCTGCGAAATGGTGGACTGGGCACGCACGGCGGGATTCGAAGTCGTGGCCGCAGGAAAGGGAACGAAATATCTACCTGCTTACCACGCGTCCACGCCGGAGACCGTGTGGGAGCACTACGGTTTTTCGCGCGAGAAAGTCTCCAAAGGCGATTTCAACGCGCAGATGTTCAACTCCTTCCTCGACGGTACCAAGTCGGCCATCGAAATGGCGGCCGTCGCGAATGCGACGGGCCTTACACCCGCCCCGGGCGGCCTCGCTTTTCCGCCGTGCGGTGTCGACGACCTGCCGCGTGTCCTGAAGCCGCGCGAGCATGCCGGTGTGCTGCACCATCGCGGGCAGGTCGAAGTGGTCTCGAGCCTCGAGCGCGACGGCAAGCCGGTCTTCCGCGACCTGCGCTGGGGCGTCTATGTCACGTTCGCCGCGGACAGCGAGTACGTGCGCCGATGTTTCGACGAATACGGCCTCGTGACGGACGAGACCGGCGAATACGCGGCGATGTACAAGCCATACCACCTGATCGGCCTCGAGCTCGGTATTTCCGTCGCGAGCGCGGGCTTGCGGGGCGAGCCGACCGGCGCGCCCGACGATTTCCGCGCCGATGCGGTCGCCATCGCCAAGCGCACGCTTCGCGTCGGCGAGGTGCTGGATGGTGAAGGCGGTTACATGGTGTACGGACGTCTCATGACCGCCGACGAGTCGCTACGCATCGGTGGACTGCCGATCGGGCTTGCGCACGGTGTAGCCCTCACGCGCGAGGTCGCGGCGGGGGCGCCGGTCTCATGGAACGACGTGGCTCAGCGGGAAACGGACGACACGGTGCGCGTGAGACGCGACATGGAGCGGTTGTTCGAACGCGGTGTGCAGCACGAAGCGCCTGCGATAGCGAGCGCGCAAGGATAGGACAGATGGAGCGACGCGACTTCCTCAGTGCATGCGCTGCGGCTGCACTGGGCGCGGCCGGTGTTGTCGAGGCAAAGGACCTCCAGCCGCGCTTCTATACCCGCGCCCGCCTGCTGCATGAAGGCGGTCAGCCGGTTCGTGCTTCCAGTCTCGTCGTCGGGCGCAACTACATCTTTCATTACCCGTTCGAAGGCACGCCGTGTTTTCTCATCAACCTCGGGCGGGCGACAGGACAGAAAGTCACGTTACGCACCGAGGACGGTGCGAGCTACGAATGGCCCGGCGGCGTCGGCCCACAGCGTGGGATCGTGGCGTACTCGGCGATCTGCAGCCATCGCCTGACCTATCCCACGCGTCAGATCAGCTTCATCAGTTTTCGCGAAGGCTCGACCGGCTCGTCGCTTTCGAAAGCGAACACCATTCACTGTTGCTCGGAGCACAGCCAGTACGATCCTGCGTCCGGCGCGCGCGTCCTGAACGGACCTGCGCCACAGCCGCTTTCCGCGATTCTGCTGGATTACGACGGCGCCAGCGATGGGCTGCACGCGGTCGGCACGCTCGGGGGCGAGCTCTTCAACGCCTTCTTCGCGAAGTACGAGCTGAGACTCGAGATCGACTACGGCAGCGGCCGCGCGCGGCAGCGCGTGGGCACGCAGAGCGTCGTGAGCGAGCTGTCGAGCTTCTGCAAACAGCAGGTGCGCTGCTAAGCGTCAACCGTCACTCGTCACCCATCACCGTTTATAGCGTCGGCGTGTTTTTCTGCGCGTAAGTTCTCTCGAACTGCGCCTGGCACTCGATGCACCGCGTCGCGGTGGGCTGCACTTCGAGCCGCGCGTGGCCGATGTCGTTTCCGCACTGCTCGCATTGGCCATATTCGCCGGCCTCGATGCGCTCCAGGGCTGCGTCGATGTTGCGCAGCTCTTCCACGTCGCGTCCCGCTTCCTGTAGATGAAGATCGGTCACCATGCGCAGGACGGATTCGTCGCCTGCGTCGCCGACGCCACCCAGCGCACCTTCGTTGCCGTCCTCCGCGGTTTGCGACCGCTGTTCCCTCACTTCCTCGACGAGGACACGCTGACGATCGAGCATGTGCTGCCTCAGCGTCTCGATCTGTTTGTCGGTGAGTTCTGGCATTCGCAATCCTCTCTCGTTGGTTAGGCGTGCCCCGGCCCGGCGCACGCTACAAGTACCATGCCTGGGGGTGTTGTGACGGCTGTAACAAGCCTAACACTTTGTTTCACTTTAATTGTCGACACCGTTCTCCGGCCGGCCGTTAAATGCATCGAGCGCAGCATTTCGCTGCATCGAGCAAGAAAGGAGATGGCCATGCTGGTTCGAAAAACGATACACGCCCTCGCTGCGGGGGCTCTACTGGCCGGCGCCCTGCCCGCGTTCGCCGACCATGGCCGTTGGGACCGTGGCCATCAACGGTATGGCTGGGAAGACCGTCGGCCTGCACGCACCGTCGTAGTCGAACGTCCTGTCTACGTCGAGCGCAGAGTCGTCGTCGAGCGCCCGGTGTATGTCGACCGGCCGGTTTATGTCGAAAGACCTGAACCGGTGTATGGCCCGGTATACGAGCCGGCACCGGTGTATGGCCCGGTGTACGAGCCGGCGCCGGTTTACGAGCCCGGGCCCGTGGGTTATCCGCGCGCCGCCAACCCGGTCGGCACCGTCGCCGGCGCCGCGATCGGCGCGGTGATCGGCAATCAGATCGGCGATCGCCGCTCCCGGACCGCGACGACGGCCATCGGCGCAGTCATCGGCGGGGTGATCGGCAGCCAGTTCTGACCCCCTGCCTGCATCGCGTGAAAAAGGGCGGCTTTGGCCGCCCTTTTTTCGTTAAAGCGGACGGCCTCTCTGACGTAAATTTTCGTCGAGGAGACAGGCGAAAGAGCGTTCGGCGCAGTTTTTCTCAGCCGCAACGAGCCCGTCTGTTTGATGGAGATCAAAAGGGGGCGGCGACGAGACGGTTTTACTGCACAAAAAACTCATCTGTCGCCGGTTTGCAACAAAAGCGTTGCGTGGCAAAATTTATCGAGCTTTATAACTACTTTGAAAATGCGAGCTTTGTTGGGGGTTTTGGCGGTTCTTGGCGCCTGGCTGGCAGGCGCCGCTTTTCCCACCCACGCTGCAATCACCGATTACCCGTTCCGGCTCGTTACCAAGGCCCAGGGTCCTGAACAGGAGCTCGTCGCCGAGAACGACGGCCCGGCTCCCATCACGGTCCACGTCACGCTCAGCGGCGAAAACTTCGCCTCCGACCGGGCATGGCCCGTCACGGCCGTCATCGCGCCGTATTCAGCCCTTTCGCTGGGCCGGGTCTTTGCCGCGGAGAGGAATGGCGGCAGCTACAACTTCCTGTTCCGCTACAGCCACCATTTCGGGCGCATGGACGCCGTGCACGACCCGGTTGCGAGCTACCGGCTGCCGTTCATGGAAGGCCAGTCGTACGCGATCACCCAGGCGTACGGCGGCAAGCTCACCAGCCATAACAATCGCGAGAACCTCTACGCGGTCGATTTCGCCATGCCCATCGGCACGGCAGTGCTGGCGGCGCGCGCCGGGATCATCATCGACGCGACGTTGCGCCACCAGGAAGGCGGCTATGACGTGCGTTTCCTCGACAAGGCGAACGCGGTCGCCGTCGTTCATGACGACGGCACCGTGGCCGAGTACGCACATCTCTCGCCGGGAGCCGAGGTGGTTCGCGTCGGCCAGCGTGTTGCCGCCGGCGACCTGCTCGGCTACTCCGGCAACACCGGATATTCTTCGGGCCCGCATCTGCATTTCATCGTGTCCAAACCAAGCGTGACCGACGGCAAGGTCGCACGCCAGTCGGTGCCGGTGACGTTTTATGCGAGCGATCCACTCGTGCGATTCAGCGCCCAGGCGGGCAGCACGGTGACGGCGAATTACAGGTCGGCAGGCCCCGTGCTCCACCAGGCGCAACAGGCGCGCCCGGACGCGAGCTCTGCCACGGGCCTGACTTCGCAGCAGGCGACGCTGCCCTAATCGCGCGTAATTCCCTCGTCCTTACTTCGCGCATTTGGCCCTGCGTGCCGGGTCCGCTCGAGCGCGTTTAGCGCGGTCAGGCTCGACTCGAGCGGGCATACAGCCGCACCGGCACCATCCTTGCTCAGGTACAGCCATGAAACGTATTCCGACGAAATACCCGCACATCTTCAACGCCGATGGCACCACGCGCTACGAGCGCTGCCGGGGCTATCTGGAAATCGTTTGCGATGGGAGCGGGGTCTACGTCTGTTGCAACGAATGTGGCGAGGGTTACCGGTTTCAGTTCGTCATGCGACGCAGTGACGAACTGGCGAACGGCAGCGACGGCAAGATTTACTGAGCCGGCGTTCAGTCTCGCACATGGTGCAGACCGAGACCATCGATTTCCGCAAATGCCGCAGCTCGGGCTGCGGCTGTACGGTGCGCGGCGACGAGACCTACTGCAGCGAGCACTGCGAGAATCAGGCACGCAGCGCAGTCCTTGCGGGCCAGGACTGCCAGTGCGGACACGCGGAGTGCACGACGGACAAGCCGCCCGCCGTCTGACTGGACGCTGATCACCGCGAGGACGCCAGGAAGTCCATCACCAGCCGATTGAACGTTTCGGGGCACGTCTTCGAAATCGAATGGCCACCGCCCTGCAGGATCTCGAGCTTCGCGCCCGGGATCGCCGCCGCGAGCGATTCCGCGTAATAGCTCGGCGTGATGTAGTCGTTCTCCGACGCGATCACGAGCGACGGCGCGCGGATGCGGCCCAGGTCAGCGCGCCGGTCGAATCTCAACAGTGCATCGATACGCGCGACCGCCACTTCCACGGGCGGCGCCGTCGCAGCGGAACGCCTGCGCTCTTCGTCGAGCTCTGCATCGTGCGCGTTGACGTAGTCCGGCGGGTAAAGCCAGAGTGGGTGAAACATCGCGTGAAGCTCAGTGCCCGCGGTTTGATACATGAGCCGCCGTGCCTGGAAAAGCCGCCGAAACCACGGATCGCAATGCGTCCACGTACTGCACATGATCAATCGATGGACGCGCTCCGGCTGCTCGACGGCGAGCGTCTGACCGATCGCGCCCCCGGTTGAAAGCCCGACGATGTGAGCGCGCGCGATGTCGAGCGCGTCCATGAGCTGCGCGAGCTCGACGGCCATCTGATCCACCGAGAACTCGCGCTGGACACGGTCGCTCTCGCCCGTGCCGCGCTGATCGTAGGTGATGACACGAAAGTGTCGGCTGAAGACCGGCACCTGAGGCTGCCAGTAGCGGCCGACGCCGTTCAGCCCGCTCACGAAGACGAGGGGAGCGCCTCGTCCCGCTTCTTCGTAATGAATCTCCCCGCCGGCGACTTCTACCTTGGGCATCAGCGCTCTCCTCTTTTTTTCCGCACGTGCCTTATCGTAGCATCGGGCACCCGGCTGAAATCCATTGCGATCCCGTGAAGCTGTTCATTGCTCTTGCTGTATGCGCCGCATGCGTTCTGCCACCCGCGCACGCCCAAACCTACCCCGTAAAGTCGGTGAGGATCATTTCGCCGTACCCACCCGGCGGGCTCGGTGAAGGAGCTCATCGGGATTGCACGAGCGCAGCCGGGGAAGCTCACTTATGGATCGGGCGGTAGCGGATCGTCCAATCACCTCGCGGCCGAACTGTTCAAGGCGATCGCGCGCGTGGACCTGCTGCATGTCCCCTACAAAGGCGCAGGTCCCGCAATGGTCGACGTGATGGGCGGGCACGTCGACCTCATGTTCGGTGCCGCGGGACTCGCCGAATCGAAGGCCGGTAAAGTACGCGTGCTCCGGGTCACGAGCGCGAAACGGTCCCAGGCTGCGCCTGACGTGCCGACACTCACCGAAAGTGGCGTGCCGGGTTATGAAGCAACCGTCTGGTTCGGTTTGCTTGCGCCGGCCGGCACGCCGGCTGCGATCGTCACGCGCCTGTCGCAGGCCATTCAGAAGGTGCTCACTCAACCGCGCATGCGCGAACAGTTCATTACGACCGAGATGACGCCCGGCACGCCGGAAGCATTCGAGGCGCACATTGCGCGAGAGATCCCGAAATGGCGCAAAGTGGTGTCCGCGGCCAGGATACCGATGGAGTGACGCGAATGAAGATCGCCGTGATCGGTGCAGGCATCGGCGGACTCGCGGTCGCCTCGCTACTCGCGCGCGCCGCACACGACGTGCACGTTTTCGAGCAGGCGCCCCGCTTCGCTCGCATCGGCGCCGGAATCCAGATGGCGCCCAACGCTGTGAAAGTGCTCCGCGGCATCGGCGTGGAAGAGCGCGTACGCGCGGTCGCGTTCCAGTCCGCAGTCGCGTTGAGCCGCGAATGGAACACCGGCGAGATCACGAGCGAGCTCAAGCTCGGACGCGAGGTGGAAGCGCGCTACGGAGCGCCTTACCTGTATCTTCACCGGGCCGATCTCCATGGAGCGCTTCTCTCGGTCGTGCCGCCGCACAGTCTTCATCTCGGCATGAAGCTCGTCGGCATCGATCGTGACTGCGATGGCGTCGCGCTCACCTTCGCGGACGGCTCGCGTACGACCGCCGATATGGTCATCGGGGCGGACGGCGTGCACTCGTTGATTCGCGAAACGCTGCTCGGGCCGGAGCAGCCTCGATTCACCGGCCGCGTCGCGTATCGCACCACGTTCCCGGCATCGCGCCTCGGATCCTCACGCGTGACGCCGGCAAGAACGAAGTGGTGGGGTCCCGATCGCCACATGGTCATCTACTACGTCACTGCCGGCCTCGACGAGCTCTACTTCGTCACGAGCGCGGTTACGACGCGTGGACAGCGCCCTTAGGCAGTCCGACCGCTGCTTAGAGCGGCGGGCGATCAATCGATCTTGGCACCGGAGATTTTCACGACCTTCGCGTACTTGTCGAAGTCTCTGCGTATGAGTGCGCCAAACTCCGCGGCATTCGCCGAGCCCGGCTCCGCACCCTGTGTTTCGAGCGCGCCGCGTGTTTCCGGCGCATTGATGACTTTCGCAAACGCATCGCTCACTCGCGCAAGCACCGCCTTCGGCGTGTTCGTGGGCGCGAGCAGGCCAAACCATGTGATCGCTTCGTAGCCGGGCACACCCGCCTCGCTGATGGTCGGCACGTCCGGCAGCTGCGCCGCGCGTTTTGCGCCGCCCACGCCGAGCGCGCGGATACGGTCGGCCTTCACGTGAGCGAGCACCGGCGGGATCGAGTTGAACATCATGCTCATGTGCCCGGCGAGCACGTCGCTCACGGCCTGCGGCGCGCCTTTGTAAGGGACATGCGTGATGGTCACACCGGCCATGCTCTTGAAGAGCTCCATCGCGAGGTGATTCGCCGCGCCGTTACCGGCTGATGCGTAGTTGAGCTTCCCGGGTTGCGCTTTCGCGAGCGAGAGGAGCTCTTTCACGGTCTTCGCGGGCAACGAAGGATGTGTGATCAGCATGAAAGGATTGCTCGCGATGAGCCCGATCGGCGTGAAAGCTCGCTGCGGGTCATAGCCCAGCTGCTTGTGCATGTGCGGGAGAATGGCGAGCGGCCCCGGGCTGCTTACCAGCAGCGTATAGCCGTCGGCGGCCGCTTTTGCGGCAGTCTCGGTGCCGATCATGCCGCCGGCACCGCCGCGGTTATCGACGACGAGCGGCTGGCCGAGCACTCTGGACATCCCGGTGGTGATCATTCGTGCCATCACGTCGGGTGTCCCGCCTGCAGGCACGCCCACGATCACGCGGATCGGGCGATCGGGGTAATTCTGCGCGACTGCGGCGGGTGTGCCGACCAAGCACGCCAGTACCACGACGATCGATAGCTTCTTCATCTCGCCTCCTCCTGCCGAATTATGAGCTATGCTTTCGCCCAATCCAAAGAGGAGCGGAACATGGCAACGGAGAAAGGCGAGCTGGCAGGAAAAGTCGCGCTGGTGACAGGCGGCGCACGCAACATCGGACGCGCGATATCACTCGAGCTCGCGGCGGCAGGCGCGGCAGTGGCGGTGAACACGCGAGGCTCGATCGAAGACGGCGAGCGCGTGGTGCAGGAAATCCGCAACGGCGGCGGACAGGCGGAGCTCTTCATCGCGGACATCGCGGATGCCGGCGCCGCGAGATCGATGGTCGCGAACGCGATGAAACGCTTCGGACGCATCGATTTTCTGATCCTCAACGCGTCAGTACGCACCGAGCGGCCTTTCCTCGAGCTTTCGTACGAAGAGTGGCGCACGCCGCTTTCGATCACGCTCGACGGCGCGTTCTATCTTGCGCAGGCGTGCATCCCGTCGATGATCCAGAACGGCGGCGGCGCCATCGTCACGCTCGGCGGCATGGTTTCGCTGTCGGGTGCGAAACGGCGCGTTCACGGTTCGGTGGCAAAACACGGCCTCGTTGGTTTCACACGCGGCATCGCGCGAGAGTTCGCGGAAAACAACATCCGGGCGAACTGCATCGCACCCGGTACGATGGATACCGTGCACGGACCAGGACGCGCGCCGCGGCCCGGGGATGAAAACATTCCGATGAAGCGCAAAGGCGCACCGCAGGAAATCGCGACGACCGTGCGATTCCTGTGCGGCCCCGGATCGAGCTACATCACGGGCCAGACGCTGCAGGTGAACGGCGGCGTGATGATGTTCTAAAGTCGGGGATGCTGCCAGCCGAGCCACTCGCAGATGCCGCGGCCCATGAGCCACGCCTTGTCTTCATCGGCGAGCCACGGCATCTCTTCGGTCACCATCGTAACGACCTGACGATAGCTCCCCGGCGCGAGCTTCGTCATATCGGTCCCCCAGAACACTCGCTTCGGCCCGAACGCGTCGATGACCTTGCGCAGGTGCGTGTGGACGCTCCTGTGGGGGTAGGCTTCCGTCGTGTAATGCGGTAGGGACGTCGCTTTCACGGCGACGTTGGGAAGCGCCGCGAGCTTCGCGAGCTCGTCGAGGTGTGCGAACGCTTCAGCGTCTTTTTTGCCGCGCGGGACGCTGAGATGATCCAGCGTCAGCTTCAGGCCGGGGTGGCGCTGCGCAACCGCCGCGATTACAGGCAGCAGCCGCGGCGGCACGAGCACCATGAGCGGCACACCGTGCTTTTCGGCTTCGCTCCAGAGCCAGTCGAGGTGCCCTTCCGTCAGCAGCGGTTCCATCTGCGGTGTATGAAACGTGAACCGCAGGCCCAGCATGCCGGGCTGGTTGCGCCATCGTGAAATCATCGACCGCGACTCCGGCGCCGTCGGATCGAGCCGTCCCATCACAGCGAACCGCGTGGGATGCAGGCGAGCGGCTTCCAGGCCCAGGTCGTTGCGATCGCCTTCCCAGCCGGGCGGTACGATGATGACCGCGTCGACGCCGGCGGCATTCATTTCGGCAAGCAGGTCATCGGCGGAGAAAGGCTGGGGCCGATGCGGCGCATGCCGCGCCGGCCACGGACGCTCGGGCGTGCTGGCGGCCCAGATGTGCACTTGAGAATCGACAATCAGCATGGGTATTCCCCGGATCAGAAAACTCAACCTTCTATAGCGCATTAAGCGCATCGAGCACCTTGCGCTCGAGCACGATGCCTTCCTCCAGACGCCGCGCGCGCTCGCGCCGCGCGCGCTCCGAGGGAATTCGAATCTCGTCTACGCCGGGCTGGCGCGGCGTTGCCTTGATCTTGCGCACGAGCTCCGACATCTGCGTTTCGAAGTCGCCGCCCGGGAGCATGATCTTCGGATCGAGCACCCAGAAGAGAAACCCGTAATCCTGAACTTCGCCGCGCGCGAGCGCTGCGCCCGCCAGAAGCCCCAGCGCCTGCACTGCGAATGACAGGCCATAACCTTTGTGCCCGCCAAATGCCGCAACACCCCCGCGGAGCGTCGCCGCGGCGTCGCACGTCGCGCGGCCGGTCTCATCGAAACCGATACCTTCGGGCAGCGGATGCCCAAGCTGGGCGTGGAGCATCACGTCGCCCCACATGAGTGCGGCCGTGCCCATGTCGAAGATGACAGGGCCGTCCTTCGAGGGGAAGCCGAAGCAGATCGGATTCGTGCCGAGCGCCGGACGTGCGGCGCCCGGCGGCAATACGCGCGGCTTCGCACTGGCGACGTGCAGCGCCACGAAACCCTCGCGCACGATTTTTTCCACGAAGTATGCGTTGCGACCGCTGTAGTAGCTGTTGTAGGCCCCGACGGATGCCATTCCATGCTCGCGCGCTTTCGCAATCGCGACCTCGGCCGCTTTGTACGCGACGATATACCCGACGTGATTTCCGCCATCCATCAATGCGGAGGCCGGCGTCTCGTGCACGGTTTTCACCGGCGTGCGCGATTGCCTCGTCTTTTCGTCGCCCGCGATCGCGAGAATCCGCGGCAGACCGGCGAAACGGTAGCCGCTCAGCGCATTGTCGACGAGCTGATCGACGATGATCCGCGCGTGCTCGCCGCTGTAACCGATGCGCTGGAGCGCGCGCTCGCCGATTGCAGTGGCCTCGGCGACCGATAGACGCACCGTTTCAGATGTGTCTGCATCGAGCAGCTCGGCTGCCGCGTTTTCGGGTTCGATCTTCTTTGTCATCTTTTTGTCACTTCTTCTCGTCACTCCTTACCGTCACTCGTCACCCACCACTCGTCAGTGTTTCTTGAGGTGCTTGTCGAAATACGCCATGAACGTCTCGAATGCCTGCTTCTGCACCGCATCGGGCTCGAACGAGCCATCGCCACGCCGGTAGAGATAGGGATAGCCGTGGTCCGGATGGTCCATGCTCACCCACGTGCTGTCCTTGCCGGCCTCGAGCATCCACTCGTGCGCGAGCTGGAATATTCCTTGCAAGTGATCGCGATCGCGGCCGATGTGCAGTATGGGTGTCCTGATGCGTCTGATACGCTCCATCGCTCTCGCCTTGTCCGCATTTTTTCTGACGAGCTCCTTGTCCTGATATTGCAGCACGCCGTCTTTCCGGGGCGCTTCCGGCCCGGTGTTCACGCAGAGAAACTCATGCGACGCGCCTTCGATCGCGACTCCGCACGTGAAGCTCGTTTCCGCTGCGACTTTGAGAATCATCTCGCCGCTATGGCTCACGCCGATACAGCCGACCGCGTCCGCTTTCACGTACGGCACCGTTCTGAGATACGCAAGGATCGAGATCATGTCGTCGGAGTCGAGCGAGGGCGACGATTTGAGCGTACGCCCTTCGCCACTCACGTCGTCCCCGATGTTGCGTGCACGCCCGACCTGGTTGTAGAGATGCGGGATCTCGTTGCGATACGTCACGTAGGCGACCGCGTATCCACGCGCGATCATGAGGTCCTGCATCGAGGCGAGCCGCTCCACTTGTGTCTCGACATGCGGCAGGCCGCCGCGGCCGTTTCCGCGTCCGATCGTGATCAGCGGGAACGGTCCGTTGCCTTTCGGTTTGCGAATGGCGACCGGAACGTAAATCTCGTCCCGCGTGAGCACGAACGCGTAATCGACCGGAATATCCGACCCGCGCACGGTTTTGGTGATGACGTAGCCGTGCGGAGGAAGCTCTGCGGCAACGGGCGCGTGTGGATCCGCGCCCGGCGTAAGCGTCTGGCTCATGAATGTCCCCATTTGTGGAGACGGCGTGAACGCGGGGCAATCCCGGCGCGCCGTCATATTCGACCGTCCGCATATAATAGCGCCTCCCTCCGATCGGATTCCGCTTTCCCCGATGAGCCTTGCGAAGTCGTTCGATGATCCGGCACGCCCCGCGTGCTCGCTGCGCACGTGTCTAGCGGCGCTCGCGTGCGCGGCTCTGGTCGTCGCGGGCTGCGGAAAAGAAAACGACAGCGGGGCGAAGAAAAAAGACGCCGCAGGCGCTCAGGGTCCGATTCCGGTCACCGTCCGCCATGTGCAACCTCAGCGTGTGCCCATTACGCTGGAGGCCGTCGGCCAGGCCGAAGGCTCGCGTGAAGTCGAAGTTCGCGCGCGCGTATCCGGCATCGTCGAAAAGCGGCTGTATTCAGAAGGGGCGCCTGTGAAGGCTGGCGCCGTGCTTTTCGTGATCGACCGTGCGCCTTACGAGCTTGCAGTCGCGCAAGCCAAAGCAGCACTCTCGCAGGAGCGGGCACGTCTCGATCTCGCCGTGCGGGAAGCCGAGCGCCTCAAAATGCTCGCAGGTGCGCGCGCGATCAGCCAGCGCGAGTACGATGAAGCGCAGTCGTCGGTGAAACAGGTGACCGCGGCGATCGAAGGCGCGCAGGCGAAGCTCTCGGAAGCACAGCTGAATCTTTCGTATACGAACGTCCACGCGCCGATACGCGGCATCACCGGCCGCGCGCTGCGCTCCGAAGGCAGTCTCGTCACCGCCAATACGGAGAACGCGCTGCTTACGACCCTCACGCAGGTCGATCCCATCTGGGTGCGCTTCTCGGTGGCGGAGCCCGATTACGAACGCGTCCGCGGCGGCGAGAAGACGGCGCAGGTGAAGATCCTGAGAGACGATGGCAGCACCGCGGCCGCCAACGGCCGATTGAACTTCGCAGGTTCTACCGTCGATCCCAAGCTCGGCACGGTGCAGCTTCGCGCGGAATTTCCAAATCAAACCCAGGCATGGATGCCGGGGCAGTTCGTGAAAATAAACGTTATCGCCGGCGAGCAACAGGCGTTTCTCGTGCCGCAGGCTGCGGTCGTTCAGACCGAGCAGGCACGCTCCGTATGGGTCGTTCATGAAGGCGGCAAGGTGGCGCTGCGTCCAGTACAGACCGCCGGCTGGTACCAAAACGACTGGGTCGTCACCGGCGGGCTCAAGCCCGGAGAAGCTGTCGTGGTCGACAATCTGATGAAGATGCGGCCCGGCGTCGCCGTCCAGCCGCAGACCGACGCGCCCAGGCAGGCCGACGCGGGCACCCCACCGGCTGCTGCCGCGGCAGGGGACAAGAAGGGCAGCGCGACTTCCGTCCGCTGACCGGCACCGACACGCATGGCCAACTTCTCGCGATTCTTCATAGAGCGCCCGATCTTTGCGAGCGTGCTCGCGATCATCATCACGCTCGCAGGACTGGTGGCGTCCTTCGTCCTGCCGGTTTCACAGTATCCCGAGATCGCGCCGCCCACGGTCACGATCACTTCGAGCTATCCCGGCGCAAGCGCCGAGACGCTTGCGAAAACGGTGGCCGCGCCGATCGAGGAACAACTCTCGGGCGTGGAAAATTTGATCTATTTCACCTCGAGCGCCGCGGCGGACGGCAGCGTCGGCATCACCGCGACGTTCGAAGTCGGCACAGACGTCGACAAAGCGGTCTTCCAGCTGAACAACCGTGTCCAGATCGCGCTACCGAGGCTTCCTGAAGAAGTGCGGCGTAACGGCGTCATCGTTCAGAAACGCTCGAACGACATCCTGCTCGTCATCGGCCTGCAGTCTCCAAAGGGTTCCCGCACGACCACTTTCCTCGCGAACCACGCGCAAGTGAACCTGATCGACGAGCTGAGGCGCATTCCGGGTGTCGGCGACGTGACGCTCTTCGGCTCCGGTTATTCGATGCGCATCTGGCTGCAGCCGGACAAGATGGCGCGTCTGGGGGTCACGCCCACGGACGTCGCAAACGCGGTGCGTGCGCAGAACGCGCAATATGCGGCCGGCAGGGTCGGCGCCGAGCCTGCGCCCCCGGGGCAGGCGCTCAACTACACGGTCACCGCCCGCGGACGGCTGGTGAGTCCCGAAGAATTCGGCAGCATCGTGGTGCGTGCCGCGGGGCCGAGCGGGGTTCTGCGCATCAGGGACGTTGCGCAAGTGGAGCTCGGCGCACAGACGTACGATGTTTCGACGACGGTAGACGGAAATCCGGCCGTCGGCATGGCGGTGTTCCTGCAGACGGGCGCCAATGCGCTGGAGGTCTCTTCCGCCGTCAAGACGCGCATGACCCAGCTGAAGACGGCTTTTCCCGAGGACGTCGATTACCTCATACCGTTCGATACGACGCGTGTGGTCGAGGCATCCATACACGAAGTCGTGATCACGATCGCGGAAGCGGCGGCTCTGGTGATACTGGTCGTGTTCGTTTTCCTGCAGCACTGGCGCGCGACGCTGATTCCGATGCTGGCCGTTCCGGTCTCACTGATCGGCACGTTCGCCGGGTTGTATGCCCTCGGCTTTTCGATCAATACGCTGACGCTCTTCGCGATGGTGCTCGCGATCGGCATCGTGGTGGACGACGCTATCGTCGTGCTGGAGAACGTCGAGCGCCTGATGCGCGAAGAGAAGATGACCGCGAAGCAGGCCTCGATCGAAGCCATGCAGGAAGTGTCCGGCGCCGTGCTCGCGATCGTGCTCGTGCTGTGTGCGGTCTTCATTCCGGTCGCGTTTCTTGGCGGGATCGCCGGCGTTCTCTACAAGCAATTCGCCGTCACCGTCGCGATCGCTGTCGTTATCTCCGGTGTGGTGGCGCTCACGCTCACGCCCGCGTTGTGTGCGCTGCTGCTCAAGCCCGGGGATCACGAATCGCGGCTGTTTCGCCCTTTCAATGTCGGATTCGCCAAGCTCACGCAGACTTTTCTGTCGTTCGTGAACCGCTCGCTTCGCCACGCCGTGATCTCGGCTTTGCTTTTTGTCGGGGTGATCGCGCTTGCCGTGCTGCTTTTCATGCGCGTGCCGACGAGCTTCGTGCCCACGGAAGACCAGGGCTATATCATCAGCTCGATCATCCTGCCGGATGCGGCGACTTTGCAGCGCACGGCCCGCACCGGGGCGCAATTTCAACAGCGCCTCGCCAAGGAGCCTGCGATCGATCATATGTTCGTCGCGCCAGGGCGCGATTTCATCGGCGGCGGTAACAAGCCGAATGCCGCGACGAGCTTCATCCTGCTCAAGCATTGGGACGACCGCGAAAAGACGGCGCCGCAGCTTGCGGCGGAAATAACGCGCATGGGCATGTCCTTTCCCGACGGCGTGGCCGTTGCGTTCAATCCGCCTGCCATACGGGGTCTCGGCACGGCAGGCGGCTTCGAAGTTTACGTGCAGGCGCGCGCAGACTCGGATCCGCGAAGGCTTGCACAGAATCTGCAGGGGTTCACCGCCGCGCTCGCCAAGCATCCCGACCTGCAGGGTATCAACACGTTCTTCCGGCCGACCGTGCCGCAGCTTTTCGTCGAAGTGAATCGCGAGCAGGCGATGTCGCTCGGCGTGCCCGTGCCGGATGTATTCGACGCGCTGCAAAGCACGATCGGGCCGTTCTACGTGAACGACTTCAACATGCAGGGCCGCACTTACCGCGTGCAGTTGCAGGCGGCGGCGCCTCATCGCGCGCAACCCGACGACGTCGGCCAGGTCCACGTGCGCTCCAATACCAGCGGGGAAATGATTCCGCTGAAAGCGCTGATACGCACGTCGAGCATTACGGGACCCGAACAGGTCGAGCGCTACAACGGGTTCCTCGCAGCGAAAGTGCTCGGCAGCGGGAAGCCGGGAGTCAGCTCGGGTCAGGCGATCGCAGCAGTGGAAGCGATGGCGGCACAGTCGCTGCCCGAAGGCTACACGATCGAATGGACCGGGCAGGCGTTTCAGGAGAAGCGTACCGGGCGCGCATCGCTTTTCGCCTTCGGCTTCGCAATCGTGATGGTGTATCTGATACTTGCTGCGCTCTACGAGCGCTGGCGCTTGCCAGGCGCAGTCGTGCTCGCGGTGCCTTTCGCTGTCCTGGGCGCGCTCTTTTTCGTCTGGCTCCGCGGAATGGAAAACGACATCTATTTCCAGATCGGCCTCGTCGTGCTCATCGGTCTCGCGGCGAAGAACGCGATCCTGATCGTGGAGTTCGCGCAGCAGGGCTTGCTCGCGGGCATGCGTCCGGTGGATGCGGCGCTGCAGGCAGCGCGGCTGCGCTTCCGGCCGATCGTGATGACATCGCTTGCATTCGTGCTCGGCGTGCTGCCGCTGGCGATCGCAACCGGTGCAGGCGCTGGTGCGCGGCGCTCGATGGGTACCGGCGTCGTCGGTGGAATGCTGGCCGCAACATTCGTGGCGACCGTGTTCGTACCGCTTTTCTTCGTGTGGCTCGCACGGCGGCAGAAGATGGGTGAGAAAGCGGCGCCCGAAGCGGAGCCCGCGGGAGAAGCGCGATGATAAGGACTCCTTCAGGGGGAAGGTTGGCATGGAGGTGGTGCCGCGTCGCGACGACACTCGCGCTTCTCGCCTTTACCCTCTCCGGCTGCAAAATGCTCGGCCCGGACTTCAAGCTGCCGTTCGTCAATCTTCCGAAAAAATTTCCGGAAGCCGAAGTCAGCACGGCAGCAGCGGCCACGATCGCCGCTCCTGCAAACTGGTGGCTGTTGTACGGCGATGGCACACTCGACAAGCTCGTGGCCGTCGGCCTGCAGAACAACGCGGAGGTGCGAATCGCGATCGCGCGCATCGAGGAAGCCGAAGCCGTCGTGCGTGAAGCCAATGCCGTTTCGCTTTTCCCGCAGGTAGAAGGAAATGCCGCCGCAGCCCGTTCGCGCTCGAGCACGCGTACGGGAACATTGCAGTCGGGCACAGGCGCCACGCGCAACAACTTCCAGCTTTCTGCCAGCACGTCCTTCGAGCTCGATTTCTGGGGCCGGCTCCGCCGCACGCGCGAAGCGGCCCGTGCGCAGTACTTCGCCACACGCTACGGCGCCGACGTGGTGGCGCTCACCCTCGCGGCCGGTATCGCACAGACGTATTTCAATGTGCGTTCCCTCGATGCGCAGATCATCGTTTCCGAAGAGACTTTGATCGCTGCGGGGGAATCGCTCGATATCGCGCGCAGCCGCGCACAGGCGGGCGTCACTTCCGACCTGGACTTGAATCAGTCCGCCGCGAATCGCGCCCAGGTGGCCGCGCAGCTGAAGGATCTTCAGCGGCAGCGGGCGGCAGCGGTCCATCAGCTGGGCGTGCTCACGGGCCTGCTGGATATCGAGGTGCCGCGCGGCGACGTGCGGCAGATTCCGACCCCGCCGATACCGCCCGCTGGTCTGCCTTCAGCGCTGCTGGAGCGGCGCCCCGATATTCGTGAAGCCGAAGCGAGCCTCGAGGCTGCCAATGCGCAGATCGGCGTTGCACGTGCCGCGCAGTTTCCGACCATCAGTCTGACGGGCGCATTGGGCGTGCAAAGTCGGGAGCTGTCGACGCTCTTCTCCGCCGGCGCCGGCATCTGGTCGATCGGCATCGGCGCAGTCGGACCGATCCTCGACTGGGGCCGCTATGCGGCGCGCACGGAACAGGCTGAAGCGCGCGCCCGGCAGGCTGCGCTCGCGTACGAAAAAACCGCGCAGACCGCGTTCCGCGAAGTGGCCGATGCGCTCTCGAACGTACGCCTTTCCGCGGAAGCCGAACAGGATTTGCGCGATCGCGTCGATCAGGCTCGCAATGCGTTGCGCCTGTCCACTCTCCGCTACGAGTCAGGGTATTCGGCTTACCTCGAAGTGCTCGACGCACAGCGCACGTTGAACGACGCGCAGCTCGCGCTCGTGCGAAATCGCCAGCAGTATCTCGCGTTCACGGTCGATCTCATGAACGCGCTGGGCGGCGGCTGGGTGCCCTATTAGGCCTCCCGGCCGGGCACCTCGCTGCTCGGCCGATATCATTGCGAAGCATCGGAAGCAAAATGGAGAGGTGAGATGAGCGGAGTCAAAGCGGGCATCATGCTCAGCGCTCAGTACTTCGAAGGGGTGGATATGGTGAGTG
>Ga0075431_100002031_pt1 | contig 19329 bp, 16 predicted proteins | sample RhiMetdeltSRZDD5_FD_75297 | JGI IMG/M metagenome (GOLD analysis project Ga0075431, IMG submission 75297) | Populus rhizosphere microbial communities from Tennessee, USA - Rhizosphere MetaG P. deltoides SRZDD5 | ecosystem: Host-associated > Plants > Roots > Rhizosphere > Soil | place: USA... | reverse complement strand
CGTCAAGGGGCGCGCGGTGCGGAGTCGCAGACACTCCCCAGTCGTGCGGTATCGTCAACGCAATGCCGCGCGCCCGCGCCGCCGATCTCAGCGATCTCAGTGACGCGCTCGCCCGCATCCGCGCGCTGCCCGGCCTCACCGAGCGCGCGCGCGGCGTCTTCTGGTTACGTCGTGTCCCGTTCATGCACTTCCACACCATGAAGCCACCGCGCCGCGTTCACGCCAAGAATGGCAAGACGTGGGGTGCCGAGATCATCCTGCCGGTCGGTGCCGGGCGCGCCGCCCGCGCGGCGTTCGTGCGCGAGATTCGTGCGCGCTACGAGGCGTGCCTTGCGAGCCAGGCGGGCGTCTCGAAGCGGAGCGTCGTAAAGCGGAGACGTTGACCGCCGGGACGCCTCGTCCCGGTCGATGGCGTCGTGCTGGGCGCTACGCGCTGACCGGCGGCGCTGGTGCGCCGAGCGGACAGCCCTCAGGCGCCGCGGCCTTCTTCCTTGCAATGATGTCGGCCGCATACTTCTGCAGATAATGCGTGATGGTTTCCACGCGGATCTTCACCGAGCCGGCAGGCTTGGTCGAGTCCAGATCCTGGAACGAGAAGAACAGCGTGCCTGACCGCTCGATGATCTGTTGCGTCGGCGTGTAGGTCGGCTGGTCCATGCCGCACTCGTACGACGACAGCCGGACCACGCACGCGATCCACGGAATGCGCGCTGCCAGCTTGGCGCCCCAGAGAATCTCGTTGGTGTTCGAGGAGTACGACGACGGCCAGACGTCGTGGATGTCGAATGGCGACTTGATCACGCCGGCGCGGATGTCGTCGCCGAAGGCCCACGCCATCAAGTCCTCGTCGGTCGGCGCGTACTGAACCCAGAGCACGGGATAGCCGTACGCCTGGAGGTCGACCTCGATCTCGTGGCCGATCCCCGGATCCATGTGATACGGCCGCGCGAGCACCAGTAGGCAGGGACGGTCCTCACGCGCGCACCAGTCGAGCACCTCGCGCGACTTGCGGCGCAGCCGGTCGTTGAACTCGAACAGCGCCTTGTAGCCGGCGTCCACCGCGCGCGCCGTCTCATCCGCCGTGAGCCCGGGCAGCACGTCCCGCAGTCCTTCGAAGAGCTGCTTGGGAACGAGCCGCCGCTCGTCGAGTGACACGAACGGCGCGGCGTAGGCGACGCCCGCCTCGGCGAACACGTCGCGCTCCTTGATGAACCCGGCCTTGATGTTTTCTGGCGCGGCCATCACGCGCGGACATGTCAGGGTCTTGGCGACGTGGCCGCTCATGAACGAGGGCAGCGTGTAGATCATGGGCGAGAACAGGATGTCGAGCTTCTGGCGCTGGCCGAACAACAGCTCGCCGTAATGGCCGGAGATGCACTTGACGGGATAGCAGCAGTCCACGGTCCCCCGGCCCTTGCCGAACTGCCGCCCCTGCTCCTCGGAGGTGTCCGACGAGAAGACAATGTTGCGCGGATCGATGCCGAGCGCGCCGAACAGACCCATCCAGAACTGGTGGGTGGACCAGAGGTTCAGGACGCGCGGGATGCCGATGCGGAGGCTAACGCGCGACGGCGGAGGTGGCGACGCGACGGAACGCGTCCTTGCGAACCATCTCGGCAACGTTAGGGTAGTCACGCTTGACCTCCTCGAGCTTGCCCTTCACCACGCGCATCTCGTTGACATCCTCGACCAGGCCCTTCGGACACGAGTTGCCGCTGATGACCCGCTCCCAACCCTCGGCCAGCGGCAGCTTGCTCCACGGCCGGCCCTTCGCGCCAGGCAACTGCACATCGATGAACGTCCGCGTGCAGTTGATGGGACACCACTTGCACACCGTCTCGGCGGCCGTGGTGCTCGTGTAGGTCAGCGCCGCGATCGTGTCGAAGCCACGGAACGCCGACGCCGCCCCCTGGCGCGTCCAGTCCGCCGCGCAGAGCGCAGCGCCGATGGCCCCCGCCTCCCCTGAATAGGGATGCAGGACCACCTCGGCGTCCGGCACCTTGCCCCGGATGAAATCGACCTGCGCCTTGACCACGGCCATATTGCGATGCGTGCCGCCCTGGAGCACGAACTTGCGTCCGACGGCGCGCAGGTTCTGGAGCTGGCCGGCGTAGATCCAGACGTTGACGGGCAGCACCGCCGCCAGCGCGGCCATGATCTCTTCGGCCGACCAGCCCTTGCGCTGCTGATTGACGATGTCCGACTGCAAGAAGACGCCGCAGCCCATCGTGAGGCTCGGCATCGCCTTGGCCTCGAACGCGCGGTCGGCGTAGCGCTCCAGCGGAATGTCGTAGCGCTCGGCCACGCCCTGCAGGAACGCGCCATTGCCCGACGAGCACTGCGAGTTCAGCCGGAAGTCGGCCACCGTGCCCTGGCGCAGGATCATGATCTTCACGTCGGTGCCGCCGACGTCGCAGATCACGTCGGCGTCGGGATAGAAGTGCAGCGCCGCCGTCGCGTGCGCGACCGTCTCCACCACGCCCACGTCGGCGCCGAGCACGTCTTTGAGGAGATCCTTGCCGTACCCGGTGAGCGCCAGCGCCCCGACGTCGTCGAAGCCGGCGTCGCGCACCTGCCGGAAGAGCGACTGCGCGTCTTCGATCGGGTTGCCTCGGCTCAGCGCGTAGCACGAGAACAGCAGCTCGCGCTCGGCCGACAGCACGACGGCCTTCGCGGTGGTGCTGCCGAAGTCGCAGCCGATCAGCACGCCGCCCACGTGCGCCGGGCGCGGCGCGGCCGCCGGCGTCGGGCGCACGTACTCGGTCACGAACGTGGCGAGGTCGCCTTCGCCGGCGACGAGGCCGCGCGCGCCCTCCTTGGCCTTCTGCTCGTGCTGTCCGACCTCCACCCACGACGTGAGCTTGTCGGCGCCCTGATACACGCCGACGTCCGGCTTTTCGCCCGCGCCGATCTCGACGCAGCCCAGACACGCGTAGTAGAGCGCCTCGGCCGGCACGTTGATGAGCGACGCCGGCTCGCGGCCGTCGGGCAGCTCGACCTTGCGCTGCGCCCACAGCTTCGCGAGATGGTGACGCCACGCCTGCTGCAGGCCCTTGAAGAAGAGGTTGGGGCCGCCGAGCAGCAGCACCTCGGGCATCGGCGTGTTGCCCTTCGTGAGCGTCGCGAGGTTCTGGTAGACGACCGCCTCGAAAAGGCTAGCGATGATCTCCTCGACGGGCACGCCGGTCTTGACCAGCGTGTTGGCGTCGGTCTCGGCGAAGATGCCGCACTTGCTCGAGACCTTGTGCAGGCTCATGCCCTCGTAGGGCATGGCGGCCAGCCGCTCGCCCGGCACCTGAAGCTTCCGCGCGGTCTTTTCGATGAACGTTCCGGTGCCGCCGCTGCATGCGGACTGCATGAAGACCTGCTTCGTTTTGCCGCCGGCCGAGGCGGTAAAGAAGATCGTCTTCATGTCCTCGCCGCCGATCTCCGAGACGAAGCGCACGTCGGGATGCAGGCGCTCGACGCACGCGGCGACGGCGACGACCTCCTGAATCAGCTTGCCGCCCGCGAGCGGGGCGAGGAAGCCCGCGCCGGAGCCGGTGAAGAAGATGCGATCGCGTCCCGGCGTCAGGCCGGCCTCACGCTCCATCCGCCCGAGGAACTCGACGACCTTCTCGGCCTGGCGGGTGTTGTGACGCTGATAATCCTGCCAGCCGACCTTGCCGTCCTCGACCACCACCGCCTTGACGGTGGTGGACCCAACGTCGACGCCAACGATCTTCACGACGCGGTCGCGCGGCGGCCGAGCTTCCTCGCGACGTGCAGGACCATACGCGCGGCGGTGCCGGCGGCGCGGCCGTCGTGCGGCACCCGATAGGTCGCCTTGTTCAGCTCCGGATGCGCGTTCAGGAACGCGCGGACCTCGTCGACGGTCAGGCCGGTGCTGCGCAGCGCGTCGTCGAATTCGCGCTGCGCCCGCTTCTTGGCTTCCGTGAGGATCATCTGGCAGCGCGACAGCGCGTGCACCTCGGCGTCGCCCTTGATCTCGAGCGGCGCGTAGAGCAGGTCCGGGTATTTGCCGACGACGCCGGCCATCGCGCCGATCGACATCGTGTTCGGCATGCACGAGTACGGGGACAGCTCGCAGATCATGTGGGCCTTCTTCTTCTGATGCGCCCACAGCGCCTTGCCCACGAGCATGTCGCCCTCACCGCCATCGAGACGGCTGTGGAAGTACGGCGCGGCCAGCCGTCGCAGCTCGAACTGACTCGGCAGCTCGTGCGGGAGGTTTCCCATCGCGCGCCGCAGTCGATTGAAGATCACCCGATAGAGGCCCTGCACGACGCGACCGAGCGCCAGCTTCCAACGCGCGCTCCGCTCGACGCCGCGGTAATCCTCGAAGCGCTGCAGCGCGTGGCGCAGCAGGTAATCCATCCAGACCGCGATGGCCGCGGGATAGACCTCGGCGCCTTCGCTCTCGAGCCAGCGGTGGATGTTGTAGTTGGGATCGCCCTCGACGGTCTGCAGATAGAACTCGCCGGTGATCTTCACGATCGGCTTGACGCGCAGGCGGTCCACCTCGATCGCGGCGAACTTGCGATGCACCTCGCGTAGCGCGCGCGTGAAATATCCGGTCGTCAGGTGCCACACCACCGAGCGGTAGGGCGAGCGCGCGGGACGCTCGCGGAACACGTGGGAGAGATACTCGATGCTGTCCTTGACGACGGCATCCGTCGCGCCCGGCACGACCTCGTAGGGTCGCACCTGGTACTCGAGATCCTGTACCAGGTCGGTGACGAACAGACCCCACAGCAACCCGAACGTCAGCGGCAGGTTCAGGTCGAGGCCGTCCCCCATCTTGGCCGACTGGTCGAGCTGGTCCTGGGCCATGAGGAACATGCGGAAAGCGCCGAGGCCGCTGTTGCGCAGCGCGAGCTCGTAGCTCTGGTGATACTGGCCGAACCGGCACGCGCCGCACGAGCCGGCGGTGAGGTAGACGTACTTGTCGTTGACGGCGTCGACGCCGATGCGGCCGGCCTCGCCTTTCAGGAAGTTGACGAGATTGCCCGTCGTAAACGACGTCGGGCAGCACTGACCGATGTCGGCCACCTCGCGGCCGGTGAGCAGATCCTCCTTCGTCGCCATCGGGAGGATGCGCGACCGGTAGCCGGCGCCCTCCAGCACAGCTTGCACGATGCGCTCGGCGCGCCAGTGCAGGCCGCCGAAGAGAATCGTGACCGTGTCGCGTTCGTGTCGTGTGAACGGGCGGGGCGTGTACGCGCGATAGTGCTCAGTGGTGACCGTGGCCATTGCGTCCTCCAGTCCCGTTGCCAACCTTCGCATGCCGGTCCATCCACGCCTCGAGCAGTCCGACGGCCGCGAACCCGGGCAGTCGCCGGATGGTGTCATCCACCCGACGGGCCGCCGCGCGGCCCTCCTCGTCATCGAAGAGGTATCGTGCCATGAATCGCAACTCTGTGTCGGGCTGCACGCCGCTGCCGACCGGGGCCCAAAACCGGTCCACGATCAGCCGCGTGACACGCGCCACCGCGCGGCGCTGCATCCGCCGCTCGGCCTGCCGGTAATAGAAGAAGAAGTGGCGCGATTCGTCGAGCATGATCCGTTCGAGAAGGTCGCTCAATACGGGATGGTTCGCAATCGCCAGCAGCCGGCGGTACGCCGTCAGCGTCGTCAGCTCGTTGATGGCGCCCCACGTCATGTGCACGGCGCAGAAATCGGGCCACATCCGCGACAGCAGCGCGATCCCGCGTGCCTCGAGCCACTGCGGAAACGTTTCGCGACCGCGCGGGCGCGGACGCTCGCCCACCGGATGCCCGGCCGCCTCGAGGAAGCGCGCGAGCGCCAGGCCATGGAACGTTTCCTCGTAGAGCCAGCACGCGAGGAACGTCGCGACCTCCGGATCGTCGATGGCGCGGGTGGCCAGCAGCGAGCGCGTGTAGACGATCGTGTGACTCTCGATGTCCTGCATGTAGCGAAGCGTGCGGGCGGTTTCGGGTGACACGGGGTACCGCGGGACGGCGGCCCAATCGATCGCGGAAAGATCGATCGCCTTTGACCGCACGACCCACGCGTCGAGGTCGAAGGCCGGCATGCGGCGACTTTCAGTTAAAACCGCCGCGCCATCGTCGGGCAAGAAATACTTATGCGCCACTACCGGAATTACGCGCCCGGCGGGCCGGTTGGATCCCCTAGCGGCGGCGCGCGATCAGCGGAGGCGGCCGTTGCCGCCGTACGTCCCGCCGCCCCGGGCGCGATCACGCCGCCGCGCACCTGGGATGAGCACACCGGCGATGACGGCGAGGACGATCAGCACGCCGGCGAGGATCAGCGCCGTGTCGATCGGCAGACCGAGAATGCGGCGCCCGGGACGGCTCACCAGGTCGCCGGCGGCCGCGGACGGCGCATCGCCATCGCGGTTGCCAGGACGCACCTCGGCGGGATTGGGCTGCGCGCCACGCTGCACCACGCCGGAATCCTTCGGGCCGGCCGAGCCGGGCGCGTTCTGCTCACGGTTCACGCCGGCGGCGGGGCGCTCCTGGGCGACGGCGGGAGCCGCGACGGCAAGCGCGATGACGAGAGCGGAGACGAACCGCAGCATGACAGGATCCTCCTGCGGTGTTTCGCAGCAAGCCCAGTGCCAGCGGCCGCGTCAATGCGGCTCGAGCCGAAGCTCCTTCGCACGGTGATCGATGCTCACGCGGAACGCCGCGATGAAATTCGCGCCGAGCACGCCGTCGATCGGGATCGGGAATCCGGCAAGAGAGCTGATCAGGGCGGTCAGATGCTCTACGACGTAGTCGCCTATGCGGAGCGCGGGCAGGCGGACGAGCGCTCCGTTGCCTGTTGAGCCCAGCGTGAACAGCGGCAGTGTCGGACCGTCGGGGAGTGCCGTCACGCCGACGCGCTTGGCCGCTTCGGGGCTCAGCACGCACGCCTGCGCGCCGGTGTCGAGCAGGAGCGTCAGGTCCTGACCGTTGATCGACGCCGACACGAGGACGAGGTTCGCTGTGAACGCGACCGGAATGCGCGCGGGCGCCGGAGCCGACGCAGCGCGCGTGACGCGCACGCGCTCGTGGCGCACGACCGGTGACGTGGCATCCGCAGGAAGCGCCAGCTCGATAGGGGCGGTAAACTCGTTCCCCGCCGCACGACCTGTCACGACGATGCGCCAGGTCGGTCCCTCGGAAAACCGACACGTGCGGGCCTCCGCGGGACAGGCGATGAGCATGAAGAGCGGGAGGCGAATCTCGAGCCCGGGCGTGAGTGTCGCGTCGAGCGTCCCGCGGGCCTCGTTCATCTGGATGCCGAAATACGAGACGGCCACCTCATAGCCGGAGAACGTGACGGTATCGGCGCCGCTGTTCTTGAGCGTGAGCCCGAACTCGTGCCGGGCGTGCCGCTTGCCGTCGATGGTCGTGGTGTTCTGCTGCACGTCGCTCGCGCGCCAGGCGATCGGCCCGCTCTGGCCCTCGAGGTCCGCCGCCGCGACGGGCGCCACGATCGCGAGACCAATGGCGAGCACGGCAGCGCACCTGGACCGGTATCCCATCGGCGGCTCCTTCTCGACTGTGCTGTGAGATCAGTCGAGCGTGCCTGTCAAGCCCCGCTTGACGCCGGCGCGCGGCTCGTGCTCTAAGCGTGGCCACGGGCGATCCGCGTGGGAGGTCCCAAATGAAGCTGGAGGTCGAGCGGCTCGAGAGTCTGTACACGACGATGGTCAAGATCCGCCGCTTCGATGAGAAGACGGCGGAGCTTTTCCTGCAGGGCCTGGTCAAGGGCACCGCGCACTCCTACGTCGGCGAGGAGGCAGTCGCGGCCGCGGCATGCGCCAACCTCCGCGAGGACGACTACATCGTCGGAACGCATCGCGGCCACGGCCACTGCATCGCCAAAGGCGCCCGCGTGGACCGCATGATGGCCGAGCTGTTCGGGCGCATCGACGGCTACTGTCGTGGCCTCGGCGGCTCGATGCACATCGCGGCGCTGGACCTGAACATCCTCGGCTGCAACGGCATCGTCGCGGCGGGGCTGCCGATCGGCAACGGCGCCGCCCTCGCCGCGCGTCTGCGGCACAGCGATCGCGTCGTAATCGCCTTTTTTGGTGACGGCGCCTCCAGCCAGGGCGTCGTGCACGAGTCGTTGAACCTGGCCGCCGTCTGGAAGCTGCCGATCGTCTTCTTGTGCGAGAACAACCAGTACGCGCTCTCGACGTCTTCGAAGCGCACCATCGCCGGCGAGTCGATCGCGGCGCGCGCGGCGGGCTACGCCATTCCCGGTGTTCGGGTCGACGGCAACGACGTGCTCGCCGTACACGACGCCGTGCGCACCGCGGTGGCGAGGGCGCGCGCCGGCGAAGGCCCCACGCTGGTGGAGGCGCTGACCTACCGCTGGGGCGGTCACAGCATGCGCGCGAACCTGCCCGACTACCGCACCAAGGAAGAAGAGCGCGAGTGGATGGAGCGCGATCCGATCGCGCGGCTCCGCGCAGAGCTCGAGCGTCGCGGGGCGACCGTCATGCGGCTCAAGGAGCTGGAGGAGTCGGTCGAGGTCGAGATGGACCGCGCCGTCGCGTTCGCCACGGCGAGCCCGGAGCCGACACCGGAGGTGATGGAATCCTCCGTGTACGCGCCGCACCCGCGCGCCGCCGAGCCGGGAGACCGCGGCGGCCCCGAGCGCACGATGGCCGAGGCCATCAACGAGGCGCTGCACGCGGAGATGACGCGCGACGAGCGCGTGTTCGTCATGGGTGAGGACGTCTCGCTGATCGGCGGCATCTTCGGCGTCACCCGCGGCCTGCGCGAGAAGTTCGGCGAGGACCGCGTGCGCGACACGCCGATCTCGGAGGCCGGCTTTCTCGGCGCCGGGGTAGGCGCCGCCATCGCGGGGATGCGACCGGTCGTGGAGATCCAGATCTGGGACTTCATCGCGGTCGCGATGGATCAGGTCGTGAACCAGGCGGCGAAGTTCCGCTACATGCTCGGCGGCGGTCCGACGGTGCCGCTGGTGATCCGCGGCCCCCAGGGCGGTGGGATCCGCCTGGCGGCGCAACACTCACAGTGTCTCGAAGCGTGGTTCTCCCACGTGCCCGGGCTCGTCGTGATCGCGCCCTCGACGCCCTACGATGCGAAGGGACTCCTGATCTCGGCGATCCGCGACGACAACCCCGTCATCTTCCTCGAGCACAAGGCGCTCTACGCGGCAAAGGGGCCGGTGCCGGCCGAACCGTATGCGATCCCGCTCGGACGCGCGGACATCAAGCGTGAGGGCACCGACGTCACCGTCATCGCCACGCAGGCGATGGTGTTGCGCGCGCTGGCCGCGGCCGCCGAGCTGGAAAAGGACGGGATCAGCGTCGAGGTCATCGATCCGCGCACGCTCGTGCCGCTGGACGAGGCGACGATCCTCGCCTCCGTGGGCAAGACCCACCGCCTCCTCATCGCGCACGAGGCGGTGAAGCGCAGCGGCTTCGGCGCCGAGCTGGCCGCGATCGTCGCGGAGAAAGCGCTCGACGAGCTGGACGCGCCGGTCGTGCGCGTCGGGGCGCGCGCGGTGCCGATGCCCTACAACGACGCGCTCGAGCGCGCGACGATCCCGACTCAGGCCGACATCGCCGAGGCGATTCGCTCTCTGTTCTGAGCGAGGAGCCGCCGCGGCGCGGTCCAGGGAGCGACCACCGCCACCTCTACCACAGGCTCGCCTCGGCCATCGAATGGCCTGCGGCTTCGCACTCCCACGGTGGCGGTGGGCCCCAGGGTGCGCGCGGCCAGATCGACGACGCGCGCGGCGCACGGCAGTCGCGGATCCATCGGGAGCGTCACGCGCCAGCCTCCGCGTGCGCGATGGACCGTCGGCGCGACGATCGCGCCGAACTCGCGATGAATCGCGTCGGTCACCGCGATCTGCCGGGCGATGACCGCGGCCTGGCGACGCTGCAACGCGTCCACGAGCTTCAGCAACCCCACGAGTACGGCAACCGGCACACCGAGAACGACCACGGCCACCAGCGCGGTCATCGCGCGCCTCCCGACAGCGCGAGGACGGGCACGCGCAGACGCCGCCGCAGTCGATCGACGATCCGCGCGAGCGCCGGACGCCACCACGGACGCCGTCGCTCGGTGACCGCGATCAGATCGGCGTCGAAGGCCTCCGCCTCGCGCGCGATCTCCTCGACCACGTCGCCGAACCGCACGGCGCGCTCGATGGGCACGCCATCCAGCAGCGACTCGAGCTCGCGCAAACGGTTCAGCGTGTCGGACTGAAGGCGCTCCTCCTCGGCATGCGCGTACGCCAGCGCGCGCCGCTCGAATTCCGCCGCCAGCGCGCCGTCGAAGCCATAGATCGGCAGCTTGCGCAGGTGCGGATCGAAAAGCGTCTGCGGCGATGACTGCACGCTGAGGAGCCGCACGGTGCCGCCGCTGTCGCGCGCGAGCGCCGCGACGACCGGCACGATGGCCTCGGCGTGCGCGTTCATCTCGACCGGAACCAGGATTCGCTTGGCCATCATCCACCTCCGCCCGATATGACCCCGCGCGGCGGTGAATGTGAAAGCGGTGGATAGAGGAGCGCCACGGCTTCGCCGCGGCGCTCCGAACGTGTGGGGGCTTGGGGGCCATTTCGGGGCCCCCATCAAACGAGCGCGCTACGCGGCGGTCAGCGGATGGAGGTCTGGCCGGCAGTCCGAGCACGGCGTCAGACCGCGCGCCTCCGCGTCGGCACGCGAGGCGAACAGCGTCACGATCGACAGGCTGCGGGTGAGGATGTCGCCGCACGTCGGCAGGCAGTACTCGGTCGAACCCTCGCCGAGCGCGTACATCGCCTCGCGCGCGACGCTGAAGTCGCGCTGCGCCGGCCGCAGCTTCACGCCTTCGACGCCGAGCAGGCGCTGCTTGAGCGTCAGCTTGTCGCCGGCGTAACCGGTGAGCCGCCCGGAGGTGCCGATCACGCGGTGACACGGCACGACGATCGGCAGCGGATTCCAGCGCAGCGCCTGCGCGACCGCGCGCACCGCGCTCGGCTTGCCGATGCGCCGCGCGACGCCGGCGTACGAGGCGACCGCTCCGTACGGGATGGCGGCCGTGGCCTCCAGCACCGCGCGCTCGAAGTCGCTCCGCGCGAGCCGCCAGTCGAGCGCCCAGTCCAGCCCGCGCCGGCGCCCCTCGATGTAGTCGAGCAGGTCGCGCTGCAGGCGCTCGAGCTCCGGGCCGCCCGGCACCGCCTCGACGCCCTCGACGCGCGCCAGCCGCGACGCGCTCAGCGAGCTATCGCCATGCAGGTACTCGACGACCGCGATGCCGTGCTCGGAGCGGCCGACCAGGATGTGGCCGAGCGGCGACGGAAAGATGCGATACGCCACACGGCGCTGTCTGAGATCCGCCAGCCGCGACTCCAGCCCCGCGCGCGACTTCGCCAGCGCATCCGCCGAGGGCTCAGTCCGGATCCCGCGCGCCACCGAGTCGACGGCGCGGTAGCGCCCGAACTCGTCGCGGCACGACGCGCATGTGTCCAGATGGCGGTGCACACGCTCGGCCGACCGCGCTTCCGCGTCCCCGGTCGCCGTGGCGACGAGATCCAGTTCGATCGCGCGGCAGGACGTGTGCTTGCTCGTCATCGCACGGTCTCCATCGTCGGCAGCGCGTGGCCGTTCAGGCCGATCCGGATCTTCTTCAGCGCCTGGAACACGTGAGCGCGCGCGCTCTCCGGCGAGCACGCGAGGCTTTGGCCGATCGCGTCGTACTCGAGGTCGTGCAGCTTGCGCAGCACGAACGCGAGCCGCTGCTTGAGCGGCAGGCCATCCACGACGCGCTCCACCAGGGCGCGCGTCTCCTGAAACCGCTGCTCCTCTTCGGGGCTGGTCATGTCGACGTCACCGCGCACGTCGCTCACACCCGCGTATGCGCGCCGCCGCCGGCTCTCCGAGCGGAAGTAGTTGCGCGCCAGGTTCGTGGCGATGGCGAAGAGCCACGCCCGCACGTTGGCGCTCCCGTCCAGCCCGTCCCAGGCGCGGTAGGCGCGCAGAAAGGTCTCCTGGCTGAGGTCGTCGGCGTCCCCCGAGCGGGACGTCACCCGCACGAGATAGCGATAGATCTCGCCATGATGCGCCGCGACCACCGTCTCGAACGGCTGCAGGCCCATACGCCGGTGAGACACCGCAGCGGGCGGCGCGTGAAAGCCGTCCGGGCCGGCCATTACCGGGGCTTCAGCTCGATCTGGTAGCCGTCCGGATCGCGCAGGTAGATGGACGGTCCCACCCCCCAGGCGCCGCGGCGCTGTCGAACCTCGCCGTCCACGTCGACCCCCCGCCCGCGCAGGCGCTTGGCCGCGCCCTCGAGATCGTCGCAGCGAATCGACAGGCAGACGTGGTCCATGCCGCGGCCCTTCGGCGGCGGGCCCTCGGCGGGCAGCAGGTCGATCAGTGCGTCGCCGAACCGCAGCTGGACCAGGCGGATCGGCTCGTTGATGAACTCCAGCGTGCAGCCGAGCACGTCCTCGTAAAACCGGCGCGAGGCGGCCTGGTCGGCCACGCGCAAGACCACATGATCGAGGCCGAGCGGCTCGAACCCCCGCTCACTCACGGCGCAGCACCGGCAGCGGCTTCTCGCCCAAGAGCCGCCACGTCGCGAGGAATCCGACCGCAATGCCGAGCACGCTGCTCGCGACGACGCCGGCGAGCAGCGCCCACGGCTCGAAGTGCCACGGCGTTTCGAGCACGAAGCGGAGCACGATCCACGCGAGCGCCGACGCGAGCACGCTGCCTCCGAGGCCGGCGGCCGCGCCGAGCGCGCCGTATTCGACGGCGAACGCGCGGGCTACCGCGCCGCGCGTGGCCCCGAGCGTCCGCAGCACGACCGACTCGTAGAGCCGCTGGTAGCGCGTGGCCGTCAGCGCGCCCGCCATCACCACGACACCGGTGGCGACGGTGAAGAGCGCCATCACACGGATGGCGACGGCGAGCTTGTCGAGGACGCTGCCCACGCGCTCCAGCACGTCGCGCACCGGGATCGCCGTCACGTTGGGAAAGGCGGCGGCGACCGCGCTCTGCACGGCGCCCTCGGCGGCGGAGCTCGTGCGTGCGGTGGCGACGAACGTCACCGGCGCGCCATCCAGCGCGCCCGGCGAGAAGACCACGAAGAAGTTCGTGCCGAGCGTCTGCCAGTCCACCTTGCGCAGGCTCGCGACTTCCGCGTCGACGGGGACGCCCTGGATGTCGAACGTGAGGCGCCCGCCAACGTCCACCCCGAGCTGCTTGGCCATGGCCTCCTCCACCGAGATGAGCACCGGGCCCGGTTGCGGATCCCACCAGCGGCCGCGCGTGAGCACGTTGCCGGCCGGCGGCTCCGCCGACCAGGTCAGAGCGTACTCGCGAGTGTAATAGAACGCACCCTCACGGTTCTCGCCGACGCGCTGGCGCACCAGATCGCGAGTCACCGGCACGCCGTTCACAGCGGACAGGCGTCCGCGGACGATCGGCGTGAGTGTGGGCGTGACACCGCCGGTCTCGGACAGCACGCGCGTGAACGGCTCACGCTGGTCCGGCTGCACGTCGACGAAGAAGAACGACGGCGCCTCGCGCCGGCGCTCGTGGTCGATCTGCGCGTCGAGCGCGTCTTGCAGCAGCGCGACGGCGACCAGCAGCATCACGCCCGCGCCGAGCGCGACGACGACGCGCGCGGGATGACCGCCCGGCCGGCGCAGGGCGCCGATGCCATGGCGCCAGGCGGGCCACGGTGCGCGCGGCATCCGTCGCGCGGCGCCGACGAGTCCGCGCGCGAGCGCGAGCAGCGTGACGGTCGCCGCGGCCGATGCGCCGAGAAAAATGCCGCCGAGCTTGAAGGATCCTGCCTGCCAGAGCGAGAGCGCCGCGAGACCCGCGGCCACCGGCAGCGCCGCGGCCCAGGGCCGCGTGCCGCGCGCGGGTGCGGCATCGACGTCGCGGCGCAGGATCAAGCTGGGGCGCACGCTGCGCACGGCGAGCAGCGGCCAGAGCGCGCAGAGCAGCGTCGTGAGCACACCCATGAGGACGCCGCGCGCCAGCGTCAACGGCTCCACGCGCGCCTCGAGCGCGAACGGCACGAACCCCGCGAGCAGGCGGATCAGCACCGGCTGCAGCGCCGTGCCGAGCACCGCGCCGACGAGGCTCGCGACGGCGCCGATCGTCAGCGTCTGCCAGAGGAACGTCGCGAGCACCGTGCGCGAGTCGGCGCCGAGCGCCTTGAGAATCGCGATGGTCGGCGCCTGCCGCCGTACGAACGTCGCCACCGACGACGCGACACCGATGCCGCCGACGAGCAGACTCGCGAGCCCGACGAGCCCCAGATAGCTCGCTAGCTGAGTGAAAAAGCGCCGTAACCCCGGCTGCGCCTCGTCATAGGAGGCCACGCGCACGCTGGGGTCCGCGATCCGCCGCGCGAGCGCCTCGCGCGCGTCGCGCGCAGCGAGCGGGTCGGGCAGCCGCACGAGCGCGCGGTAGCGGACGCGGCTGCCCGGCTGCACGAGACCCGTGCGCTCCAGCGCGTCGGCCGCGAGAAAGAGCCGCGGGCCAAGCGTCACCAGACTCGCGGAGCGATCGGGCTCGCGCTCGACGACGCCGCGCACGACGAACGTCGCCGCGCCGAGCGCGACGCGATCCCCGACGCGCAGACCGAGTCGGTCGAGCGTCTCGCGCTGAGCGACGACGCCGCCGTCGGCCAACAGCGTCGCCAGAGGCTGCGCCGGTCTCGTCTCGAGCCGCCCATAGAGCGGATAGCCGGCCTCCGGCGCCTTGAGCTCGACCAGCAGCGCGCGGCCGCCGGAAGCGCGCGCCATCCCGACGAGCTCGCGCACGCCAACGACGGTCGCGCCGCTGGCGGAAAGCTCCGTCAGCGCCGCCGCCACCTCGCCGTCGAGCGGACGCGCCGCGCGGATCTCGAGATCACCGCCGGTGAGCGCCTTCGCCTCGCGCGCGAGCGTACGGTCGAGCGTCGCCGCGAACGAGCCGACGCCGACGAGCGCGGCCACGCCGAGCGCCACACACGCGGCGAGCAGGACGAAGTGGCGCCACGCCCCGCGCGCCTGTCGCCAGGCGAGCCGCGGCGCGGCGCTCACGGGATCAGCGCGCCCGCGCGCCTTCGCTCGCCGGCGATGCGTCCGTCGCGCAACGCCACCACACGATCGGCGCGATCGGCCAGCGCCGTGTCGTGCGTGACCAGCAACAGCGTCGTGCCGCGCTCGCGGTTGAGCGCGAAGAGCAGGTCGACGATCGCAGCACCGGTGCCCGAGTCGAGGTTGCCCGTCGGCTCGTCCGCCAGCAGCAGCGGCGGGTCGAGCGCCATCGCGCGCGCGAGCGCGACGCGCTGCTGCTCGCCGCCGGAGAGCTGCGCGGGGTAGTGATGGCCGCGATCGGCGAGACCGACGCCGGCGAGAAGCTCCGCCGCGCGCGTCATCGCGCCGGGCGCGCCCGCGAGGTCCAACGGGACGGCGACGTTCTCAGCGGCCGTCAGCGTCGGGATCAGATGATAGGACTGAAAGACGTAGCCGATCGTGTCGCGCCGGTAGCGCGCGAGCGCGGTCTCGCCGAGCCGTGTCACCTCGATGCCGGCGACGACGATCGTGCCCGACGTCGGCGCGTCGAGTCCGGCGATGAGGCCGAGCAATGTGGATTTGCCGCTGCCCGACGGCCCCGCGACAGCCACGGTCTCGCCCGCGGCAACGTCGAGCGAGACATTATCGAGCACGGTGAGCGTCCGCGCGCCGCTCGGCAGGCGCACGGTGAGATCGCGGATCGAGACGAGCATCTTCGTCATACTACACTCGGCACGTGGGCCTCTTCCGCGCGCTCCTGCTGGTCCTGCTCGTCTGCGGCGCGCCCGCGTCGGCGCGCGCCGCGGATCACGTCATCGTCGCGCTCGGCGACAGCCTGACCGCGGGACTCGGCGTCGCGCCGGAAGAAGCGTACCCCGCGCTGCTCGAAGCGAAGCTGCGACGCGAAGGCTTCGACTACCGCGTCGTGAACGCAGGCGTGAGCGGCGACACCAGCGCGGGCGGACTGCGGCGACTCGACTGGGCGCTGCGACTCAAGCCCGACGTCGTCATCGTTGCGCTCGGCGCCAACGACGGGCTCCGCGGCCAGCCGCCGGCGGCGCTGCGCGACAACCTCACGCGCATCGTCGAGCGCGCCCGTACTGCCGGTTCGCGCGTGCTGCTGGCCGGCATGCGAGTGCCGCCGAACTATGGCGACGATTATTCCCGCGCGTTCGCCGCCGTCTATCCGACCGTCGCACGCGCGACCGGTGTGCCCCTCGCGCCCTTCCTGCTCGATGGTGTCGCCGGGGACCCGCGCCTGAACCAGCCGGATGGAATTCATCCAACGGCTGAGGGCCAGCGGGTGATCGCGGAGCGCATCTGGCCGTATCTCAAGCCCTTGCTCGCCCGGTAGCGGCGGCCGCGGCCAGTGACGAGATTTGGCCGCTTATTTTCGGCGGGCGGCGTACGTCGCCCCCCCTAGATTGGATATGTGACCCCACGCTCGATCGGCCTCGCTATTCTTGTCCTCGCGACCAGCGCGTGCTCGTCCGTACCCCACCGCTCGTACTATCCCGATCCCGGCAGTCGCGAGACGAAAGTGCTCGCGAACGCGCTGTGGCGTGCGGCAAAGGCGGCGAGCGACGATCCCAACGAGTACTCGTTCGCGATGATCCGCAGCCACCGCGTGGCCGCGTACACCGTCGAGGACGCGACCTTCTATTTCACGCAGGGGCTCGCCCGTCAGCCCGACGCGATCATCGACGCGCTCGTGGCCCATGAGGTCGCGCACGAGCTGCTCGGCCACCTCGGCTACCGGCGCACGCTGTCGCTGTCGTTGCTGCTCGACATCGTCGCCGACCCGCTCATCGTTCGGGGCTACACGCGCGATCAGGAGATCGCGGCCGACCTCAAGGCGGTCGAGATCCTGCGCGACATGGGCTACACCACGCCGCGGCGTGCTCTGGCCGACGCGCTGCGCGCGGCAGTCGGCGTGAACGGTCCGCCGCGTGGCGGATGGTTGGCGCCCGAGCCCTCACTCGAGGATCGCCTGAGTCGCCTCCAGCCGCTCGAGCCCGCCTCCCGCGCCCAAAAGAAATAGCTGACGGGCGCCGCGCGGCGCTGGCCCGCGACTACTTCGCGGGCGCGTAGAGCCGGCGGTACTCCGACCAGGACAGCATCACGCGCTTCACGTACTGCCGCGTCTCGTCGTAGGGAATCTGCTCGACGAACGCCTCCATGTCGGCGGTGCGCCGCGCCTTCCACCACTCGCGCACGCGCCGCGGCCCCGCGTTGTACGCGGCGATGGCCAGCCGCGGATCGCCGAATTCGCGCATGAGACCGGCGAGGAACGCGGTGCCCATCTCGAGATTCGCGCGCGGGTCGTCGAGCAGGCCGCCGCCCTCGAAGGGCCAGCCGCGCACGTCGGCCATCGGCTTCGCCGTCGCGGGCATGAGCTGCATCAGCCCGCGCGCGCCGGCGCGCGAGACGGCGCGCGGATAGTAGCTCGACTCTTCGCGCACGATGGCGGCTACCAGGAAGGGATCGAGGCCCGAGCGCTGCGCCGCTTCAGCGACCTCGTCGCGCCAGCCGAGCGGGTAGATCACCTCCCAGAACGCGCGCGGCAGCGCCGGATCGCCGGAGGTGCTGAGCGCGCCGAAGTGGCGGCGCACGATCCGCAGCGCCAGGTGGTAGCGCTCCTCGCGGACGTAGGCGCTGGAAGCCCCGTAGAGCCGTACCGGGTCGCCGACCGACGTCTCGACGACGTCCTCGAGCTCCTCCCACGCCGACTCGATGAGGCCGAGCCGCCGCAGCAGATCCACGCGCGCGAAGCGCGGGTCGGCCTTCATCGCCTCCGAGGGATTCGCGGGCAGCGCCGGCGAGCTGATCTCGCGCGGCATCGCCGCGGGCGCCGGCCCCACCACGCGCTGGGCTGCGAGCATGCCGTAGTAGCCGCGCGGCGCCTCGGTCAGTACCTTGACGTACAGCGCCTCCGCGCCGGTCTCGTCCTTCAGCGTTTCCAGCGCTCGCGCGCGCCAGTAGAGGGCCGGCACGCGGAGCCCGCGCCCGCTCGGGACGTCGGCCACGCGACGCCACTCGACGGCCGCGCCGCGCAGGTCGCCGCGCAGCCACGCGATCCACCCGAGGCGCCACAGCGCGACGGCCGCGACCTCGCGGTTCGGAAAGCGCTTGGCGATGTGCCGATAGACGTTGACGGCGTCGGCGTCTCGGTTGCCCTCGTCGAGGGCGCGTGCCTGCAGCGCCATTGCCTCGGCGGCCTCGGCTTCGGGCGCGGACGCGGCGACAGACGCCAGCACGGCGATGGCGCGCTTGTCCTGTCCCGCGCGGATCAGGAAACGCGCCTGATCGATGCGCAAACGCGGCTGCTGGTCCGACGGCGCCCGCCGGGCCGCCGATTCCAGCGCCCTGGCGGCCGCCTCGTGGCGCCCGAGCCGCGCCGCCGCGTCGCCGACGACACGCAGCGCCCGCACCGCGATCCCGGCATCGCCCGCCTCGCCGGCGATGCGCTCAGCCTCGTCGCCGGCGGTCTTCGGCACGCCCCCGCGCAGCAGCCGCTCCGCCCGGTCGATCCGCTCGGCGAGCGACAGCGGCGGCAGCGGCGCGCCGGCGGTGACGAGCACGTCGAGGCGATCCGCCGCCGCTTCGGCGTAGCCGGTGGTCGGGGCGAGCACGCGCAGCTGCCGGTACGCGAGCACGGCAACGTCGCGCTGATCGCGCGCCTCGGCGATCTGGCCGAGCAGGTAGAGCGCCTTCGGAACCTCGCCGCTGTCGGGATAGCGCTCGAGCAGCCGCCGCAGCGCCGCCTGAGCCGCGACCTCGTCGCCGGCCCGCGACGCCAGCACGGAGGCCAGGATGAGGGCGCGCGGGGCGAGTCGGCTGTCGGGATGACGGTCGGCGATGCTCAGCGCGGCCGCGCGCGCGCCGGCCAGATCCCCCGTGCGTGACAGCGCGTCGGCCAGGAGCCAGCGGACGTGATCGGCGATCGGGCTCGCCTGCGCGGCATCCGTCGCAAACGCCTGCGCGAGCGGCGCAGGATCGCCCTGCTGAAACGCCGCCACCGCCTGCGTCCACGCGCGCTCGGTGTCGCTCTCCGCGCCGCTGTCCGCTGGCGCCAGCAGCAATACCGCGGCGACGACCGGCAGCAGCACGCGCGCCCGCCGCGGCTCGGCCCGCATCATCCGCCGGGTGAACAGGATGCGCTGCACCGCCGTGAGGTTCGCCATCACGGCGAGCACCCAGAGCGCCGGCTCCATGATGTCGAAGATGGCGCCCCCGATGAGGCAGATCATCCGCTCTGGACGCTCCATCATGCCGACGTTACACTCCACCCCGATCGACTCCGCGCGC
>Ga0075431_100002027_pt1 | contig 19344 bp, 14 predicted proteins | sample RhiMetdeltSRZDD5_FD_75297 | JGI IMG/M metagenome (GOLD analysis project Ga0075431, IMG submission 75297) | Populus rhizosphere microbial communities from Tennessee, USA - Rhizosphere MetaG P. deltoides SRZDD5 | ecosystem: Host-associated > Plants > Roots > Rhizosphere > Soil | place: USA... | reverse complement strand
GCGGTCTGTTCCGCCTGGGAACCACCACCTGCTTCAAGGTTAACATGCGGTTCAGGTATACCAAGCTGCTCGAAGAAGTCGCCACTCATTTTTTTATCGTAATGCTGACCCGTATGGATAAGACGGTAGTCGATATCATGGTCGTTAGCGCGTGCTTCCTGGATGGCTTTGATGATGGGTGCTATCTTCATGAAATTAGGGCGGGCACCGGCGATTATTGCAACGGTCATAGAGGGTATGGTTTAAGTTGTAAGTGTTTTTTTATCGTGAGACGTGAAGCGTGAAGCGTGAGGCGTCTCTGTATTCAATAAATAATATGTCAACCCATAAAATATCCAGGCCTGCGACCAGCGCATATATGGAATTTTGTTTGTGATGTATTTTCTCTTCTGGTAATAAAAATATCCACGTTTTGATTGCATGTTCTTCACTGTCCAGTTAAGTACGCGTTCGGCGAGGTCCCTGTGCTGGTGGAATATTCCAGCTTTGTGGAGCGTAACAAAAAGCTGTGATGGTGCGTGAATGTCTATCGGGTAAAGCGAATTACTGTAATAAGCTGATCTGCCTTCCTCATCAAAAAATGTTTCGAGGTAATATTTCATTCCTTTGCTGATATAATTGTCGAACGAATGATCGCCGGTGTATTTACGGTAATCGATCATACATTCCAGGTTGAATCCGGTATGAAAATTATCTATCCACTGATGGAATGGAAGTGTGCTGTAATACCACGATCCGTCTTCGTTCTGGTATTCGCAACAATAGGCTACAGCTTTTCTTGCTGTATCAAGCAGATACTCGTCTTTCAGGTAGTAATATGCTCTGCTCAGTAACCTTGCACCAAGTAATGATGCGTTGAACACCGACGTTTTGTCAATCGGCGAATATGAGAACACCAGGTTACCATTTTCCTTTGTCGTTCTGTTGAGATCTTTCAGGATAAAATCTTTGGTTGACAGACCCTCCGCGAGATATCTTTCGTTGCCGGTGAGTTCGTAAGCATCTATTAGCGCATTGGCCACAAAGGTGGATGCAACAACGGTAGGTGTAAACCTTGGTTGATAAAATGCTTTTGCTTCCCACGGAAAATTATATCCCCAGCAATTACCTGAGTAACCGGGAGACTTAAGTTCTATCAGCTTGTCTGCAAAAAAGTCGATATGACCCTGATATTTCGTGAGGCCTTCGATCCTGGCCAGGTTAACATAACCAGTAAGAAAAAGACCCAGCCCTTTTGCATTGTAATCTTTTTTGACACCTGCCAGGGGCCGAAGATTAACAGGAAGTTTTTTGAACAATTGTATCCATGCAAGTCTCGGAAATCTTCTCTTCGGCAGTATGGGCAGGCTCTGAAATAATTTACTGTTCAAACCATCGTAAGGATCGTAACCTTTGTATTGTTCTTTCTCACAATACCTGATCAGTTTATCTAAACTCTCTCTTGCGGAAACCATTTATGAATGAATTTTCAGGCGATTTTTGAAACTACAAGCTTGAATTTGCCTGAATGTGTTTTGATAATATCCTGTTCATCAACTTTATTGAATTTGATGTTCAGTGATTCGTTAAGTCGTTGCCTTAATTTCTTTTCGAGTAGATCCTGGTCTGTTTTTTTGAATTCGGGAGCAGTCACAACGTTTACATGTATTCCGCTGGCGTTATCCTGGATGATCTGTGCATACCGTAAATGAGGTATGCCCTGAAAAGCCACGCCCAGCCTGCCGATCCGGGTACCATCTTCGAGCATAACAACATCATCTACCCTGCCTTCTATTGAAGCGATTCCCACACCTTTACCACAATCGCAGGGTTTGTCCATGAACCGGAATGAGTCGTCGATCTTGTACCTGATCAATGGAAATGCCTTATTAATAAATCCGGTCGTGATCACGCCCCGTTCAGGATATTCTGAAATGCCGTATTTTGGCGCGGCATGGTAATTACCATGTTCACATTCATGTAAGAGAATTGTACGTTCCGCGGTACTATACCGGTCGTATATCCTGGCTTTTAACGTTTTTTCTATTTTCTCTCTCTGAAACGGATATAATGTTTCCGACGACGTAAACAGCAGCGGTACTTCCACATGTAGTCCAGCTTCTTCCAACAGATTTGAAAGCGTAAACAGAGAGCTGGGAAAAGCAAATATTGCTTTTGCCTTGAAGTCGGTCAGCAGTTTAGCATACTTCTTAATATTCGTTTTATTAAGCAGGTAGCTCGACAGATACAATGTGTTCTCTGCTTTGTTGAAGTAGTGCATCGTTTTGTTGTCCAGAACGCCGCGCATCGATACAAAGGGGTCGCCAAGACTTAACCCTTTGCTGAGCCTATACTGCCATACATATGCGTTTTCTTTAAGGATTGCGCCTGCAGAACGATATATATTCAGAGGCGAACCCGACGTACCGCTGGTTTGTGCCTTTTTAAGCAGGTGAACAGGATCGGTAACAATTATATTTTCGTTCGTCCTTATGTGGGATTTTGTTATTACCGGCAGATTCGGATATACGTCGGCGAAAGAGCCTTTCAAATTAATCTTCGCGTACAGCTTTTGATAGTACACAGAATTTTCCGCAGCAAAGCGGATCATTTTCATAGCTTCTTTCTCTTCCAGTTTCCTGAGTTCGGAGGGGTCCATGTTCTCAAGGTCGGTAATCCGGGACATCTGCCTGTTCAACAGGAAATTGTGCCTGGTGAAATAGGCGATGCTGTCTTTAAGATGATTTACCATTCAATTATTGATTAAGTATCTCTTTATACAAATTGTTCAACGATTGAAAGACGGATTCGGGTGTATAATTCTTTGATATGCTCAGAGAATTGTTTCCATATTGTTTTAAAAGTGCCTTATTTTCCATTGCTTCCCTGAGGATCTTGTTCAGCGCCTCGTGATCGCCGGGCTGAAACAGCCAGCCATTGAAACCTGGTTTTACGATCTCGGGAACACCACCAACATTTGTGGATATAACGGGCTTACCATACGACATCGCCTCAAGTATTGATATTGGCAGCGCTTCAAAGTAAGAAGGAAGCACATACACATCGCAATTGTTCAATAACTCGGCTTTCCTGTTTCCGTTCACCCATCCTGCAAAGCTTACGTCGCCATTGAACTGATTATCGCTTATTATTTTTTCCAGACGTTCCACCTCGCCAATACCGCCAATGGTAACCTTTACTTTATGTTTGAATTGATCCCTGCCTTCTGCGAGCACTTTCAGCAGATCGAACACACCCTTCTTTTCTGTAACATGACCGAGGAAAAGCAGTTTAAGCGAGCCGTTGGTTTCATGAGTCAGAGGTGATACGTGAGAAGTGAGCGGTGATTCAACAACGTTATTAATGATCACGAGGCGCTTCAGCTTGAAAGTGGATGAGTAATATTTCTTCCACATTTCACTAAGACATATAACAGCATCCGAATGTTCGAGGGTCCACCGGATGACTGGTTTCATCAGCTTCGCCCTGTTATAGAAATTATGAAATCCGCCTCCATGAATATGGAGAATGACTTTTTTACCGAAAATTTTGCCAATTAATACAAGCAGTGATTTACGCAAAAAGCTTCCCCGTGAAGCGTGGTGAATATGCAGGATCTTTATCTGCCTGTCGGTAATGCAAACCCAGATCAGCTTAAAAACAGCAGCGATATAAGTAACGAGCTGTTTAAAAAAAGATTCTGTAACATAGGTGGGAATAAATTTAAAAGGCGTGATGTGCTTTGAATACACATCAAGTACCGCCCCTATTCCTCCACGGTGGTTTCTGTGATCGGGCCCTATGTATAGCACGTTGTTCATGCGATTTCGCGGGTTTTCGGCAACATCAGGGCATCGCCGAGATACATGTCGAATAAATTATCCCATTCAAATCTGTTGAATTCTTTGGCTATGTCTTCTTTTTTATAAAGATGCCTGTTCTCAAGTATCTGTCCCACCGCCCATTCGATGCCCGCGGGATTATCCTGGATGATCACTCCGCATGGAACTTTCGATGTTTCTACCATCTGTATATTATCGAGTGTTGCTGTTGCAATAACCGGAATGCCATTTACCAGGTACTCATAGGTTTTTGTGTTAGGCTGCAGCGGGAAAGGCATAGTGAGTGGCATGAATGAAATTCCGCAGTGCGAATGGTTGAAAAAATAAGAAAGCCTTGTTTGTGGGATATAGCCAAGCGTATGAACCATGTTCTGAAGATTGTGCTTTTCGATATAAGCGTTGATCTCATTAAGCTCATTCTCGAATGAGGTGCCGATGATCACAAACCGCGCCTTAGTTCCCGGGTGTTTTTGCATGTAGGCATGAAAACCCTGCACGCATTCTATGATCCTGCGCTTATGCAGCGTACCAACATAAATGATAATAAAATCGCTACTATCGAAAATATGTTTGTATTTGTCGTTCTCCGGCGTGCCATTCTGCTGGTTCCCGAAGTAAGCGCCGCCCAGCGGCAACAGCTTATAGCGACGGATGCCAATCTGCTTTGCAGCAACATCTGTTATTGAAGATGTGTTCCTGTAAACGCGGGAAGCTATTTTAATAAGGAAGTCGAAAAAGCTTCTTTTGTATTGTTTACGGTGTATCGAAACGGTTCTGATGTCGAGATAGATCTTTTCTTTCTTAATGAATAACGACAGCAATGATACAAGTGGAAAAACATGAATCATTATCCGGTCGAAGTTGTGTTCCCGTTCCGCATCTACAATTGCTTTCATGAAACGGAAATGCTTTTTCAGCTTGTTTTTTACTCTCGGCACGTAGTAAATGTCGGGGTTGTTGCCTTCAATTCTTTCCTTCCTGTAATCCGAGCACACGAATTTCACATCATGGCCCTTTTTCTTCAGATAAGTGTAATACCGGTGATAGTCTACCAGATACCCGAACTGGTTGGTGGTCACCAAAAGGATCTTCATTCTACTAAGTTTCTGTTATATAGGTTCGAATTAGCGTAAAAAACGCTGAAAAGGTAAATAGCCACAAAGCCCTGGTTCCTCAATGCATCATTATAGAACAATATCATGATGAAAACCAGGAATAAGAACGTTTTGAATTTATTGTTATTCTGTACGAAATACTTGTTGATATGGAACATTAACCAGAAAAATCCAGCAATTAGCAGTACTCCTCCCTGAAGGATAAGAAAGAATAAGTACGGGCGCGTTCCGCTGAGCAGCCATTGAACCTCCTGACCGAACTGCGATGTCTCGACAACATTTCCTCCCTTAAAGATTCCATATTCAATGCCGAAGAGCAATGTTCTGGTTTCTTCTGCCGCCATGTGCCATCCCACCACTATTTTGGTGAAGCGGGGTATATCGTCAGAAGAATAAATATCACCAAACAGATAGGCATCCAAAAAGTCTTTACTGAATATTCCGGCCATGTTATTATCAAAATCAAGCCCCTGATTTGTGTAATACATGTTGAATACAAAGAGAAAGAAAGCGGCAGCTATAACTGCGCCTATAATGTTTTTGAGCCTTGGCCGGAAGTGAATGAACAGTATTAACGTAGGTATGAGTATGAAAGAAATTTTTGTTTCGTTAAGCAGCAACGGCACCAGGCAAAAATAGAGTAATACCCTTTGTGTGTTGCTGCGCACAAAATGCGCCAAAAAGAATACAGAACAAACTAGCGACAATGTGAGTATCCCACTTCCCTTGTTACCGAACGTTCCCCCCACATAATCTGAAGCGCCATATTGATGAAACTGCCAGCCCGCAATAGGCAACTGTGCAATGAGAAATATCACGGCAAACTTCTTCATGATCTCAACATATTCCTCAGCCAGATCTTCATTTTCTTCTGCGAACACCTTATTGTAGAATATCGCCATCGACACTACCATTATTATCTCACGTACTCCGTTCAGCGAAGCCATAAGGTTGGAGCTGCTATACGACAGATTTACCCCGATACATGCGATGATGAACAGTACAACCCACGTCATCTTTCCTCTGAGATAAGCCAGACTCATGATAGCCAGAAAGAGGATGAGCCCGTCGAAAGCAACGTACAGCATTGTTCTTCCGCTTGTCTCCGCAATATCTGCCAGGAAACCTCCGAATGTAGATGCATAAAGCAGCAGGATGAACAATGATTTCTGAAAGTTGTTTACGGCGTTGCGCATGTAATTATTTTATCAGCTGGTTGATAGCAGTGCCGAGGAAAAATCCCTTTCTCACTTTATGTGAAAGCTGGTGAATATTTGAGAGGTATTCGCTGTATTGGCGTTCCGTAACGGTTTCGCCTATTTTTTCAAGTTCATCAAATGAGCTTATAGTAAAGCCTATATTGTTGTCGGTCACAAATTTTGCAATGGCTGCTTCTTTCCACACTATAACGGGCAGACCCAGTGACAGGTAAAGCGAAAATTTATGCGGATTGTTGAAACGTATGTACTGGCCATACTGACCCGTACATGTTTCAATACTCTCCCCTTCCCAGATTAGTCCAAAATGATAGTTCTCCGGAAGATCGGGATCATCAGGATTGAAAACGCCTTTATAGCTTACCCTGGACCCGTTTATCCTTTCTTTTTCAAAATGCTGCCCATACACGCAAAGCTGAAAGCTGTGAAGCTTTTCCAGTTTTTTATCATAGATGTAAGTTGCCTTGGCGAAAGAAAGATTTCCGGCATATAATACTTTGAGCATTCCTGACACACCGGTTTCATGGAAATTTCTTTCGTCCTTAAGACAGTAATCAAATACATTGAGATTAACTATCGGCTTGCTGTATCCCCTTTCGCGTAGCCATACGGTCATTGAAGCATTATGTGAGATAAGGCCATCAAACCTATTGAGAAAGAACATGTCCGACATCTGTCTTTGGTCGGGAAAACGGAGGTCGCCAATGTCATGTATCACTCCATACAGCTTAATTCCTTTTACGAATTTGAAAGTAGAGATCACCCATATCCTTCGTCTTGGCATGCAGGGATATTCCAGCACAAGGTGGCTGTTCCGGTCTACCAGTTTCGACAGGGCCCTCCAGAAACGGACAATCTGCAAAAACGAATTGACCTTTGGAAAATAAACGGAATGGTATCCCTCTCTTTCGAGGATCTCCATTACATCGACCTTGGCCTTTGTCTTGGCAGTTTTATCGTTTGGGATCTCCGTGCTTAAAAAAATCTTCTGATACTTCATCTGGCCGATTCAATGAATTTTTTGCTTGCGGTAAGCGCTTCGGCAATCACATGGTGCATATCCATATATCTGTAGGTCGCAAGACGGCCCAGGAAAGTGTAGCCATCCAGTTTTGATACTTCCATCTGATACATCTCCAGGATCTTCATATCGGCCGACAGTCTTTTTGGATAATATGGAATGTCGTCCGCCGTCGTTTCTTTACTATACTCCCTGAAGTAAACTGTTTTCTCGTGTGTTTCCCACGGAGTAAAGTGCTTGTGTTCGTGTACGCGTGTGTAGGGTACCGATTCTTCCGAGTAATTGATCACGGGATTACCCTGGTAGTCGCCATCTGTTACGTGTCTTTCAAAGTAAACAGTGCGGTAAGAAAGGCGCCCATGTTTATACTGGAAAAAAGCATCTATAGGACCGGTATAAAAAACATGATCGAAGCCTGAAACGTCAAACGTAGCATCGAATTTAGTGCTGAGCTGTACTTCGATATTCTTATGGTCGAGCAGCTTTTCGAATATGCTTGTGTAACCGTCAACAGGAATACCCTGTATCGGGTTGTTATAATAGTTGTCGTTATAGTTGAACCTTACAGGAAGTCTTTTAAGTATTGATGCAGGTAGTTCAGATGGTTCGCAACCCCATTGCTTTTTAGTGTACCCGTAGAAAAAAGCTTTATACAGATCTTTCCCGATGAATTTCATCGCCTGCTCCTCAAAATTTTTGGGCTCACCGATCGATTTATCGCTCAGACCTTCTACAAATTCTTTTGCCTCTTTGGGGTTAAGGGTTTTACCATAAAACTGGTTTATCGTGTGCAGGTTGATGGGCATAGAATAAACCTGACCTTTGTAAATGATCTTTACGCGGTTAACAAAAGCTTCGAATTTGCCGAACTTCTGAATGTATTCCCACACTTCCAGGTTATCGGTGTTGAAGATGTGCGGACCGTAAGTATGCACCATTACCCCGGTTTCCTGATCGCGCCTGGTGTGACAGTTGCCTCCTATGTGATCTCTTTCATCAATTACCAGCACTTTACAGTTTAGCTCATTTACAAGTCTTTCGGCAATAACGGCACCGGAGAAACCGGCACCAACGATCAGGTACTTATTCATTGGATTTGTCTGTTGATCTTTTGCTTTACGGTAAGGAGTATCGGTTTGAGGAATCTTTTAAAGTGTGCGGGAGAAAAGTATTTCTTCTCCACGATGTTAATGCCATGTTTTGCCAATACAAAGTACATGCACAATACAATCAATATTTCAGTGAGCACCCATGACATTGCGGTGCCCACGAATCCGAAGCGTGTTACAAATAAAAAATTCAGTACTATGCTCGATAATGCGCCGATGGCGGTGATCCTGAAAAACACCTTGTCCATTTTAAGATTGATCATCGTTTGAATTCCGAAGATGTTGCTCCAGCTGATCACAACAGGCACAAAGGCCAGAATCCTGAATACCATGATAGACGGCTCGAATTTGTGCCCATAAAGCACCATAATAACGAGGGGACCAAACAACCACAGGATAAATGCTGCACCGAATGTAAGGACAGTAACTACCGGCAGCATTTGGCGGACGACATCCAGGCCCCTGTCCCTACTTTGGGCGAACGCTGAACCTATGAATGGAAACATCGCCTGTGACAACGGTATTGAGATCAGCGATTGAATAATGACGATCAACCTGTAACCTGCTGAATAGAAACCTACCTGCTCTTCCGACTGAAGGAAGCCAAGCAGCACAACGTTAGTGGTTGTGTACAGATTAATAACCACCATCGAAAAAAATATCACCTTTTCTTTCCACAGGAGTTGCAGCACAGGTAGCAGTTGTGTTTTTCTGAGGGTGATATTGTACCGCCTGATCGCATAGGTGAATGAATAAATGCCAACAATTATCTGTGCGATACTGATAGCAAGGGGTTGCCAGATGTAATCGCTCTTTTCTTTAACAACCAGGAGGATGATTACCGTGAAGATCACCTTTGTTACAAGGTTAAACATCGCCACGCGGGAAAGTTCCTGCATGCCCTGGTAAAGCCAGTTGGGGGTTATTACCCACGAAAGGCAAAGGAGGAAGCTGAAAACGGCCACTTCTTTTTCATCCTTTAACTGCGGCACCGTGAACAGTGCGATACTGAAAAGAACGATTGAAACTATAAAAAGCAGCACTTTTGCAAGAACTACCTGATTGAATATCTTGTTACGTTCTTCGACGTTGTTCCTGTTGGCGGCAATCGCTCTTGTTGCGGAAAGATCGAAGCCAAAATTTATGAGGATGGTAAAATAGGTAACAAACGAGCTGGCGAAACTAAGCACGCCAAATTTGTCGGGACCTATTATCCGCGAAACTATTGGAACAGTAATAAATGGGAATACGTAATTGGCAATCTGAACAAGACCCAGCGAGAATACGTTCTTCACCAATCCTTTCTTGCCACCGTGATGAACGCCCGCCTCAACAGCCAACAGTAAATATTTTAAAAGGGTTCAATCTTGCAGTATTGAAAAAAGCTAATTCGAAAGTTTTATGTTGTCATTGTGCGACAGGTCGAATTGCCTTACCAATTTCACTTTTTCTATATGTGTTTTGTCCACTTCGGCAACAAGTGTGAAACCGAGTGAAGGTAAAAGAACTTTTACGGTCTTATGTTTCACCTCAACTACGTTTCCTTCCATGAACAAAAGAGGGCCATGAGTAACTCTAACGGTATCGTTCAGGTTAACCTCGGCCTTTTCGAGCTGCACGTTTTCGTAGTCGTGAAGAAATCTCTTGATAACGTCTATTTCGTTATCGCGGATCACTGCTGGTTTTCCGAGCCAGTAAACAAAATTTATTACACCGTCTGTTTGCCTTATATCGAGTTGTTTGCTTTCAGGGATATATACGAACACGTAAGATTTGAACAATGGTTCAAGCACGATCTTTTTCCGGTCGCTCCATTGTTTCTGAACCCTGTTCAACGGGCAGTAGTTGACTATCTTCTTTTTTGTAAGAAGATCAGCGACTTTCTTCTCCCATCGCGGCTTCGTGTACAATGCATACCATGTTGCTTTCTCAATGTTCATAGCGATTAATGATTAGCTTTCAATTATTCAGACTCTCTTTTTTCAAAAGGCTACGCCCCCTCACTCACAAAAGCAGTGTATGGGCCGATTCTTTTGAACGTACTTTTTACGAACCAGAGCTCGCGCTCATTTATCTGTATACCTTTCCGAACAATTTGCTCTTTTTAGAACCCGACTCCACGTAATCTTCATATCCCATACCATATCCATAACCATACCCATTTCCATAACCACCTTTACCAATTCCTCTCGATTTAACTCCATTGAAAATAAGTGCCAGGTTTTTTAGACCCCTTACACGGTTATTTTCATCCAGCAGTTGCAGGTAAATGCGCGGCGTATATGCGTGGCGCACTACATACAGTGTTGAATCACAGAACTGTGAAAGCAGGTAAGCATCCGTTACCGGGCTCACCGGCGCTGTATCTATAACAATAAAATCGAATGCGTTTTCAAGATAAACCAGCAATTCCTGTATCCTGCCATTCAGAATAAGCTCCGACGGGTTAGGCGGAATCGGACCTGCTGATATAATGAACAGATTCGGGTTTGCCTCGGTGCGTTTGATGATCTCGTCGGCCTCTTTTTCGCCTATCAGGTAGTTGCTGATACCATTCGCGTTTGAGCTCATACCAAATATCTCGCTCAGCTTCGGCTTGCGGAGGTCAACCTCCAGCAACACCACTTTTTTGTCGGTCAGTGCTAGACTTATTGCCAGGTTAGCTGCCACAAAGCTTTTGCCTTCGCCGGGGATACTTGAAGTGATCAGTATCTTTTTCTTCTTTGAGCTGATTCCAAGATAGCTGAGAGACGTACGTATCTGGCGGAACTGTTCTGCGATAAAGTTCTTTCTGTCATGAGAAATAACTATCGGTTGTCCGCTGGTGTCGTAAATCACTTCACCAATAACCGGAACATTTGTGTAATTCTCTATTTCGCTGCGGAAGAGGATGGTTCTGTTGAATCCTTCTTTCAGTGCGATTATCAGCACTGCCAAACCTATTGCAGACATCACGCATATTAAGTAAACAAACAACACGTTTGGACTAACCGGCTCTGAACTGGCTTCAGGCGCGTCAACAATTCTGTTGTCGGCAACCGTTGCGCTTAAGCTCATTTGGGTCTCTGCTTTCTGCTTCAGCAATTCCTGGTAATGCGAACTGATGATTTCCCTGTCGCGACTGATGAATGTAAACTCTCTTTCTTTCTCAGGTATCGTTGAAAGCAGCGAATTATACTTGCCACCACTTGAAGCAAGTGATGTTCTTTGAGATGTAAGATTTCGTTTCTGGCTCGCGATATTGTCAAGGATGGCCGGGCGCAGCTCATCCACCTGCTGTTTTAACTGCAATGCCATCGGATGGTTCTCTCCTGTTGTAGAGATCAATTGCCTGTACTGCCCTTCAGCATCATACAGTTTGCCAAGCAGCGTACCAAGAAGTGGGTCGAGACCTGAAACTGATGGAACGATTGCTTTGCCAGTTCCTTTTGAACGTACATAAGATTCAACTTCTCTCAACACTGAAAGCTGTGCTTCAATCTTTCCGAGCTCCGCGTCGTTTACACTTGAGCCCGCAAGATATTGCTGGCTTTGAGCGCTGATATCAACAACGTTATTCCTGGATCTGAACTGTTCAATCGTTCTGTCGAGCGAGTCAAGCTGGCGTTTTCTATCGGCGAGGTTTTCTTCAACATATTTGAGCGTGTTGAGGGCAAGCTCGTTTTTATCTCTAACAGACTCCTGGGTGTACTGTTTTATCAGTTCAGTTAGGATCAGTTTACCCCTCACAGGAACAGGATCTTTCACTTTTAAAGTGATTACTGTCGATTGTTTGCTGGATGGTGTTACAGAAAGTTTGTCATCGAGATAATCAATAACATATTTAGTTTCGATGAGTTTGAAGAACATTGGCTTGGGCTCATGCCATGATTCATAATATGGGTTGACTATGAATTTCCAGGGTGAACCGTATTCTGTTTTCACCCACTGGTTAATCGGAAACTGTTTTCCTTCTACGGTAACGATCTGCTTATTCTTGTCGTAGCTGAAATATATTTTATCTGATCCGAAAAGTGAATCAGGCGATTCCACAACAAGCTGTACAGGTGATTTCGTAAAAGCAGGAACTATGTTCACTTTACCTTCTTCATAAAATGGCGCGTACAGGTGAAGGCTTTCCACCACATTTTTCAGAAGACCGCGTGAGCGGACCATTTCGATCTCGTTCTCGACGATCTTATTTGAACCGAAAAGATTGATCTGATCGACCACTTTAGCGTCGTTAACGCCTTTCTTTTCGTCTTTCACCAAAATTGATGCATTTGCCTGGTAAACGGGAACAGCGTATCGTATGTAGAGGTAAGCTGTGGCGAGTCCGACGATAAGCATTACAATAAAAAGCGGCCAGTATGGCAAATACCTGAACAGCAGTTGCTGAACGATATTACCGTCCTGTTGAATACCACTTTTTCTTGTCACCTTAATACTCATAGTTTTCTTTCTTAATGTTATTTTATTACACGGGTTAGGATGATAGCAACAAATGACAAAGCACTCAGTATGGTCGGCAGCAACTGCTGTGAGCGAGTTGATGAGGCCACTCTGGTAGCGTTTGGCTCCACATATATCACGTCATTTGACTTGAGGTAGTAGTAAGGCGAAGAAAATATTTCGCTCGAATTAAGATCGATTCTTTTAATTACTTTACTTCCTTTCTCTTCTCTTATCAGTAAAACATTTTCTTTCTTGCCATAAATAGTTATGTCGCCCGCAAGGCCGATGGCTTCAAGTATTGATATTTTTTCGTTGGGAACTGTAACAACAGTAGGACGCGCAACTTCTCCCAGAACTGTAACACGGAAATTTAGTAATCTTATATTAACAATCGGATCGATCAGTAATTTACTGTCGGTAAGTTTCTGTGTGATGTCCTGCTTAAGCTTTTCTTTGGTGAGGCCGGCCGCATTAATCTTGCCCAGCGCAGGAAATTCAATCGTTCCGTCCTGGCTTACAAGGTACCCGGAGGCGGGAGAAATATTGCCGGCGGCAGCAGTAGTTTGGTTCGCAGCCATGTTGGGGGCATTAAACATTTCGGTCGCAGTCGGATTTGGACTTGTAACATAAATGCTTAGGATATCGCTCTTGTTAATAACGGGCTCCAGATTAATAGCCGAAGATGGAATTAAACCTTCACCTAGACCTGAAAAGTAAGTTACCTTTTTGGAATTGACACAACCGCCAAATATTATTAATGAACCTAATATAAGGAATAGTACACATGTCTTCCGGGCAGTTATTAATCCTGTTTTCATAGACACTTTAACTGATAATATATCTTTATTTTGATCAAGCTGAGTCGGTCGGCTTTTCAACCAAAAGAAGTAGGGAAATACTACTAAATGATTTGCAGGATACTGTACACCAGGAACCACGAAAGTAATTCTTAAAAGCGGTAAATCAAAATTTTACGACCCACTATTATGCCTCTAAGTACCACATTTTGCTCCCTGTTGCAACACTCCCTACAAATCTTACACCAGTCCCTTCTTCCAAGGTTAAGTTATGTATAACTCTCTAGGTCTCTTATTATTGCATAAGGGCTTAAATTTTTGCCATGATGTGTATGAGGGGACTGGATAATTCTTTCTACAAAGGTTGCGAGCGCTTAATGCAAAGATGTCATATTGAATTTATCGACATTAAACACGCACTCCAAATATATTTTGAACTGCTAAGGTATACCATTTACGTAATCAGCTATTTCCGCTGAATCGAGCGTTTTGTCGGGTTTCAATTCGCTTAGCGCATGCATCGGCATATAACTCACCAGGGCAGAGCCGGGGTTCTGAACTATACATTTGCCACCTGCCCTCCTTATCGATTTTAGTCCGGCTACCCCATCGGCATTTCCGCCCGATAATAATATCCCGGTAACCCGGCTGCCAAATACATCAGCTGCACATTCGAACGACACATCGATACTGGGCCTGCTGAAGTTTATCTTTTCTGAGTAATCAAGAGAGAACGACCCGTCGCGTTCAATAAGGAGATGATAATCGGCAGGAGCTATGTAAACATAGCCGGGACGTATAAATTCTTTTTCCTCTGCCTCCTTCACAACAGCCCGTGTCTTTACGTTGAGCACGTCGGCCAGAGAAGAATAGATGGAGCCTTTACGGTGAATGATCAGTACAATCGCGACCCTGGTGTTCGACAGTTCGCCCAGCATTGCCGTGACCACTTCAAGGCTGCCAGCGGAACCGCCGACCATAACCACCGGGAAGTCATCTTTCAATTTAGCTTTCTCCATACCTTTTCTTTTGGATCGAGCTGTTCATACTTCTTCCCTATCGACGCAAATTTTATCTGCTCCTTTGATCCCAGTGCAAGAAAACCCCTCGGCTCCAGACTGTTGTCGAAAAGGTCAAGCACTTTATCCTGCAAAGTTTTATTAAAATATATTAAAACATTGCGGCAAATTATCAGCTGGAATTCGTTGAAAGAACGATCAGATACAAGATTATGTGTCGACACGATCATTTTGCTCCGCAGTTCATCATCCAGCTTCGCCAGATCGTATTTTGCGGTATAGTATGAGGAAAAATCCTTCTTGCCGCCGCTTAAAATATAATTTTCAGAAAACTGCCTGAGGCTTCTCAACGGATATATTCCCCTTGTCACCTGGTCCAGAACGCCGGGATTAATGTCGGTGGCATATAAGAGCGACTTGTGCATCACACCCGCTTCTTTCAGCAGTATGGCCATTGAATAAACCTCTTCGCCTGTTGAACATCCGGCGTGCCATATCCGGATGAATGGATATGTTGCAAGTACCGGCAGCACCTGTTCCCTTATAAGTTTATAAAACAAGGGATCGCGGAACATCTCCGTCACATTCACGGTTATTTCCTGTACAAACCGCCTGATGTAATTTTTATCGTGCAGCACCCGTTTGCGGAAATCCTCAAAGTCTTTGAAATGATCGAGTATGAAAAGCCTGTTGATGCGCCTTTTTACCGACGCTGTTGAATAACTCGTGAAGTCATAACCATGAGTGGTAACAATGTCGTTCAGCAGCAGCTCCACTTCTTCGTCAGCTATCTCGTCCTGGATCACTGTTTTAATTTGGTTTATTAATTACGGTCGTAGAGCCACACTCTGAGCAGTGACATTAGCTGATCCTTATCAACAGGCTTGGTAATATAATCTGAAGCCCCCGCACTGATACATTTCTGTCTGTCTTCGGCCATGGCCTTTGCTGTAACAGCGATAATCGGAAGCTTGCTCATTCCGGGCATTCCTCTTATCGCGCGCATGGCATCATAACCATCCATTTCGGGCATCATCATATCCATTAACACTATGTCGACATCCGTATTGTTTTTCAACTGCTCGAGCGCCTCTTTGCCATCTACAGCTGACACAACATTCATACCCGCGCTTTCCAGCACCTTGCTGAGCGAAAAAATATTCCTCACGTCATCGTCGGCTATCATCACCTTTTTGTCTTTCAGCACTTCGGTAAGCCTGCCCAGATCGCGCTGCTTTTCATTGTTCATCCTGCCTTGTGAAAGATGAAGGAACAGCGACACCTCGTCGAGTATACGCTGATACGAATGCGCAGTTTTGACGATGATCGAGTTCGCATACTGTTTCATGCGGCCTTCCTCGAGCTTTGAAAGACTCTTGCCGGTGAATATGATAATCGGTACCGCCCCGAGCCCCGGTGTCCTTTTAATTTTTTCGAGCGAATCATACAGCTGCATTTCCTGCATGCTGGTGTCCATGATAACACAGCTAGCCCCTTTCTGCAAAAGCGCTTGTATGCTGTCATCAACTCCGGATCTTATTTCTGTGCCGATACTGAAGTTTTCCAGGAAATAACATAATGCCCTGGCATGAATGCTGTTCTCTTCAACAATCAGCACCTTCTTGGGTTCTTTCGTTAACACGTGCTCTATTCTTTGCAGCACCTGTGTCATCTTTGCCGAAGTATCGTCTTCTGTAATCAACACTTCTCTTCCTTCTGAAACAGTTTTTGACCGCTTAAGCGTCTCATGTTCCTGATTACGGTCGGAATGTTCTGCCGGAACATGTTTGCGTACGGGGATCGTCAGGTTAAATTCACTGCCTTTCCCAGGCTCGCTCGTGACTGTGATATTGCCACCAAGAAGTTTTGCGAGCTCTTTGCTTATCGACAATCCCAGGCCGGTGCCGCCATACTGCCTTCGTGTTGATCCATCGGCCTGCTGAAACGCATCGAAAATCAAACCCTGTTTTTCTGCAGGAATTCCAATGCCGGTGTCTTTCACACTGAACACTATGTTTTGTTCATCCGGCCCCTTCTTAACAAGCAGCTCCACGCTGCCCTGTGATGTAAATTTTATTGCGTTTGAAATCAGATTCTTCAGTATCTGTTCAAGCCGCATTTTATCTGTTTCAATCTGCACAGGCACATCGCCCGTAATCTCTATGTTAAAAGAGATCTTCTTTTGGTTCGCTACAGGTGTAAACAGTGCACTGATATCATTTGTGATCTCTTTAACCGCAACCTTGTGATATTCCATATACATCTTGCCCGCCTCGATCTTTGAAAGATCAAGTATCTCATCTATCAATGTAAGTAATCCCTGTCCCGATTTTTCGATCACGCGTGCGTACTCAATTTGTTCTTCATCAAGATTCTGATGCTTATTGTCTACCATAAGCCTTGCAAGCAGCAGTATTGAATTTAGGGGTGTGCGCAGTTCATGCGACATGTTTGCAAGGAACTCAGATTTATATCGCGCGCTCATTTCAAGTTCCCGCGCCTTTCGCTGAATCTCTTCGTTTCTTTCCTCGATCATCTGGTTCTTCTCTTCGAGCATTGTGGTTCTTTCCTCGAGTTCTGTGTTTGTTTGCATCAGCTCTTCCTGCTGCACCCTCAGCTCTTCTTCGGAAACCTGCAACCGGTGAGATTTTGCTTTCAATGCTTCATTTATATTTTCAAGCTCAGAATGCTGCAATTGCAATTCCTCGGACTGTGATTGCGTTTCTTCGAGCAGTTCCTGCAGTCTTCTTCGGTTCTCTGTAACATGCAATACCACGCCGGCCTGGTACGAAATTGAATTTAGAAATGCAATTTCATTCTTGCTGTATTCGGTGAGCTTACCTAGTTCTACAACGGCCTTAAGACTGTTCTCATGCATTATCGGAATGGCCACAATGCTTGAGGGCTTAAGCGATCCACTTGCAAAACTGATGTTGAAATGGTTTTTTTTAAGATTACTCAGCACGAGTAGCTTTTTGTCCGCGGCTGCCTGTCCCGGCAATCCTTCATTTATCTTGATCGTTTTCTTAAGATCTCCTTCGAGAGCGTAAGAGCTGATCATTTCCAGTTCGTTATTGTCTCTGTTAACATAAAATGCTCCTACGTTACTATTTGTAAAATTCACGAGGTAATCAAGAACATTCTGTGAGAGATGCTGAACATCCATTTCGCCGAGCATGCTCTTTGTTAAGCCCGATTCTCCCATCTGCAGCCATTCTTTGTCTGAAATAATGGTGAAAGAATAATCGAGCGACTCGGCCATTTTATTTATCGTAGTGGCAAGGCTTCCGAGCAAATCTTTTCCTTCATCGCCTAACCTTACTTTATAGTCGCCATCCGATATTCTCGAAGCGATGTCGCGAACGATGGAAAGACGTTCCCGGGTCTCAATATCTTTCCTTTCGAGTTGTTCCTGAAGTTCCGATCGTTTTCTGTAATCGGAAATTATCCTTCCGTAGAAAAACACAGTGATCACTATTGCGAGGATCGCAGCGATGACAATGATTATCGGAGTATAGATGATCAGCAACCTGAACCGCTCAGAACGCTTGGTATACATGTTCTTCTCCATTTGCGCCATCTGCCTGATCAGGCCGGAAGTTTCATCCATATATTCCTTACCACGCAGCAGCACCGAGTTGTTTATAAGCGCTCCCCCTTTCCTCGACTTCACACCAACGTCGAGTATTGAAAAGCGTTGTGTGATCAGGTATTCAAGACGGGAAACATTCTGCAGTTGCGGCGGGTTATCCGCGGTAAGCTGTTTTATATTGGCAATTTTTTCAGCTATATTTTTGTTGTTTGTCTCGTAAGGTGTGAGGAACGATTCATCTCCGGTAAGCAGATAGCCACGCTGGCTCGATTCAGCTTCCTGCAGCATGATGTTGATCTGGTCGAGGCCGGAGATCACATTGTTGGTATGATCCAGCCTTTCAGCACTTGTAATGAGATTTTGAATACTGATGTAGGATGCAATCGAACTTAGCAGAAGCAGCAGCAATGAAAAACCGAATGCGATTACAACATTGCGTTTGAAAGTATTTGGCATTTACAGGACGATTTAAATAGCGCTTAATTCTTTTGCTCCAACAGTTTTGTTCTGGCGGATGGGCAACACTAATATAAATGTAGTTCCCTCCCCTTCCCTGCTGCTGACTGTGATTATTCCATTGTGTTTTTCAACAATCTTTTTGACAATAGCGAGACCGATGCCCGTTCCCTCGAATGTTTCCTTCGAGTGAAGCCGCTGGAACATGTTAAAGATCTTCTCTTTATAAATTTCATTGAAGCCAATGCCATTGTCGCTGACGACAATGCGGCAGAAATTGCCGTTTTCATCTTCAGCGCCTTCAAGCTTCTGCTCTGCTGTGCGGCTTACATTGATAGTTATCACGGGCGGTACATCTTTCTTTGAAAACTTTAATGCGTTGCTGAGAATATTCTGAAACAACTGATGTATCTGGCCGGGTATAACTTCCATTTCTGGAAACTTACCTATATGAATAGTTGCATTTTTTTCTGCAATAAGTATTTCGAGATCTGCTAAAAGCTCGTGAAGAATAATGTTGATGTCGGTACACTTATACAAACCTTCACCCGACAATCTCGAATAATTAAGCAGGTCGTTAATGAGGCGCGACATTCTTTGCGACGAGCTGATGATCTTTTGCATGTATTCATCTGCTTCGACGTTACCGGCCAGGTAGGCCCGCCGCACTTTGTCACTGTAGATCTGGATCTTTCTTAAAGGCTCTTTCAGGTCGTGTGAGGCCACGGATGCATATTGCTGAAGATCATCGTTGCTGCTTTCG